>Ga0172362_10004341_pt1 | contig 12293 bp, 10 predicted proteins | sample LakKivs1_kivu2a2_FD_114534 | JGI IMG/M metagenome (GOLD analysis project Ga0172362, IMG submission 114534) | Sediment microbial communities from Lake Kivu, Rwanda - Sediment s1_kivu2a2 | ecosystem: Environmental > Aquatic > Freshwater > Lake > Sediment | place: Rwanda: Western Province, Lake...
TGATGGATTCCCCGAGGACCGAGTTTCGGGCAGTGCCGACGTGGATGGGGCCTGCGGGGTTGATGCTCGTATGTTCGACTATTACCCGTTTAGGCTTTCCCTCGGTTACATGGCCGTAGGCCTCGTCCAGCTCTTTGGCCGATTCTAGGGTTAGCTCGGCGAGTTTCGCGTAGTCTGCGTAGAAGTTCAGGTATCCTCCGCCTTCGGCCTTGAGGGCGCTGACTAGGGGGGTGTCTTCAAGATTCGCTGTCTCCAGTATATGCTTGGCCAAGGCTTTGGGGGTCTTCTTGAGCTTCTTCGAGAGTTCGAAGAGGATGGGGGATGTGAGGTCTCCGAGGGTTGGGGTGGGTGGTGTTTTGAGTTCGATGCTCAGGTAGAGCCATGGGAAGACGTTTGCGAACGATGTCTTCAGGACGGTTTCGCACTCGCTTCGGAATTGGCCGAAGGGGTTTCTCTCAGGAGATTTCATATGCGCCACTCGGGTTTGGGGTAGGATGCCTCTTGTCCCTTGTCAGATGCACCGAGAGGTTCTCACCAGCTAGCTAAGAATCTTTTGTCTGAATGAAGTTGAGAGCTAAAAGTACCCGACGAGGCGACGTCGAACTATTGCTGAGGCTTCTTTCTAGCCCGCCCTTCTTTCGACAACTATGGTGCATCGGGTCGCAAGAGCCGCTATCGCGCCTAGGGCCGCTAGCCACGGCGCCAGGAGAACCCCTATGAGTCCCACGGTGACGGGTATCTCTAGGAGAATCCTCCCCGCTTCGTCCTTGACTATTATCCTTCGGACGTTGCCCTCATGGATTATCTCCTTGACCTTTGTGACTAGGTCGTCTGAGGAGACTGAGAACTCCTCTTGTTTCTCGGGTTGGAGGTTTGCTCCGCAGGAGCGGCAGAACTTCCACTCGTCCCTCGTCTCGGCTCCGCACCTCGGACAGTATGGCAACCAGCATCACCGGCTCCTATGCAATTGGAGCCTCCTTAAGAAGGCACCTATATCGTAGACTTCAAAACATAATAGCGGGGAACGAGAAATGGATGGGAAGATGATAAGATGCCCACCATCCTCGACCCTCTAACCATAGGATCGCTCACGACCAGGAACCGCCTAGTCCTCCCCCCCATGCGGTCAAGGAAGGCGGCTCTAGACGGTTATGTAACAGACGAGATCATCAAGCACTATGCGGATCGTTCTGAAGGCGCGGGGACAGTAATAATCGAGCACGCCTATGTCGTGGACTGGGGAAGGGTCCAATCCCAACTGGGAGTAAGCGATGACAAGTTCATCCCCGGCCTAACTAAGCTGGTCCAAGCCATCCACGCCAAAGGCGCAGCCGTGGTCCAGCAGATGAGCCACGCCGGCTCCCACTCCTCATCCCAAGTCCTCGGGAGGCAGCCGACAGCCCCGTCCGCCATCAGGAACCCGCGGGACGAGAAGGGCGAGGTGCCCCGACCCATAACCCGCGAGGAGATTCAGAAACTCGTGGAAGCCTGTGCAGCCGCAGCGAGGCGGGCCGTTGAGGCTGGCTTCGATGGGGTCGAGGTTCACTGCGCCCACGGTTTTCTGTTGAGTGAGTTCATCTCCCCGATAACGAATAGGCGGACCGACGAGTATGGGGGGAGCACCGGGAACAGGATACGGCTCCCTGTTGAGGTCGTCGAGGCCATCAGGAGGGTGGTAGAGAAGGATTATCCCCTCTTCTGTCGCTTCCCCGCCACTGACATCCTGCCCGGAGGCTTGGAACTGCCTGAGAGCATCGTGATGGCGAAGGCTTTAGTCGAGGCGGGCGTCAACGTCCTCGACGTGAGTGGAGGAGTTGGTGGCATCGAGCCTCCAGCCCCTAGGGAGCAGGGCTTCTTCGTCCCCCATGCTGAGGCGATAAAGAAGGCCACGGGCGCAATTGTCGTGGGTGTCGGCGGAATCGTGGACCCAATGTTCGCTGACGATGTAGTTAGGCAGGGTATGGTGGACCTCGTGGCCGTCGGGAGACCTATGTTAAGAGACCCAACGTGGTTCGTAAAGGCAATTCAAACTATAGAGGCTAAGCATTAAGACAGAATGGCTTCCACGCGAGACGAAGGCTGAGATGGGCACGGTCCCCGGCGTCCGCATCCTTACCACTGTAAAGATGAAGTACTACCGATTAGCATATGGACATCCAAGCAAAAGGTGGTCTGATGCGAAGCTGGCCAATGAATCGTGATAGACGATTTCCAGTATGTTGACAGCGTTTACGCATCCGCGCTCGGAGCTTGAGGTTGAGGAAGAGGCACTAACCTTACGAACATTAGTGACGAGTTTCGTACCCGCCATCATGGGATCAGGAAAAAGCGAAGATTAAATCCGATTCGTATCACGACTATCTGTTCTACCCGCTATTCGAACTTATCAAGGGGCTTCTCAGAGGAACCGGACGGATTAGCTGGCACTCATAATGGATCAGTTTCTAAGGGACATGGAGCCTCGGTGAGCGATGGGCATAGCCCTATCTGCATACAAAGAAGTTTAAGTTAGGGCATCCTTAGAAGAGAAGCGGATGGTTATGGCATGAGCCGAAACCAACCTCAAGACGATAGGAGAGACACATCGAAAACCATAATTGTAACCGGCTTCGGCAAGGCCTCAGCTAAACTTGGTCAGACAAAGGTAAGGCTAGGAGTATCAACTGAAGCTATCACAGCCGCAGAAGCATTGGCAAGAAACGTTGAATCCATGAACCGGGTAATGGAAGCCCTGAAGAAGAGCTTGCCCGACGCGAAGGTTGAGACTTCGAGTTTCGACCTCCATCCAAAATCCTCGCCCCCGCGAGGAGAGCTTGTGGGTTTTCAGGTCTTCCATACACTAGTAGTTCCCATAAACGACATAGGAGAGGTTGGCGAGATAGTAGACAAGGCAGTTCGGGCGGGGGCCAACATAGTGAATGTGTCGACATTCACGTCTGAAGATGACAGTCTTAGAGAATCACGGAACCTCGCCATGGAGAGAGCACTATTGGACGCTAGGACAAAAGCCGAGGGCGTCGCCAAAGTACTGGGAGTTAAGATCATAGGCATACTCAGTGCCCTCGAAGAGGTTTATCCCTACGGGGGCGGCCACGCCTACAGGATGCCTGCTCCGGCTTTCGCAGCGCCGATGGGAACACAGATAATGCCACCTACAGAGTCCGAGGTAAGAGTTACAGTCAGAGTCACATTCGCAATCGACTAGACGCCCTATCCTATGCCCGGTTCCTTTCCAAGGGTCCACGGCTGGCCCTTAGTCGCCCGATTATCCAGTAACATGATACTCAATTCCCCTTGAGCTCTTCAGGCCTTGCTAGGTCCATTTCCGGCGTAAGGCTCTCAATAGTCATCTAGTAATTGAGTCAGAGACGTTTCCCAGACTTTTGGATGGCCATGGTGGGATGGGCTTATCCGTAGTTAGCGATTAGGTGCCGTTTTCGGGACTTCATGTGTCCATAGCCCACAGGCCAAAAGGGTATTATCGGTGAGAGCGTAACTCCAACTTCCAATAGGTGCATCAACATGGTTGAGTTAGAGCCTGGACCATCCCCGCCGGACGAGGTCTACGTCTATATCGAAGTACCCCAAGGAAGCCAGAACAAATACGAGTACAACCACGACCTCGGCGTCATCATGCTCGACCGAGTCCTCTACAGCCCAGTCCACTACCCAGCCGATTATGGTCACATTCCCTCGACCCACTGCGAGGATGGAGACCCCCTCGACGTCCTAGTCCTCGTAACCGAACCCACCTTCCCCGGCTGCGTCATCACTGCTCGTCCCATAGGCGTCATGGAGATGGAGGACGAGAAAGGACTAGACGACAAAGTCCTCGCGGTCCCTAAGGACGATCCGAGATTCGCCCAAGTCAAAGACCTCAAGGACGTTCCTCCCCACATCCTGAAGGAGATCGCCCACTTCTTCGAGGTTTACAAGGCGTTGGAGCCGAACAAATGGACCAAGGTAAGAAAATGGTACGACGCAGCCGAAGCCAAGAAACGAGTCAATGACGCCATTCGCCTCTACAAATCCATGGCCGAGAAGGGATTCCACAGGTAGATGACCAAGCTCGTGCCTTATGAGTGATCAAAACCTATACTATTCTCTATCTAGTGAAGTGGGTAAGATGTCTAAGAAGATAGTCATCATAGGTGCGAACGCGGCTGGAGTCGACGCCGCCGTAGCTGCCCGGAAAACTGATAGAGCATGCGAGATCACACTCCTGACCAAGGAGAACATCGGCGCCTACTCCAAATGCGGCATGCCCTTCGTCCTAGGAGGCGACATCGAATCCTTCGATAAACTGATCGTCTACCTATCATCCTTCTACCCTCAGATGAAACTCGACCTACGCACAGAGACCACAGCCACCAAAATCGATGTGAAAGCCAAGACAGTCGACTTCGAGGCAAAAGATGGGGACCAGGGAACCCTAGAGTACGACAGCCTAATCATAGCTACCGGAGCCTCCCCAGTCAAACCGCCAATAAAGGGAATCGACAAGGAAGGAGTCTTCACCCTCCACACCTTGGAGAATGGCAAGAGAATTGCTGAAGCCATGAAGAACGCCCAGTCCGCAGCCATAATAGGCTCGGGCCTCGTAGGACTGGAGACCACAGAGGCCTTCATAAAGAGAGGAATAAACGCCACCGTCATCGAGATGCTTCCATCGATCCTCCCAAAGGTCCTAGACCCAGACATGGCCCAAGAAGTCCAAAAGAGGTTCGAGGCAAAAAGCGTCAACTTCGTCCTAGGAGAAGCTGCCGATGCCTTCCTCGGAGAAGAGAAGGTCAAGGCCGTATCCGTAGGCGGAAAAGAGATCCCCGCCGACATAGTAATCAACGCTACGGGCGTCAGACCCAACATCGAACTAGCTAGAAAAGCTGGCATAGCCATCGGCGAGACAGGCGGCATAAAGACCAACCTAAGGATGGAGACCAGCGTCAAAGACGTTTACGCGGCTGGCGACTGTGCAGAGACAAACCACCTAGTAGTCCCCACACAAGTCCTACCCCTCCTAGGGTCGACGGCCGTGAGAGAAGGAAAAACGGCCGGAACCAACGCGGCGGGCGGCTATGCAACGTTCCCGGGAACCCTCTTCTCAGCGGTCTCCCAGATGTTCGACTTCGAGGTAGGCGCCGTCGGCCTGACAGAACTCTGGGCCGCCAGAAACGGCGTCGAATGCATCAATGGCAAGATGAACGGCTATACGAGGGCTCCCTACTACCCCGGCGCACTCCCGATAAAGGTCAAGCTCATAGTGGAGAAGGAGAACAAGGAAATCGTGGGCGCCCAGATCGTCGGAGGAGAAGAGGTAACCCAAAGGATCAACGCCCTCTCCATAGCCATACAGAAGCAGGCAACAGTCTTCGAACTCGTCAAAGCGGACACATGCTACGCCCCATCAGTATGCGAGACATGGGAACCCATGGTCCTGGCAGCGACGATGGCGATACGGAAACTCTAGCCGCCCGAAGGAGAAGAGGGATGGGAACAGCCCACTCAAAAGGCGTCAAAATCTACTACGAAACCTTCGGCGAAGGACCCCCACTACTATTAATCAGCGGATGGGGGGCGAGCGGCCTCAACTGGGAACCCGCCTTCATAGACGCCTTAGCCAAGGCCCACCGCGTAATAGTCCTCGACAACCGGGGAACAGGTAGAAGCGACAAACCCGACACCAAATATTCCATCCCTCTCATGACCGAAGACTGCGTCGCAGTCCTCGACGCCGCCAGCGCCGAGAAGCCGCATATTCTCGGGGCATCCATGGGGGGCCTCATCGCTCAGGAACTCGCCCTCTCCCACTCTGATAGGGTAGCATCCCTCATCCTGTGTTGTACGAGCTGCGGCTGGAGAGGCCGTTCTCCTCCCTCTCAAAGAACCTTCGCCCGCCTCTTCCTCGGGGACTTCTGGAAGATGAGGGCTGAGGAACGTCTGAGGCTGAGGATGGAGATGCTCTTCACCAAAGAATTCGTCTCCAAGGAATGGCCCCGCCTCAAGGAACACTGGGAAAGCCTCGCAACGCATCCCACACCCATCTACGCGTTTCGAAGACAGTGGGAGGCCTTGATGAACTACGACTGCTGCAACAGGCTACAAGAGATACGGGCCCCGACCTTGGTCATGGGCGGTGACACTGACCAGCTCAACTCCGTGGAACGCTTGAAAGAACTCGCAGACGGGATACTTGGGGCAGAACTCCAAATCTATCCAAGGCTGGGTCACGGCTTCATCGTGGAGGCCCGCGAGGAGGTCGCGAAACGCATCCTCCTATTCCTTGAGGAAAAGGATTGATCCAGTTAGTGGGATGTTTGGTCAGAGTCTTCTCTCTTGGCTGTTCTTCCTTTGAGGAGCCAGTCCACGAGGGTGATGCGGTTCGTATTATAGTACTTCTCAGCCGATACGAGGCCCCGCCTTAGAAGCCTAACAAGAACCCTGTGAGTCTTGACCCTCGAGAAACCCGTCTCCCACGATATCTCCTTCTGAAGCATCTGGCCCCCGGCCTCCATTAGCACCTGAACTACTTTTCCCTCATCGTCGCTGAGCACTCGGAGAGCAGTCTCGACCCGCGCCTTATCTACGGCCTCCGCCTCAACCTTTGCCTGAGGCTTCTCGGCGACCGCCTCCTCCTCGTCTTCTGCCATAAGCTCCGCCGGTGGCTTGACCGCCTCGGTAATCTTGACCTTGGTGAGGCTTGGGAAGAGGAGCCAGTAGATGATAAGGACGATTATCGGAACTAGGATTAGCGGGAGAATCCAGAGGTAACGTAGAAAAGAGCCTGCCTGATCCGGTGGCCCATACTGTGTAACGACCATCCTAAGGAACGGAAACATGGTGAAGAATCGGTTACCCAACTACATAACCGTTGTTTCACCAAGTGAAACGAGCGTTTCAGCCAAGACCTAAACCTCGTTTCAACCCCCATGGGGTTGAAGAACCTGAAGGGAGGTGAAGAAATGGCAACGATAATAGCCTTCTTGGCCTTGGCACTCCTGCTCACCGGCGCCGTCACTGCAACCGCCTACGCTGTTCCTATGGTAACTGGATCCAACGGTGACCTAACGCAGAACGGAGACGGGACGCAAGAGCGACTGCGGACACGAGATTGTAGTGGAGACATGCTGCAGACACAGGAGCGGATGCAGCTGCGGGAACGAGAACAAGACTGCAACAGCACAGGCAACGGCCCCAACGGTCAGGGAAGCCCAGCAGAGAACCAGTACCAGAACCGCCTCTGCGAACAAGTGCGGAGCCGTGTCCAGAGCTGCTTCGAGACTGGCACAAACGGGGTCGCTCCTTGAGAGTTGAGACCCCTCATAACCCTTTTTTCGGTGAGGATGGGACCTTTGGAGATATCCTTTCCAGCGACCTTCCGTTCCGAAGATGTGTTCGCCAAGACTCTGTTGCTAGCACATTTGTTCCCGTCACTTAGACCTAGGCTTTCTCTATGTGTCTTCTGAATACTATCCATGTTAGGATTGAGAGTACCCCAATAATCATGGCGATTAGGTAGAAGACCCATAGTGGTTGGCCGAGATTCATGAGCGAGCCAACGACGATGGGACCAACGATTATCCCAAGGTCGGCGATGGTTCTCATAATCCCCATCATCAACCCTCTGTTCGCAGGTTTCGACAGATCAATTATCATGGCGAAAGGGGTTGGCTGAAGCAATCCGAACCCTACACCTAGGGGGATCGAAGCGATGATAAATGTAGTGAAATCCGAGGACAATGAGATGACTGCCACTGCCAGTGAGCAGACAAGGAGGCTGATGGTGAGTAACCGAGCTCTCCCGAAGACTCCTTCAAGCCGGTGAGTCACAAAGGCCAGAACCAAGAAAATTACGATCGATGTGCAGCTGAAGATCAGACCGATCTCAGATGAGCTGAGGTTAAGCACGTTAGCCCCGTAAAGGGGGATCATCGTCCCTCGTATACTGCTGAACAATAGAAACATAGCGAAGGCTGACACGCACACTGCGATTACACGAAGGTCTCCCAGAATTGTTTTGAAATCAGAGGTTGTAGGGAGGATGCTCCTAGGTCTATCCGATTTCATTTTGTCTTGGGTTCTTATCTTGGAAACTATCAAGGCGCCAGCGGCGCTGAGAAGGGCCGATATAAGAAAGGTGTTCCTCAAGCCAATGATCTGGGAGACTACGCCTCCTAGCGTGGGACCTATGATCTGAGCAGATGCCGCTGCACTCTGGTACCGGGCAATATTCCTCTGCCTATTTTCCTCGGTGGATACTTCACCTATGATCGTGACGCTTGCAGTTAGCTCCAACGCGGAACCCGCACCTATTATCATGCGGGAGATGGCTAACTCAACGTAAGACCGCGCGAGGCCACCTATGACTTGGGAGATGGCGATCACCACGAAGCCGATTACCAGCAGGGATTTCCGGCCGGTTTTGTCCATTAGTAACCCTCCTGGGATCTCGCAAAATATTCTCGTGAACCCGAAGGAGGACAACACGATACCGACCAAGTCGTATGAGATGTTGAAGGAGGCGGCGTACAAGGGTAGGATGGGGTCTGTGAGGGTAAAAGCCATTGCTGATGCGAACTGGGATAAGCTTATCAGCATCATGGGACTGGTGAAGTCCAACGTTCTACTCTTCATTGGCTCTCATATCTTCTGACGGTCTCCTGTGACATGACAGACCTATCTTAAAAGCGCGCCGGAGGCGGATCCTATGGTTGAGCGAGCAATGCCTCTACAGGCGGAGTACGTGCAAACCCCTCGATGTTTTCCTCACAAATAGTGCGGGGGAGATTTGAACCTGTACGATGCTGGAGAACCTCCTACACCTCCATACCGTTCCCGGTGATAGGGTTGGTGATGTCTTCGCTGGAGGGGAAGAGGGCGCAAGAGGTCCCTCACAAGATGAGATATACGGAATATCTAACAAATCAGACTATATCTCGCGAAGAAAAAGGAAGACTATTAAAGATCGATATGACCTAGTGCGGTGGCAAGACAAGACGGGCAAATCTCAATTGAAAAGCAAAGTTGAAGACAATACGGCTTGGGTTGAAACCATCATAAGGCGCTTCATCAACGAGTCGCCTGAAAACACTTTGAAGAATGGGGAGAATGAGAAGGCTTGGGACGACCCTTTAGTGGGTTTCTCAAACGGCGCCGATCCACTATACATGTTCTATAAGCAGGATATCGGAGAGTTCTACCTGTTACCGATTGAAGTATTCTCCCATTCCTTCCCAGAGGTGAATGCGAAGCCTGAAGAGTTGACGGTGATAAGCTGGATCCTCCCCCATACTGAAGCAACCAAATCCGAACATCGAATACAAACCAAGTTTCCAACCGAAAGGTGGGCCAGAGCGCGCATCTATGGCGAGGAGGTCAACGACAAGCTTCGGAAACACGTCGTGGAGACACTCCGAGAATCTGGGATCCAAGCAGTCGCGCCTCAGAATTCCCCCCTTTGGGCCAGCAAGAAATCCGAACGGTATGGCTTCGCATCCCTTTGGTCGGAGCGCCACGCAGCTTACGCGGCAGGGCTCGGGACCTTCGGCCTATGCGACGGTTTGATCACCCCGAAAGGTAAAGCCATGCGCTGTGGTTCAGTAATCGCCAAGATCGATATTCCGCCGTCCAAAAGATCGTACAATGATCATCACGCCTACTGCCTCTTCTACTCAAAGGGTACCTGTGGAAAATGTATTGATCGATGCCCTGTTGGAGCAATCTCCAAGGCGGGCCACGACAAGACTAAATGCTCAAAATACGTTAATGCGACTTGGGAGTATGTCCGAATCCACTATGGTTTTAAGGGCTATGGCTGTGGATTATGCCAAACCGGTGTTCCCTGTGAATCACAGATTCCTTAACGTCTAATCTCCTGACTGTGAACCTCAAACTGCTTCACCTTCTCTATCAGCGTCTCCATCTTCTCCAATCTCAGGAGATCTCTCTCCGTAGACGCGTTCTGTCAAGAGTATGAAGATCAAGAGTGATGTATGTTGCAATTAATCAAGCTCCACCTTCTTCGGAAGCCGATTTCATGATCTGCCCTAAGGTGTGATGTTTCTCCCTGTCCCGACTACCGGTGTAGAAGGTCTTGAACGACTAATCCATCTGGTCGTAACTCGCCAAAAAAAGGCAGAAGAGTAGAAGAAGCATGGCGTTGCAGTCAGTCCTCACATTCCTATCAGTTAGAACTGACATTTTAAGAGAAGAGAAATCTTTCTGGCAAATCGAGGGTTTTTCTATCAAGGATCAAAATAGTTGAGATGCAAGCTCATCTACGTCCTAAGGTGAGAGGCAGAGGTTTAGGGATTCGTGTTGAGCGAGGCATGTTACAACAGTTCTAGGCAGTGATTCTATGCAGACAAGCATATGCGCATTCAATGGAACATTTTAAATATATGGTATGTATGCCGTGAGTTCGGAGGTGATAATAAGTGTCTAGAAGGAGGAAACGGAAGGAGAAGCCGTATGAGCTTGTAGAGGAAGAATTGCCAGTTCTGGAGAGAGCTGTTAGAACCTCGGAGTACGACGAACTTCTCGACGACTTCGTGAAGAGCGATCTCAAGACAGCTAGAGTCGAATACCCCGGCAAGTCGATAAAGGCGCTGATGGCTGCACTGAGGTCGAGGATAAAGAAGAGAGACCTCAACATCAAGGTAGCCATGAGAAAAAGCAATCTCTACCTAACAAAGCAGTAAATGAAACTCCTTTTGAGTAACGGCATCCGTGGGTCGGCCGTTACTCAAACTGGGCAGTATCAAGCATATTCTATATGTAAGGAATAAGAATAGATGATGTAGTATTGGGCCTTTCTTGGCAAATTTATGTGCGCGCTTTTATCCGGTCATATTGCATATGAATCGAAGTTGTGGAGAATTATGGGGAAGGACTTAGTTTTCACTGGTCTCTACTCTTTGTGGTTAGAATAGTTTTAGGCCTCTATACTTCCTAAAGGAGTCGCTTGATCGCCCTCCTTGCGAGGATGTATTCGCTTCTGGATTGGAGTCGATGACCTCGACGCCTGCAAGGCCGACAAGTATGGCTGGGACTATCTGCTCCTCGGCAATAACCTGTGGGGCTACCCCTTCGTAGACGTAGTCTTGGTAACAACGCCAATTCGATCGAGTCAGCGCATGTCTATCCATATGTGGTCGCTGAGCAGCCTGACACACAACTGTAACTCTACGACAACTTCCTGCTATAGATCACCATAACGCCTGAACCTCCTTTTTGTCCGTAATTTCATCCTAAAAATCCAAAGGATATTTGTCAAGACTTACGAGCACACACTGCAAAGGCCTTCTTGCGAAGGCTTAATAACATAATCATGGCGACCTTCAAATGATAGTGATGACTGTCGGGTTCGATACTTTCCTGATACATCAAGCCATGGGCGCAGCCGCAATCCTCGTAGCGACTTATATCCTCGGGCAAATCGTCACCCGTATCCTTCGTACAGGTCTAAGAAAAGCTGGAGTCTATCAGGCCGAGACGATCGTGGTCGCTTCTGTGGCCAAGTACTTCATCTACGTGATGGGGCTGTTAGTTGTCTTAGGGTATGTGGGAATCCCGATTACGTCGATTCTCGTGGGCTTTGTCGTCGTCGCATTGATTCTGGGCTTTGCGGCTCGAAATGCAATGGAGAATCTCGCTGCTTGGTATGTCCTCAGGACTTGGAACCCCTTCGATGTGGGAGATCTGATCATGATCGAAGGAATAACAGGTGTCGTGAGAGAGTACGACCCTCTGAGAACTACGATTGAGACGCACCAACAATCTAACTACTCGATTCCCAACATAAAGATACTTCAATCGGCGCTGTACAACTTCGGCCGATACGGCGAAGATTTCCCTGTCGATTTCCAGCTGAAGGTCCCTCGCACCGAGGACTTAGAAGAGTTGAAGCTGAGGATCGTCGATATCGTCGGTAGATACTCTCAGTTAAGTCGCAATAGGCCTGTCCAAGTGATGGTCGATGATCTCTCAGAGGACAAGGTTCTTCTGAGGGTCAACTTCTTCGTTCCTGAGTTTGGTTTGGTGATGGGTGCGAAGGATTATGTCCTAAGCTGGGTGCAGGGTCTGCACATCGGAGAGCGTCTTTCACAAGGGAAGACACGCGGAATAGAAATGGAAGAGTCTTCGGGTGATGTGAGTGCTCTTGCTGCTTCGCCGGAAGGGCCGAAATGTCGCATGTGCGATTCAAATAGATGGGATGGCTATCTGATGTGCAAGTCCTGTCGGAGCTATTATGTGAACGGGAAATGCCATGAATGTGATCAAATCCGCCTAGAGAA
>Ga0172362_10004343_pt1 | contig 12289 bp, 7 predicted proteins | sample LakKivs1_kivu2a2_FD_114534 | JGI IMG/M metagenome (GOLD analysis project Ga0172362, IMG submission 114534) | Sediment microbial communities from Lake Kivu, Rwanda - Sediment s1_kivu2a2 | ecosystem: Environmental > Aquatic > Freshwater > Lake > Sediment | place: Rwanda: Western Province, Lake...
CCTTCGAAAGTCACTATTCCGTTACAGAATGCAGACTTTGGAGTTATGTAATTTATGCTGCTTGTATTCAATTCAGACAGCAACATATCACCGGTAGTAAATGAAACGACCTCACTATAGCCTACATCAAATTCGTTTATTGCATATGCTCTGACATAATAGTCTGTTTCTCCATGAAGATTTATCATATAAGCAACATAATTACTCGCTCTCCCTTTCCTGAAAGTTTTATAATCGTAGATGGTAGGCTCCTTTTCTTTACTCCAACAGATCCCGTATTCTTTAACTGGACTGGATCCCTCATCAGTGACCGAGGCTGTACATGTAGCTGACCCAACTTCAATATCGGAAACTACCGGTGCTGACAATGAAGGAACATCCTGTTTTTTGCATGAAACGAGATTTAACAGGAAAAATGAAGCGAAAAGAGTTATGTACTTCACCGATTTCATGACTTTGCTTTAGGTAAAAATCAACGGTCCTTTAAACATCGTATGTAATATCCAGATTCCTTTGGCATACCGTCACTTATTTTGAAACTGGCCGAATTAATGTGATAAGCTTTTCCATCAGATGAATAGATCCACCATGAGGCCGTGTAATTGGTAAAACTTCCGTTCCACACCCGAAATCCGACCTGGTTGATGTTGAAACTCTGCCCAACTTCTTCGGGTGCCTCTTTTAAAAAATCAATCAGGGTGAGCCATTCTTCCTTTTCAGGGACGTGATATCCTATGGGACAAATAGCACTATTTAATTTTGCTGCATACCAGTTATACAGAGCACCATAAGTATCCTTATAGTTTATGTCATTATTATACCAGCAACAGGCTGCACCGATAGGCGTAGACCAGGCAGCATTATCGGTTACCAGTGATATCGAAAATCCGTAATTATTCTTAGTGGTTTTCAGGTTTTCTGACAGCCATACTTGCCTGCCAATGACTACGGTATCATATGTATTGCCATCAGCGTCCATTGGTAAGCTCTTCTTCTCTTTTTCGCAGCTTATAAGAAGTATTAATCCCAAAAGAGAAAAAATTTTGATTTTAGATGTGCTCTTCATGACTTTGTAAAATTACATTATTATTTTCTTTTTCACTATTGTGCGATTAAAAACAGGTCGCTCCTACGGAGCTTTAAATTATGGTTTTCTTGGTTTCTACAAACAGTTCACTCCTACGGAGTTTAGTTTTTAATAGTCCCGTTAGGGACATACTGTTGGTAGAAATTAATTATAAACGAGATAAAGAGCCCCATCGGGGCGACCTGTATTTCAATCAAATAAATATAGTCGGACAGTAGTGATTCTTTTTATGATAATGATTTATAGTATTTTGTATTCCTGCCCTTTTGCAGGGATCTCAAGATTCCGGAACCCTTCCTTCTCAAGTTCAGACACATACCTTTTCTGTGTTTCATATTCACCATGCACGATGAAAGTTTTCTCGACTGATTTCTTTTCCTGGCAGCCAAGGAAGCCGATCATCTCCCTGTAATCGGCGTGGCCTGAGAATGATTCAATTTTTCTGACCTCCGCATTCACGGGATAAACCGTTCCATGTATCGATACTTCCTTATCACCCCTGAGTATTCGCGCACCAAGCGTTAGCGGGGAGCAGTATCCCACTGCCAGGATTGTATTTCTGGGATTGGCTATATTATTGGCAAGATGGTGCTTTACACGTCCTGCTTCCATCATGCCTGAAGCAGAAATGATAACACACGGCTTCTTATGATCGTTAAGTTTTTTAGAATCCTCATGTTTCGTGATATAGAAAAGGTTGCTGAAACCGAAAGGATCAGGATCATTTTCAAGCACTTCGCGGAAATCATCGTTGAAACATTCGGTGTGGAGGCGGAACACGGTTGTAGCATTTACTGCCAGCGGACTGTCAACAAAAATATCGATCCTTGGCAGCTTGCCCTCATTGAAGAAATTATTGAGAGCATAAACCACCTCCTGGGTCCGTCCCACGCTGAATGCCGGAATTATCAGTTTGCCTCCTTTATCAATACATGTTTTCAGGAGGACTTCTAGCAATTCCTTATCAGCTGTTTCTTTGTCATTATGAAGCCTGTCTCCGTATGTTGATTCTGTAATAACAATATCAGACTGAGGGAAAGGAGCCGGTGAAGCGAGTATCCTGTTCACCGGTCTTCCGATATCCCCGGTATATGCTATTCGTTTGATTTGTCCGTTCTCAATTATCTGAAGGTTTGCCACTCCGCTTCCCAGCATATGACCGGTGCTGGTAAACCTGATTTTTATATTTTCATCAATCCTGAAGTTCATATCAGGAGGAATGCCTATGAAAAGGCTCATGCACGCGACTGCATCCTGCTGGGTATAGATAGGGGTCACGAGCGGAAGACCTTTTTTTGCCCTTCGCTTATTGAAAGTATGAGTATCATGTTCCTGGATGAAACCTGAATCGGCAAGCATTATTGAGCAAAGATCGCGCGTTCCGCTGGTACATACAACCGATCCCCTGAAACCGAGTTTATACATGTACGGAATCAGTCCGGCATGGTCTATATGCGCGTGTGTGAGAATAATATGATCGATCATCTCAGGTTCAAAACCCAGATCCCTGTTTGTTGCATCAGTATCCAGACCTTTACCCTGGAACATTCCGCAATCCAGAAGGAGTTTTTTACCTGAGTCGGTTGTAATAAGATATTTGCTGCCTGTCACTTCGCGTGCGGCACCAAGGAATTTTATATTCATATCAACAAAGAATTTTTGTAAAGATAGCCTTTTTAACAGAGGGTTGAAGGAGGTTGAAGGGGGTTGAAGAGGGTTTCCCTCTAAGCCCTTTAAACCCTTTAAACCTTTCTACTTTCAGATTCTTATTCCCAGTATTGTTATATCGTCAATCTGGTCGGTGGCTCCTTTCCATGAAGCAAGTTCATTTTCAAGTATTGTGCGTTGCTCCTGAAGAGGCCGGTCGTGAATCTCAGTAAGCAGTCTTTTCAGATTGGCCTTTTTGTACTTCGAACCTTCTTTGCCGCCGAATTGATCAATGAATCCGTCTGAAAAGATATATATAGTATCTCCGCTTTTTACATCGATTTGAAAATTGGTGAAAGAGGCTTCTTCACCGTAATAAATGCCAATTGGCATTCTGTCTGCCTTATATTCTTTCAGTTCCCCGTCCTGGAAAATGAACAGGGGATTATATGCTCCGGAGAACTGGAGAGTTTTCCTGTCCTTGCCCAGGACACAGAATGCAATATCCATTCCGTCGGCTGCTTCTCCTTCTTTACCGGTCTGGTGCAAAGACTTCATTATTTTTGTCCTGAGCATATTGAGGATTTTATTTGCCTGCAGGCTCCTGTTACCTGAGACTATCTCGTTTAATGTCGAGATGCCCAGTGTACTCATGAATGCTCCCGGAACTCCATGTCCGGTGCAGTCTGCCACTGTGAAAAAGTGCGATCTGTCGTTTTCACCGATCCAGTAAAAATCACCGCTGACGATATCCCTCGGCTTGAAGAAAATGAAATAATCGCTGAATGCTTTCATAAAGTTCTCTTCCATGGGCAGCATGGCCATCTGTATTCTGCCTGCATATTCTATGCTTGCTGTAATCTCTTCTTTCTGCGCCTCAATCTTGGCTGTACGTTCACGAACCTTTTCTTCAAGTATCCTGTTTGCCTCAAGAAGCTGTTTTTCCCTGAATCTTACAACCAGGATCATGATGCCGAAAGCTGCCAGTCCTACCACAAGATAGAATGTAACAGTCTGTGTGAAAGGGGCTTTGATAGTAAAACTGATTGATTGAGGTTCGCCAATATTACCCCACAGGTCCCTGGCTCTTACCTGAAGGACATAATCTCCCGGCCTGCTGATTGTTTTTTCATAATGTGTTCTTATGGACCATGGCGACCAGTCGTTCATAGCCTTGTCTATGAAGTACTGGTACTGGGTGGTATTCTGCTTCAGGTATCCCGGAGCAATAATATCAAAAACAATCACATCGTCGCCTCTCTGAAATTTAACATCTGCAAGGCTGAAACTCATGCCCTTATCGTTGGAAATATTTTTTATCAGGATATTTATTAAAGGTGTAATTGAAGAGGATCTTTTCCTGTCTATTGCATAAAGGCGGTTATTGCCGCTAATGACCCAGAGGTTATTAGCCCCGGCTGATACAGAAACAACATCATCAAAGATCTTCAGAAGCGACAATTCGTTTTTGTCAATGCTGGCAGATGGATCCAGCGAGAACCATTCATCGTAATATTTGACAAGAGGCAGATTGGAAAGAGGGAGACTGAAACTTTTACTTCCGGCAGGTCCGGTCTGTTTAAAATAGGGATCAAATGAACCGCCAGAGTTGTTGTATTGAAATACTCCCGATTCTGTAAAAAGAAAGACAGTGTCATTTATAAGGTCGACAATATATCGCTGTGGATATTCATTTTTAACATTGAGAGTCTTATAATTCTTATCAACTGTTCCTCCTGTTATATCAGTTTTATAGACACTGTTTACTCCTCCCAGCCATAGCACCTGACCCTGCCGGCAGACTGAATAAATCTGGTTGAAGAAACCGGGATCAGGCATTTCGGTCTGCCATTTGCCATTCTGATATGTCACGCTTAAGTAGCCGTCGTTTGCACCAATATAGTATCTGTTTTCTGAGGGATACCAGCTTATGTGGTTTATATATCTGCCTGAAATCACCGGCGAAGCTTTATGATTATTTACTACAAACAAACCCCTGTTGGTTGCTGCAAGTAAACCATGCGGTGTTGAAACAAGCTGGCGGCATTTTTCATTCAGCCCTTCGACTTTCCTGAAAATATGATTTATTGATTTCAGCTTACTTACCGTTTTCCTGGTCACCTGCTGCACCGGCACCGGTATTTGTGCCTGAACAGGTTCTTTTGAAGCAGGTTCCTGCTGAATAGTTTTCTTCCCGAAGATCCTGGTAAGAATGTTTTTTCTCCCCGTCTGTCTTTCCTGTTCGGCAGGTGCAGCATCCTGAGATACGGCCGGGGCCTTTTGCTGTGCTCCGCTTTTCACAAGAACTTCAATCTCTGAGTAACTCCTGACTTCGCTCAGGTAAAAAATTCCTTCACTTGTGGCAACGTATAATTCATTATCGTGTTTCAGGGCAGATGTAAGGTTGCCTCTCAGTCCCGGAAAAATGCTGAAGTTTGCCACCGGAAGGATCATATCTGCCCTGGTTAGTCCATATTGATGAGATAGCCATAATCCGCCGGTATTATCAAGTCCTATAGCAAATATTTCATCATCGGGCAGTTCATTCTGATTATTAATGGTAAACAGGATCTTACCGCTCTTCTTCTGAACTACCAGAGCGCCGCCATCAAGAGTGGAAAAGGCATATGCCGTATCACTCAGTACAATACCTTCCGAGAGGATGTTATCTCTGAGGTAGCCTTCATCCTTCACAGGAAAACTGTAATATTTTATTCCGTCAAACAGAGAGAGGTCTCCGTTGCTTATTCCGACCAGCACCCGTGTCCTGTCATAAGGAATCGAAAACAGAATATCAACCTGTTCAGTGAGGTAACCTGTAACAATCGGGAACAATGTATCGCTTTCAAGCCTGTGAAGGCCTTTATTAAATACATTGATGAAAGTATTTGAGGGAGTAACAAACATCCCTGTAAAAGGACTTCCCTCCTTCGTTTTAAGGCGCAATTCAAGAGTGTTGCTTTCAAGATTATACCTGCTGATTGACCAGTCGCCATAGAACCATGCAAGTGAATCGCTGAAAATTATTCTTGTAATTATGCCTGTTTCCGAAGAATCTCCCGAGAGCGATACATATCTGTACTTTCCTGCAGGATCTTTTTCAAGAAATCCGTAATTATTATCTCCTCCGACATATATTCTGCCATTTGCAGGATTTTTCTGCATAGCATACGGAACAACGGGCATCGTGATTGTTGTCCAGTCCTGGCCGTCGAAAGTCAGGATTCCCTTGCGGTTGGCAAAGAGCATGATATTATTTTCGTCCTGACAAATAGCCCAGCTCTGGTTTTCAATTTCGCGGCTTTCAGTGAAATTCGTGAGAAGAGGCGATCCCTGCTGGGCAGTTGCAGCCTGCAGATTCAGCAATAAAAACGCCGGAATAAATACTCTCTTCATGGTATTTTTTTTGACCTTCAAAATTTACGGAATTATAAATTTATGATAAATTTTCGAATTCGGATACCCGATTAAACGAAAATACCAATTATCAGCGCGAAGATGAGGCCTGAAACTGATATCACTGTTTCCATGACCGTCCACGACTGTAGAGTCTGCTTTTCATTCATTCCCAGATATTTACTTACTATCCAGAAGCCGCTGTCGTTTACGTGTGACAGGATGGTTGCACCAGCAGCGATGGCAATAACAATTACAGCGGTTGAAGGCTGACTAAGGCTGAAAACCGGAAGGATGGGAGCAACGATCCCTGCCGAAGTGATCATCGCAACAGTTGCCGAACCCTGGGTGATCCTTACAAGCGCAGCGAGCAGCCAGGCAAGAAAGATAATCGGAATTGAAGATCCGGCAACCGATTCGGCAAGTATCTTTCCGATACCGCTATCGACAAGGATCTGCTTTAAAACCCCTCCCGCCCCGGTCACAAGAATAATGATTCCAGCCGGACCAAGAGCCTTCGTGCTAAGATCAAGGATCGTCTGCGCGGACATTTTTCTCCGGATACACAGAAGAACAGCCAGCAGGGTGGCTATTATCAGGGCAGTAAACGGGTGACCGATAAAGGCAATTATTTCAGTGGTTGAGGATTTTGCCAGTACTTCTTTGTCTATGAGAACATTGACAATGGTGCTCATAAGGATAAGAAGAAGTGGCGTCATAATTATTGCAGCAATAACGGCAAATGAAGGAAGATTATGATCACGGGCATCGGTTTTATCCCTTGCATCATCAAAAATGGACGGTACACTGATATTCATCCTGCCTGAAATGAAGCGTCCGAAAACAGGACCGGCAATTATTGCCGTGGGCAATCCGATTATAATCCCGAAAAGTATCACCCAGCCAAGGTCGACTTCAAGAATATTCGCTACAGCCGTAGGTCCGGGTGTTGGCGGCACCATTGTGTGAGTAACAGCCAGCCCTGCAAGAAGGGGGATTGCATAATAGAGCAGTGAACGGCCAGTGTCTTTAGTAAGGGCATAAACGATCGGTATGAGAATAATAAATCCCACATCAAGAAATATAGGTATCCCTATAATAAAGCCGGTAAGCGTAAGTGCCCATGAAGCCCGGTTTTTCCCGAATTTCCTTAAAAGAAAATCTGCAAGGGATTTTGCACCTCCGGAGCTTTCAAGCATCTGCCCGAATATAGCACCAAGCCCCACAACCGTGGCTATAAAACCCAGGGTCCCTCCCATCCCTTCCTGGATACTTGACGATATCCCGGAAAGCGGCATCCCTGCAAGAATTCCAACCAATATTGCAGTTATCAGAAGTGCAATGAAGGCGCTGAGCTTGAACTTCAACACCATCAACAATAGTATTGTTACGGCGACAATTACTATAAATAATATATATGGTGCGGACATATTCTGGTTACTGCTTGCTGGTTACTGTCTACTGCCTACTGGTTACCGATAAGATGATGTCTTCCATCGGGCCCCGGTTCATGTTTAAGAGGGAATCGTACAGGTGCATTATCTTCTGTTGACCTGTATATTGCAGAAAACAGCTCGACGGTTTTACGTCCGGCCTCCCCGCTGACATAAGGTTCCCTGTTATTCCTAATTGCATCTATGAAATCTTCTATCTGGCACTGCATATAAAATACCGTCGGATCGCAGCTGTTAAAGGTTTCTGTATCTTCCTGTATCCATTTTTTCAGCATTTTCTCCTCCCCGGGAATGGTCCACAAGTCATTAACAGGAGGTTCGGCAACACCTGTCATACCGGCAATGAACATGGCGCCACCGTCAGTCTGGACACCCACTGAAGCACCATTTTCACCGTGAACATGCACTTTGCCGTGGATCCCCGGTTTCTGGGAGTTACTTACCAGGATATTGCCTATTGCCCCGCTTTTAAATTTCACTATTGCAACCGCGGTATCATCAACTTCGATATAGGGATGATTCAGGTTTCGCCAGATGCCATATACTTCATCGACATCGCCCATGAGCCAGAGCAGGATGTCAAGCTGGTGAGGGGCCTGATTCACCAGCACTCCGCCTCCCTCTTCCTTCCATGTTCCCCTCCAGGCATCAGAGTCATAATAAGCTTTATCGCGCCATCCAAGCATTGTTACTGTTGCCAGGACAGGTTTACCAATCTTACCGGAATCTATAGCTTCCTTAACCCTTCTGACAGGCGGATACCACCTTCTCTGACTTACAACCCCAAGTTTCCCGTATCTGACCTTGCATGCATTGATAATAGCATCACAATCCTGAAGGTCTGCAGCCAGAGGCTTTTCAACCAGGACATTGGCTCCGGCCCCTGCAGCCTCTGTCGCCGGCTGCCTGTGAAAGGGATGAGGAGTACACACGATAACCAGGTCAGTCTCGTTTTCGATAACCATCCGGTTAATATCACCATATGGCCTTGTCTTATACTGAGATGCGAATTCCCTTGCTGATTCAGGTGTTCTGCTCCACACGCCGGCAAGTTTTGCATTCCTGATATTCTGAATGGCTTTCGCGTGAAGATGCGCGACCTTGCCGCATCCCGCAATTGAAATTTTAAATATCCTTTCAGCCATTATTCATTGAATTAAGGTACCAGAATAACCTTACCATCAATATCTTTCTTATTATGTAACCTGTCAAACCAGTATTCTCCTTCCGAAAGAGGCGCCACTTGTGCTATCTGATCATCCACACTTATTTTTCCAGTCTTAAGATATTCAAGAACTGTATCATATTCACCGCATATGGCACAGCTACCAAGTATTTTTAATTCTCGGGTGACGGCATTCTGAAGGGGGAATTCAACCAAAGGCGTTATATTCCCGATGAGTACAACTGTCCCGCCTTTTCTCACGTTGCTGATTGCAGCTCTGAATGAATCGTTTGTTCCTGCTGCATCGAAAGAAATATCTGCACCTCTTCCGGTTGTAACAGACCTTATCTTGTCAGGGAAAGAGGTATCATCAGACATGAAAGTCAGATCAGCTCCGGCTTTTTTGGCAATCTCAGTTCTTTTTTCATTGAGATCGGTTACAATAAGAACTGAAGGTCCTGTTATCTTCAGAAGCTTAATCAGGAATATACCTATCATTCCCGCGCCGGTCACGAGGCATGAATCGCCGGGTTTTATACATGATATATTAATACTGTGCAACGCCACAGCAACGGCTTCAACCATTGCAGCCTGTTCAAAAGTCACGTTATCAGGTATCCTGTACAGAATATGCTGAGGAATGGCTACATATTCTGCAAAAGCGCCATTGCGTTTATATGATCCGGGTGAAACGCCAAACACTTCGCGGTTATCACTCAGGTTGTAGCGGCCATGAAGCGTGAACCAGTCATCAAGCGGGTAAACAGTCGAATCAAATGTAACCCTGTCGCCGGATTTCCAGGATTTCACATCAGCTCCGGTTTTTATGATGATCCCGGAGGCTTCATGGCCCATTATAAGGGGAGGTATGCGGCGGCCGGTACTTCCGTCAAGCCCGTGGATATCCGATCCACATATCCCGCAGGCTTTTACCTGCACCAGAACCTCTCCGGAATTTATTTCCGGATCGGGTACATCCTTATAAACCAGTTTGTTATATTCTTCGAGTACAAGGGCTTTCATAGTACGGGGAATTCGCGTCAGTTGTCAAATATAGGAATTAATCCGGGTTAATGGTTACTCCGCCTTCGCTAAAGCTTCGGCGGACTAATTGGTTGCTGGTTAATCCACAAGTATTATTACAAGATCCATGACATTGGTTAATGTTGATCCGGTGATAATATGTCCGCCAACCGATCTGAAGAAATTATACGAGTCGAATCTTTCCAGGTACAATTCCGGGTTCCTGCTCAGGGTTACAGCATTTCTTATTGTGTCAGCATCTGCAATGGCGCCTGCTGCATCTGTCTCACCATCGTTCCCGTCTGTTCCGGCTGAAAGGAATGTGACACCCGGGATATCAGTAAGTCTCAGAGCAGCTGTCAGGGCCAGATGCTGGTTCCTTCCTCCGCGGCCATCTCCGGTAACCCTGACTGTCAGTTCACCTCCGAACAGCAGGCAGAAAGGTTTTTTCACTGAACTGTCATTCCTGAATCTGAATATCATTTCCCTGAACCAGGCACATGCACCTTCCGGATCCCCGAACAATTCCGAAGTAAGGATAAAAGATGAGAATCCCAGTTTCTCAGCTTCTTTCTTTGCAGCTTCCAGAGCCATCTTGTTGCTGCCTGCAATGAAAGTAAATGATTTCGAGAAGACCGGATCGCCCGGTTTTGGTGTTTCCGGTCTGATACTCCGGGCACCCTCATTCAGATAATTTAATACAGTTCCGGCAATCCTGCCTCCAAGCTGGCGTGAATAAATTATCCTCAAAGCATCTGCATACGTTGATGCATCCGGTACAGTCGGCCCGGATGCTATTATGTCAGGCGGATCGCCGGTAACATCTGAAAGAATAATGCTGATACAGGTTGCCGGCCAGATACGCTTCATCAGGTGCCCACCTTTTACCAGCGAAAGGTGTTTGCGGATGCAGTTTATTTCACCTATTGCTGCACCTGATTTTACCAGAAGATTATTCAGGTGCCTGATCTCTTCGGGGGATGTATTTTCCGGGAAATCAGCCAGTAACGAAGAGCCTCCTCCCGAAAGCAGGCATATTACGAGATCGTTCTCTCCTGCCCTGTCCGCTAACTGCAATACAGATCCGGTTGCCGCGAAACTGTTCGAATCAGGAACCGGGTGTCCTGCTTCAGTGACCTGGATATATTTTAACCTGCAGTAAAAACCATATTTTGTTATGATATGACCACCGGCTATCCTGTTTCCAAGAATTTTTTCAACATAGTGAGCCATGGCAGCGCTGGCTTTCCCTGCCCCTATGACATATATGCTTCCCGTTTTTTCCAGATCAAAATCAAGATTACCTGTTATTAGCCTGGATCCCCTGATTGAAACAAGATTGTCAATTATCCTGCCGGGAAGTACTCCTTTTACTCCTGCAAGAAAGATTTGTTTTGCGGCTTCACGGCTATCCATCCCTGGAAGAATTTGCAGACTAAAAATAATCTAAATCCGGGTAATTACAATATGAAGAGCGAAGTAATCCAGATTAAGATGAAAACGGTAGTGCCCATTATGATGGTTGATGTCGAATACACTTTTAAAGTTGTATTCATATCAATATCTGAAAAACTTGAAATTACCCAGAAATATGAATCGTTTGCATGGGAGGCAATCATGGATCCCGCTCCCATTGCCAGCATAGTAAACATCCTGCCCCATTCTGAATCCAGCCCTAGTATCTGGAGCATGGGAGCCACAAATGAAGCTGTGGTTATTATAGCCACAGTTGAGGATCCCTGGGCAGTCTTCATTACCGCGGCAATAAGAAAAGGTACGATCAGGCCTATCCCTGTTCCGGCAAGTATCTTGCCTGCTTCCTCTCCGATACCTGTTGCCTTGATGACCATACCGAACATACCTCCGGCTGCAGTGACGATAAGAATGGGTCCGGCTTTTTCGATTGCCTCGGTAAAAACTGAGTTTATTGAGTCCATGCTTTTCTGCCTTATCAGTAGAAGAGCCAGCAAAACACCGATCGCAAGCGCGAAGACAGGTTCGCCGGGGAACCTGAATATTTTTGCTATGACTGACTCACCACTGCTGTCGAACAGGCTTATCAGCGACCGCGATGTTATAAGCAGAAGAGGAACAACTATAGGCATGAATGAGAGCAAGGGGGAAGGAAGATCAACATTCCTGAGATTGTTTTCCCCGGTAGTCGAAACCGCGGGAGGATAGTTTTTATTACTTGTAATATACATGCTCCACAGCCAGGCAGAAACAGCTCCGGGGATAGCAAAAACTAACCCGATGACAATGAGGTTACCCACATTGACATCAATGATCCCTGCAGCAGCCAGAGCGCCGGGATGAGGTGGAATAAGACAATGAACCGAATAGAGTGAGGTTGCCAGGACAGTTGCCATCAGAGGCATTGCAGTACCAGTTCTGGCACTGAATGATTTTGCAAGTCCGCTGAGAATTATATATCCGGAATCGCAGAAAATTGGCAGCCCCGTAATGAAACCTGTTATACCCAGGGCCCGGACACTCCGTTTCTGACCTGTTTTTGAA
>Ga0172362_10004344_pt1 | contig 12287 bp, 25 predicted proteins | sample LakKivs1_kivu2a2_FD_114534 | JGI IMG/M metagenome (GOLD analysis project Ga0172362, IMG submission 114534) | Sediment microbial communities from Lake Kivu, Rwanda - Sediment s1_kivu2a2 | ecosystem: Environmental > Aquatic > Freshwater > Lake > Sediment | place: Rwanda: Western Province, Lake...
AACCGGCGGATGAAAGCGAACCGCAGGGACGCCTGGAACGTAGACGATTATAATCTTGCTTGCCGGACACTGGCCCGATTATGGCCATCGTGCGAAACGGTCGATGAGGTTGAGTTGCCTGATACGCTTGAGATATGAGACCTGGTCAGATGGGGCGGGTTGGGAGGAGGTCGTGGAGTTGATGGACTATTATCAGGGGCACAGAAACCAATCCCTGGATCAACTCAAGGAGGTTTATGGGTATGTGGAAGAAACAAGTCATTAAAACCAAAATTAAAACCGCGAAGACCACAAAGGAATACCACGTTAAAAATTATCATGGTGGTAGTTCTATTGGTCACGGTTCAATAACTGTTCCTATCGGTTCAATGGTCACTAATATGACAGCTTGCGGACCTGATGATAATTATCATTTCTGGAAAGATTTTCATAAAATAGCAAAAGAGATATCCGGATTTGATAACAGCATCCTGAGCCATGATTTGACGTACTATGGCCTGGATATACCCGCCGAATATTGCGAACCTTGGAAATAGGAAATTCTATGTCCCATTATCTTGATATCAAAACCCAGATAACAGATCTGGAATGTCTGGTCGAGGCCTTGTGCCGAATCGAAACAAGAACCGGTCAGTGGAACAAGAATAAAATTGAAGTTCATGAAACCCCCCAAAACCTGTACGGGTATCAAGGGGATGTCCGGTCCCAGAAAGCAAACGTCATTATCAGAAAACTCCATGTCGGGGGAGCCTCAAATGATATCGGGTTTTTAAAGAGTCCTGACGGAACTTATACATCAATTATCTCAGAATTCGATCGCAGATTTTATAACCTGTTATGGTCGGAAAAACTCTCGACTTACTATGGAGTCGAGAAAGCCAAAAAGGAATTCAAGGTCAAGGGAATCAAATATACCGAAACGGTCGATGAGAAGGGGCGGATTCAACTCAGAGCAAAGATTCAGGAGAAAGGAATGTACTGACATGAGTCATACAGTTGATGTGACCACCCAGATAACCGATGAGGACTGCCTTTTGGCAGCACTTATGCGGGTTGAGAACGCAACCGGACAGGCATTTCCCCGGTCAGTTATTGAGATTCATAAGAATGCAGTTCCGATGAATCTCTATAATGACCACCGTGATGTTAGAGCCAATGTCATAATCCGGAAGGATCATCTTGGTTATCCGGCCTACAATGACCTCGGGTTCGTGAAAAAAGCTGACGGTACTTATCAGGCCGTGATTGCTGATCACTATGATCAGCAATGGCTTGGAAAGTTATCGACTTATTACGGAGTCGAGAAAGCCAAAAAGGAATTCAAGGTCAAGGGAATCAAATATACCGAATCGGTCGATGAGACCGGTCGGATTCAACTTAAAGCTTCTGTCAGTAACGGAGGAATTTATGCCTGAAATCATTCTCACTTTCAACTGGGATGGAACCGTCGAGAAACAGACCAGGGGCTTCAAGGGGAAATCCTGCGTCAAAGCAACAAAATTCATCGAGGACGCTCTTGGTGAGGCCGGCGAACGCAAATATACCAAGGAGTATTATGATGCCGTCCAGTATGGAGAAAAAGAGCAGAACAAGCAGGGACTCAGATACTGAACCGATCGTTACGGAAGTCACACTGACCTTTGATGGAGATAAAGTCACCGGAATCTGGTATCATCCTGAAATTGAATCAGTTATCTGTGCCTTGTGCGGAAAGGGATGCAAAGAAAAAGGACTTCCGATCTGTGTCAATGTGAACCCCTGGTGCGGATGAAAGGAGTATAAATGTCCAAACACAGTTTTGCCGGATATGTTCTGGCTGGTTACCCGATGCTCTGGGTCGAAACTCATGAGGAATATCGGGCACTTTCTACGTACTGTTCTGACATGAAGAAATCCAAGGAGAAATACCGTATTCTGTCCTGGGACGAGGCAGACGGCATTGTTGAGCTGGACTTTAACGACGGTGTTCTTCATCGGAGCAAGCCGATAGAGAACGATGAAGGCGGTCCGATTACTGATCCGATCGATATGCTCAACTGGATGGACAAGAAGGCCGATGATAACACGGTTATCTTCCTTCTTGATTTTCATAATCCACTGACGAAGGCACAGGCGGCTCCGATGTATCGTCGGAAGATCCGTAACCTGCTGCCCAAGTTCAAAGCCAACGGAAAAGTACTGGCTATTCTTTCACCGGTCGTCGATATTCCACCGGAACTGGATAAGGAAATAACTCTTATCCCCTTCTCTCTCCCGACCCGGGACGAATTGAGAATTGTTCTCAGGGCAGTCTGTGAGTCTGCCGGTATTGATTCCAAGTCTCCAGTCTTTCCCAAGAACGATGAGGATCTTCTCAATGCGGCTCTCGGTATGACCGCAGTTGAGGCAGAGAATGCCTACGCGGTATCCCTGATAGAGGCCAAGAAATTTGACCCGGCGATTATCCAGCGTGAGAAGGCTGCGATAGTCCGGAAGGAGAATATTCTTGAGATCGTCGACGTTGAGGAGACCCTCGACGACATAGGCGGTCTGGAGTATCTCAAGGAATTCCTTCTTGAGAGCCGGAAATGCTTCTCGGAAGAGGCCAAGGATTTCGGTGCCACGGCTCCCAAGGGATTGCTCCTGGTCGGAGTTCCCGGTACAGGGAAGTCTCTGAGTGCCAAGGCCGCAGGGTCAGCCTTCAAGAGACCCGTACTCCGCTTCGATGTTGGCAATGTCTTCTCGAAGTGGGTCGGTGAATCAGAAGGTAACATGGGCAAGGTTCTGGCAACTGCAGAAGCTATAGCTCCTTGTATTATATGGATAGATGAACTGGAAAAGGCTTTCTCCGGTCTTGGCAGTGAAAGCGACGGCGGTGCTACGAAGAGAGTCTTCCAGAAGTTTTTGACCTGGCTTCAGGAACGGAAGAGCGATGTCTTCGTGATTGCCACGGCCAACTCAGTTGAGAGTCTTCCTCCGGAGCTATTGAGGTCTGGACGTATCGATGGTATCTACTGGGTCGATCTTCCGGACGCGGTCCAGAGGGAAGAGATTCTCAAAATTCATCTCGGTAAGAAAGGGCGGAAAATCGACGTCTTCGGGGACAAGGTTTCCGACCTTGTCAACATATCGGAGAACTTCTCCGGTGCCGAGATTGAAACCTGGGTCAAGAAAGCGGTCAACAGGGCCTTCAGTCAGGGACACAAGGATGTGACCTTTGAAGATATGGTAGTATCGGCGAATGATATTACTCCGGTCTACCAGCTTATGAAGACCAAGATTACGGCAGCTCAGGAATGGGCCAAGCAGCGTGGTGCCAAGAACGCATCCATCGTTCACGAGAAGGAAGACACCTCGGTTAAGAAGGGACGGAAGTTATCAGTCGGATGAGGGCAGGTAACCCCTGCCCTTCTAACTTCTTACAAGCAGGAGAACCTTAATGCTGAAAAGGAAAATTGTCTGGGACATTGAAGAAGCGGAGAATCTGGCAGCTCCGATGACTCAGGAAAGAGACCCTGAGGTATCATCGGTGAAGTTACAGTCTGTGCCAGAACCGGAACAGAAAAGAGTTCGAAATGGTAACGGGCATGTCATTGCCAAGAAACGGCGATTGAATGATGATGAAAAAGATTTCATAAGAAAAGCTTTCAGAATCAAAGATGGTTGTATAGGAGAAGATGATTGCGTTGATATGCTTGATAAGGGGCCCCTTCCCAAGCCGAGAGTATCTACCGACCCTCCGCTGTCTATCTTTCAGATAACCGGATTTGTCAGTTATCTTCACAGAGAAGTTAGAAAGGGTAAAATAGAGCTGTCGGATCCGAGCCGATACGACAAGTTCCTTCGGGAGAAGTATGGGACTCCAGATCCTGAATTCACGGCGTTTATCAAGCCGAGACAAGAACATAAAAGAACCTTCAGGTATTCCACATGAACATTTCAAAAGCTCGGGAAGCTCTGGCAAGAGCACGGTATGGCTTTGGGGCGACGCTCCTGAAACTGAGAAATATAAAAGAGAATCCCGATAATTATCCTCCGCTGGAAAGGGACATGACAATTCAGGAACTGAGATATTTCAACCGCATGATAAAGCGGATGATTGAGGAATATCCTGAACTCACTCCAATAAAATGCCGTCAGTTGTCCTTCAAGAGGCAATTATGTATGAGCTCCTGATAATCATTTACGCCTCAATTATAGAAATAGTCGCACTCGTAAAGGGGCAGTACGAGTTTATCAAAGTTCTCGGCGAGAGCATAGGGTCGAGGCTGCTATCTATAATGCTCTCAGTAAGTTATATGGCCATTATCATATCGTGGTGCTTCAGTACGGTACGATTGATTCAAACTGCCGGAATTTTATGTATTGTTATGGCCATATCAACTGCCTCTTTAGGGTCCAAAGAAAACAGGATCTGGATCAGGCTGGACTCTCTTACCAGTTTAATCTGCCTGTTAACGGTAGGATACATTAAAGCGAAAGGACTTTTCTAATGTCAATTATTGAAAGCCTCACGGATTTTGCGAAGCAGGATCTTATCAAATGCGTAGACAGTGGCTCGGATTTTTTACAGAAAGGTCTCTTTCTCAAAAATGAATTGGTGGAGAAAGGAGTTATTATCCACTATTTAGAAGAGAATGAAAAAAGAGAGGCCTACAAGGAGGTTGGAAGAGCCTGTGCTTCCATGGGTTATGATCAGATTGCGCTTCTTATCGATGGTCGAATGAAGACTCCGGACATGGAATATGTATCTGATGTTCTCATCATCAATTACATCGATCTGAAGGAACTTGATAATAACAAATTTTTTATAGTTCCCTATGAGGTTAAGGGGAAGATTGTTGATTTTGCTACTCCCAAACTTCCAGATGGGGCCTCTTTTGGCGGCCAGATAATTGGCTGTGTGATTGTCGGATTCTTCAGTTTTCTGTGTTACCAGTATATTCAGGGGGGGTCACCAATCAACGAGTTAGGAGACAGAATCTTTAACAATTATTTTCACAACATCAAGAATCATCCTGAATTGATGTCTTCAATAGATTTGGGGATTGGATGAACCAGACAGATGTTATTATTGATGTAACCTCCGGAATCACTCTGGGGAAATCATACAACGTCATCCTGTTCAATGATGAATTACATTCAATGGGGGAAGTTGTCAGTCAGATTATCAAGGCCATCGGATGTGACAAAGTTAAAGCCACCGAGATAATGCTTGAGGCACATCTCAAAGGTCGTTCGATAGTCTGGACAGGCCATAGGGAGAGGGCGGAGCACATCTCTTCCGTGTTGGAGGAGATACGCCTCGGAACTAAAGTTGAACCCTGTTGAGGGGAGGAAGCGAATGGACTTCTCAAAGGCTATGAAACTGTGTGATGACGTTCATAAGAAACTGAATAAGAGGGCCGGATCAGACTACTCGGCGGGATACTTCTCGGCATTGACCGCTAAATTGCTCTCAAGGTTCCCTACCGATCTTGTAATTCAACAGTTGAATGACAAGCTTGGTAAGCAGGAATTGAATAACGAACCCGACAAGGGTGCAGCCATTATGGAGGACATCGTTGAAATCAATAGACTTCTCAATGTATTCCATCGAGGATAAACGATCCCCCTGTGATGTTTACCGCCTGTGGCCGAATGCCGACAAAATAATACAGAAACCGACCAACACCTATGCCATTGTCAGTGGTGGACCGGGCGGGCTGGATGTCCGGAGTTCAGTCTGGGCGGTCTGTGGTGATCCGTTGAGAGTACCTGGATGCGTCGTCTGCCTCTGTGTGTTCGCCGGTGAGCCGGTTACAGTTCGGTATGGGACAAGAAACTTACGCAGAGTAAACTACGGCAAGGAAAGATTTGAGCAGTTCTTGGAAGGAGACTGGAAATGACTCGTCATATCAAAGTGCATGTATATGATGATGGGGACGTTGAACTTACAGCGATAGATGCCTCCCCCGGGCATAATTTTATTGATAAGAAATCACTCTTTTTTGCTCCCTCCGAGATAGCTGACGGGTCACTTGACAAAGAACTTATCAGTTATGGCTGCGAACCTGATGATGTAAAGATAGCCATAGATTATACCCTCAAGACTACGGTGGGTGATTCTATAATAGTGGGAAAGTTATGAGTCTCACAGCTACCTTCCGAGAACCGATACCTGTACCAGCTAACCTTGTAAATCTCATAGGGGAGAGCAACGGACTCGATGCAGTTATTGAACAGATAATTCGGAATAAAAACCAGACTGATGAGGATGTTCAGAATAATCTGTGCGTGCTGGGACGATACAAGAAAATTAAGGTTAAGTTTACAGAACCCCAACAGATTGTGACCGGACATCGGTGGAAACAGGTTACTGAGCATGTGTTCAACGGGTTTTTCAGAGGGAAAGTTTGTTTATGTTATCTGCTAAAAAGCGGGGGCAAAACAGGTTATCGCTTTCCCAGTCTGCACCTGGTTGAAAGTTACGAGCCGGTTATCAGCGCATTGAAAGAGTTTGCAAGTCTGGCAGAGTTCAAAAAGAAATTTGATACCCGTTTCATTACCGAAACTGAAATAGAAAAACTCTGGAACAGTAAGAGTTCACAGCACGGGGGAAAATATAACAAGGATGATTTTCACCGCATAGGAAGACGCGGTCTGGAAGTCATGCAGGAGTTCCTGAGATTTTTCAAAGGTGTCAATGATGGGGGCGGGCCTGGGTACATTAAAAGAGAAGAGGACGGATATTCCATCCGGAATAAACGGTATTTATCCTATCATCATCTTGGCCGGGACATTTCAATCTCACATCAGACTAATTTATCCTATGTTTATTATTCCAGTGAATACTCCGGCTGCAGTAACGGACGTTACGGTTTGGTAGCGAATGAAAGGGAATTCCTCTGGCTGGAGGATGATTAATGGCTAATCTCTGCTCAAACTATGTTATTATAAGAGGTGACGAAAAAATCCTTCAGGAACTGGCCGATAAGATAACGAAAAAGGACAAAGCATTCCTTCTTGAGTTCCCCCTGCTTTGTGTTGGAGATTTCTACGGAATATACAGCGATCTTGATCTTATAAATCCGAGAGCAGGTGAGCTATTTCTTGATATATCATCTAAGTGGAGTCCACCGGAAAAGATGTTTCAGAAGCTGTCTGAGACGTATCCCACTCTGACCATTGAAGTTAGCTATGAGGAACCCGCAATGGAACTTTATGGAAAACTCTCTTATGAGAATGGGGAATGCACTCTGGATCAGCCGATGGACACTTTTGATTACCTGATGGAATTTAATGAGGACTTTGCGGACGAAGTTTCAAATATCAAAGACTCTGATTATAAAGAGTTCAAAGAGACGTATCTCTTGACAACCGACTATCGTAAGGGCTTCATCTGGGAGAGCAATTCATATCTCCTTGAACCGCTTCTCGTTGAAAGAACACGCGATGAAGACCTTGCAATGCTCATAGGGGCACTCGATTCTCCTGAACTTCTCGAAAGAAAAATAAAGGGGGTATCGTGGTGCCAAGAGAAAATAAGATGACAAGAAAACCTGTAAATGACGGAGGGAGCCTTGACTACGCTGGAATATTCCGGAGTCTCCTGGGATACTAAAACCACATTCAAAGGCCGTAACGGATACTGTAACTGTATCGGATTGGATGTAATGAGTTATGATGAAAATGTAAGAATAACGGCCATAAACAGCAGGCATGAGGGAATAAGCTGTTGGATGGAAATTCCAATAAATAAGCGATTGGATGTTTGTCTGGCAATACTTCCTGAACTGGAAGACCTGTTGAGAAGGGTACCCAAAGAAAAACTACCTGTCCTGATTGGAACCAGTCTGGAGTCTTTAATCGAAAGACGTGTAAAAGGAGAACGGAAATGAGTGCTGTTGTTCGCTGCCCCAAAAATCCGAACCACAAGAAATTCATCACGACGGCCCATGAGGTACACGATTGGATCGTTGACGAAAACGGAGAGTTCCTTAAAGACTTGGGGTGCTCTGAAGTCGCCGCCAAGCCTGATACGGGGAACATCTGGACGTGTGCCATCTGTAAAACGGAAGCTGAGAAGATATAGGATACAAGCCCATTCACTCATGGAGTGTAGCCTATGAACGTAATTCTTACCAAGAGAACCATTAAGGGACTTCCTCCAAAGCATTCAGTTCTCCTGCGTGGCCCACACGGAATCGGTAAGTCTGAAGTTCTGAAGCAGATAGCTTTGGAATTGTCAGAATCCACCGGCAAGACCTATGGATTTATTGACATACGGCTTTCCCAGAGGGAACCGGGGGACGTAATAGGAATGCCTCGGTCATTAGCGGAATATCCTTTCACGAGAGCGGTATTCAAGAATGGTCAGGTAACGGAAGAGACCTCCGTTCTGAAGAACGTGATGACGCATGACCTGCCGGTATGGTTTCCCAGAGACCCGGATTCCTGCGGCTTCATTCTTCTGGATGAGTTGGACCGGGCCTCCAGGGAGGTGCAACAGACGGCATTTGAAATCAGTCTGGACTATAGACTGAATCTCAACCCGCTGCCTGCCGGGTGGCGTGTGGTCTCCGCCTGCAATGCCGATTTGGACATCTATGCGGTCATCGACATCGACCATGCCCTGTTAAGCAGGTTTCTGGTCATTGATTTCAAACCGACTGTTCCTGAATGGATGGATCATGCACGGAAGATAGGGGTTCATCCTTCCGTCATTCAATATCTGACCAAGGTTCCTACTGATCTTGATTCTCCTGAGAACATGGAACCGGGAAAGGTCTATCCGTGTCGCAGATCATGGGTGATGCTTTCTGACTGTATCAATTACATGGCCGAGAACGGGGACAGTCCGATAAAGGATTTGGATTATCTCAGTCTCCTTTCAAATGGATATATCGGGAGTACGGCGGTCGATTACGTTGAGTTCGTGAGAAAGGATTATGATGTATTGACTGCTGACGATATACTCAATAAGTTTGATGACAGAGCCGTAAAAATACTCAGCAAGGACAACCCGGCCGAGATAACCTTTTACAACGACATTCTTGTTCGTTATATCATGGGGATGACCAAGTTGTCTCCTCGACAGTCTGAAAACCTCTTCAGATATATCCAGACTATTCCCCGTGAAACTGCGGGCGGGTTCTGGGCGGACTTCCTGAAGAATGCACGTCCTCTGGCAACCAAATGGTCGTCAGGAGCAAAGGAAAGAGGTGAATTCCTGTTCTCCCTTATAGAAAAGAAGGAGTAAGATATGAACGCGAAGGACAGGATGGAATGGCTTATCAACTTTCTTACTATCCGGTTCGGGTTCGTCCATCGCGTCCTGAGATTGACAAATAAGATACCTGACCCGGAAGTAAAGACCATGAGCGTCCGGGTTACCGGATCGAAGTTTGAGTTGCGGTACAATCCAGACTTCATAATGGAGAACAGCGATGAGACGATGACCTTCATTCTGTTCCATGAGGCGTTGCATTTGGCCCTGCACCACTGCACATCACGGAAGAAATGCAGTAATGAGGCGACAGACCTTTCAGTCAATGAGATAATCCCGATTATTCAAGGGCGTTGTGAGAGGCCATCCTTCGGCTGGTTCGTAGACAGAATCAAGGATTCCTACCCTGATATAGAGGAGAAGCAGACTGCGGAATGGTACGATAAACTTCTTAAAAAGAACAAGACGGAGATTAATCTTGAGCTTGTTGACGATCATTCGGGGTGGGATGAAAATGAGATGTCAGATGAGATCGTCAGAGCCAAAGTCAGGGAAATAGATGTCTGCGATGAGTGGGGAAACGTATCCGAATCCTTTAAAGAGATGGTGCGGGTGGCACAGGTACGTCATATCAATTGGAGAAATCTAATCAGGAGGTTCGGCGGCAACCTGATATGGAAGCACAAGGAGATAACTCTCAAGCGGCCTAACAGGAGAACGGGACTTCTGCACCCCGGATATAAACGGGAACATACCGACAGGCTCCTTGTTGCTTTGGACAACAGCATGTCCACCAACAATCTGACTCCAGACTTCCTCGGGGTCATCAACGGCATGACGGATTTCATGCCGATAGACATCGTGCAGTTCGATTCTGATATTACTTACGGCCCCAAGACGTTCAGGAGAAAGTCAAATCATATCTGTGTGGGACGGGGTGGTACTTCTTTCCAGCCGGTTATCAATCTGGTTGATAAGATGAGATACAAAGGAGTTGTCATCCTCACTGATGGTGAGGCTGGTTCATGCTCCAGACCTAAGAAAGCTCATGTCCTGTGGGTTCTCCCACAAGGAAAAACACCCCCGGTTGAATGGGGCGTGAGAGTTCATCTTAATCATAACGCATAAGGAGATTTGAGATGTCTAATTCTATTCAGAACAGTTTGAAAGCTATTCAGGCTAAGTTCACCCAGCTCAACAGACTTCGTACCCGTATCAGCCAGATGAAGGCTCTCTACGCACAGCATGATGCCCTTATGGAAGAGTTACTTCCTCTGTTCATAGAGGTTGAGGCCGACAAGTTTTTGGTTAAGCGTGAGGTCACAATCGGCTCGAAGAAGTACCGGCTCAACCCCCACTTCTACGACAGCAAGAAAGCAAAAGTAACCTCGAAGGTTTGGAAATCCACGGCCTTTGAGTCTGCAACTATCGAGTAATTGACATGTACACAGCAGCCTTTGAAATCTGGTGGAATGAAAATAAAAATTCTGAATACCTCAGAGACGGCTATCAGAATTATCTTCAGGACATAGCCTGTACGGACGATAAACCAATGTCCTTCAAGAAATGGGCCGTCGGACAATATCAGGAAGATTAACAGGAGGAAATATGTACACATGTAAATCGTGCGGATTGACAAGTGAAAAAATAGGCGTCAACTCAATTTGCCGCCAAACTCTCAACGTTGACAGTGATGACTGGACAGACCTTGAAGTTGGAGAGACCCTGCACGGGTTCTGTCTGGGATGCGGTGAGATGATCCCAGTTGAAGAGATGAAAAAGCTCGATCTCGAACCCGTCGTCGAAGAGAGCGCTCGCTGCCTGTTGGAATCAGTCTGCAACTCATTCCAGACTGCGGGCTGCGACGGGTGCGGAACCGTTTCCCTGGAAGTCATCAATAAAATCAGGAAAATTCTGGGATGGGAATTGCTCAAATGAAAATTACCAGCGTCAATATTTTCGTCCAGAAATATAAGAATCCGGTACATGCATTCGCTAATGTCACGATGGACGATTCATTTGTTATTCGGGGACTCGCCATCAAGCGGAAGTTTGACGGAACTTATTATGTGACAATGCCGGAATTTCCACGGAAAGATCCGAGTATACAAAACTGCGTTGCATTTCCGACCAATGACAATACGCGTAAGGAAATAGAATACGCTGTCCTAAAAGCCTACAATAACAGATTGGAAAATTCCTATGCATAAGATAACCGAATATAAACAGCGTCTTGTTGAGAAACTGGCCTCTTATGAACGTCATTACCGTGGCCTTGGAAGTGTGGATTGGGAGAGAGGGATCGCCACGAAGAAATCCGTAATAAAGGGGTAAGAAATGCACAGAGTTTATCTTGACGACCTTTACAACACCATAACCGATATGGGTTCCATCAAGAGTGAACTCTACGACAATCATGTTATAACTGAGGACGTTGGCATTGGCCACTATGAATTCTGGGGAAAGACAGGGTTCAACTCCCAGATAGAAACCTACATGGATCAGAGTGGAACTGTTGAAATCTATCTTCACTTCCCGGAGGAACTCACACCGGACGGGATGACACAATCCCTGAAGGTCTGGGTTGAGGAAGAGTTTGAACTGTTCAAAGCCAACGGCCACGAGTGGCGTGCAGTCCCTGAGAACATCAGGATACTGGGCAGTCAGGCAGCCACATTCACCGTAGTCTGGGAGAGTGCATAATGATAGCTGAGAAGGAACTGTATGCTCTTTCACTTGATGAATATCTCAAAGTCAGACACGAACGGGCCAAGAAAGTTCTCGAACATTTCAATCCGACTGCTGAAGAAATGATTCTGTTCGAGAATATCTGGCTCAAACAGTATATACAAAGGAGAATAAAATGACAGATGCTCGCATAGCCAAAAGCTGGTGGTTCAAATCCAGTTCCAATGAGAGTAAGGTCTATGAGACTATCCTCTATACGGATGGAACCACGTCATGCAATTGTTTCGGTTGGACACGGCGATGCAAAGATGGAGTCCGGAGTTGCAAGCATACCCGCATGGTTGAGTCTGGAATCGCAGACTCCTATTGTGAAACCAGTAGCGGGCAGCTCGCTCCTCCGGCTAAGAAGAAA
>Ga0172362_10004345_pt1 | contig 12286 bp, 15 predicted proteins | sample LakKivs1_kivu2a2_FD_114534 | JGI IMG/M metagenome (GOLD analysis project Ga0172362, IMG submission 114534) | Sediment microbial communities from Lake Kivu, Rwanda - Sediment s1_kivu2a2 | ecosystem: Environmental > Aquatic > Freshwater > Lake > Sediment | place: Rwanda: Western Province, Lake...
GTGGCCGGCCTTTCTTCTGGCCAAAACCAAATTTCCATATGACGGAAAAATTCTGGTCAGCTGCCGGCCACGAAGAATTTTTAAAGCTGGCCTGCCAGGTTGCCTCAGAGAAGGGGAATACGGAATTCTTTTTTGACCGAGGAGATGAAGTAAGAGTTTCTCAGTGTTGCAGACTTTCTTTCAAGTTAGATAAGACCGATCTTCTTTGGACGAAAAAGCCATATTTAATGAGGCAGTCTTCTAGTCAGTATGTTTCTATTAATCTGCCGAGAATTGCTTATCAAGCAGAACACAATGATAAAAAGCTTTTCGAACTTTTGGAAAAAAGAATGGGGCTTGCGGCCAAAGCCCATCAGCAAAAACATAAATTTTTGCAAAAAATGATGAGTTTTGGCTTAACCGGTCCTTTAGCGGCTTTGTGTACGACTCAAAAAGATGATCCAGATCCATATTTGCGGCTGGCCAGAACTACCTATCTTTTTACTATCGCTGGGCTTAATGAGATGATGCAGTATCATTTAGGGCGACAGTTGCATGAGTCTGACGAAGCGATTAAGTTTGGTTTGAAGGTAATTGCTTTTATGAAGAAGACGGCTGAAGAGCTGGGGAGGAAAATGAAAATGCGTTTTGCCACTGAGCAAGACCCAATGGAGGGTTTGACCTATCGCTTTGCCCGCTTGGATTTAGACAACTTTCCCCAAGCAGTTGGAATAGTCAGGGGTGATTACAAGACAAAATCTGTTTACTACACCAATTCTTGTCAACTTAATGTAGCGGCAGAAATTGACCCAATTGAAAGAATCAGAAAAGAAGGGCTCTTTCATCCGTTGATTGAAGCAGGGTCGATGACGCATCTTTGGCTTGGAGAACAAAGGCCTGATCCGGGTTCGATTGCTAACTTGGTGAAGAAAACTTTCTTTGAAACGACCAATAGCCTGATTGCTTTTTCTCCGGAATTTACTTTTTGTGTTGACTGTCAGGCAACTACCCGCGGTCTGGTGGATAAATGCTCCAGTTGCGGATCAAGCAATGTTGATCATGCCACGCGGGTTTCTGGATTTTATTCCTTAACCTCAAGATGGAACAAAGGGAAGCTCCAAGAGCTAAAGGAGAGGTACCGAAACACAAACCAATTTTAAATATTAAATTTTAAGTAGCAAAAATACATATCAAATTTAAAATTTACTATGATTGTTAAGTTATTTACTCAGCCAAATTGCCCGAAATGTCCAGCGGCGAAAGAATTAGTATTAAGTATTAAAAAGAAAGTATTAAGGGTTAAAATCGAAGAGTATGATACAACAACCGTCGACGGGATGGCCGAGGCGAGTTTTTATACGGTCTTGGCGACACCGACGATTTTGATTTGTAATGACGAGGGAAAGATTACTAAAGATTTTCGCGGGGAAGCTCCTGCCCTAGAAGAAATCCTTCCTTTTGTTAAATGAAAATTGCCGGTTATCTAAAAACTTCGTTGATTGAGTGGCCGGGTAAGATTTGTTCGGTTATTTTTACTCCCGGTTGTAATTTTCGTTGCCCATTTTGCCATAATCGTGATTTAGTTTTGGGACAGGGAGTTTCGCAGATACCAGAGAAGCAGATTCTTGCGGATTTAAAAAGGAGGGAAAAATGGATTGATGCGGTGGCAATAACGGGCGGGGAACCGACGCTTCAAGCGGGGCTACTTAAGTTTCTTAAGTTACTTAAGTCACTTAAGCTACTGACGATGATTCAAACGAATGGGACGAAACCAGGAGTTATAGAGCAATTAGTAATTAGTAAATTAGTAGATTATTTCTGCCTTGATTTAAAAGGAGATCTACAAAATTATGAGAAATTTTGTAATATCAAATATCATATTCCAGAGGAATTCCCCGGAGGGAACATCTCAAATGTCAAATCTTCTATGGAGTTAATTATTAGGGGTGGGGTGGAGTATGAGTTTAGGACAACAGTAGTGCCAGGGTTACACAATCTCGAGAATTTAGAGAAATTAGCGGTACAGATTAACGAAGTGTTTGAAAATTGTAAATTGAAAATAAGCGAGAGCTTGATTTCGCCGCTGAAAGCGGCTCAAATTGAAAATTCTCGTTGGTTTTTGCAGCAGTTTTCTCCTCTTAATACCCTTGACAGGAGATACTTAAAAGTGAAACCTTATTCTAAAGAGGAAATGGAAGCTTTCCAAAAGCAGTTGCAAAAGATTATTCCTCAAACACTTCTTAGGGGTGTATAATTAAAATTAACCTATGCCCGATCTGCCCGAGAAGGAAATTTTAAACCAGCTTTTTAATGACTCGGAAAAGTTCCCAGTAATTGAAGAAGGGGTGGAGCCAAAAGTTGATAAAGAAGTTGAACCGCTGATCCAAAAAATCGAGAAGGATATTTATTTGGCTAAACCGATTACTGACGACTTCGGTCAGCCTTTGGTTTCGCCACCTGCTCCTCAGCAACCACAAATCGTTTTACCGGTAACTCAGACTACTTATTTTTATGGTTTAAAACAAAAAGTTAATGAGTCAATCCGCTGGCTCGCTGAATGGTGTTTAAGGTTAATCAAGATCTTTGGCTTTAGAGCGGTTTTCCGAGAGGGGCAACCACCATGAACGGGATTGACAGTTTAATTGCCAGCCTGCAATATTTTTTGCTATTTTTAATTGCGCTTTCCTTCGCCGGTCTGCTTTTGTTTATTTTAGGTGATGTTTTGCTGGTCTGGTACCGCAACCGAGGAAGAGAAGAAAGATCTTTAAAATATGTTTTGCTGCAGGTAGCGGTACCACGGGACAACGAGATAAAGATTGACGCGGCTGAGCAGATGGTTTCCGCTTTTTCCTCGATTTATAAAGGCGGCAGATTTTCATTTTTAAAACTTCAAGATCATCTGTCTTTTGAAATAGTCGGCTTGCCAGAAGATATCCGTTTTTATGTTTCTGTGCCCAGCTCCTTATGCGATATGGTGGAGAAACAAATTCACGGAGCTTACCCCGGGGCTGATATCAAAGAAGTCAATGAATATAATATTTTTTCTGAGAAAGGGAAGGTGGCTTACGCGGAGTATCAATTCCGTTCCGCCGCTTATTTCCCGATTAAGGTTTATAAAGATTTGCCCACCGATCCCTTGGCGGCTATCACTTCTGCTTTGGCCAAAATGAGGGAAGGGGAAGGAGCTGCCATTCAGATTTTAGTGTCTCCGGCCGGCAGAAGGTGGAGTTCTGATGGCCGCAAATATCTGGCGAAAACTAAAAAAGCAGAAAGCGATCCGGAAAAAGCCAGTTACAAAATGGACCCCAAACAAATGGAGGCGATTGAGAATAAATGTTCCAAGCCGGGTTTTGAAGTAAGTCTTCGAATGGTAGTTTCTTCAAGTGATGAGGTTTCTGCCAAAGCTCATTTGCAGAATCTTAAAGGGGCTTTGGAACAACTCTCAGGTGACCAAAACGGCTTTAAAAGCAGAAAAATAAGATTGAAGGAATTGTTTATGACTGATTTTATTTATCGTTATCAGCCGCTGTTTTATCTCGGCCGAAACAAAATCATTCTCAGCAGCGAGGAATTGGCCACCATTTTCCATTTTCCCAACAAATCAGTCGAAACTCCTTACATTTTCTGGCTTAATGCTAAAAGAGCGCCAGCCCCCCAGCAAATTCCGCACTCCGGACTTTATTTGGGGAAAAGTGTTTTTCGAGGAATCGAGATGCCCATTTATATGGGGGAGAGCGATCGGATGCGGCATATTTATGTGATTGGCGCTACCGGTACTGGTAAATCTCAGTTTTTGGTTAAAATGATGTACCAAGATTTGCGGGCCGGGAGAGGCTTTTGCTTTATTGATCCTCATGATACCTATGAATATGTGATGGAGTTGATTCCCCCAGAAAGGGCCGAGGATGTCATTTATTTTTGCCCAGCAGATGTGGAAAGACCGGTTGGCTTAAATCTTTTGGAAGCTCATACCGAGGATCAAAAACATTTTATCTCCACGGCCATCATCAATTTAATGTATAAACTTTTCGATCCCTACAAAACCGGGATTGTTGGTCCAAGATTTGAACACGCGATCAGGAACGCGATGTTAACAGTAATGTCAGAGCCTGGCAATACTTTTATTGAAGTGGTTCGTTGTTTGACTGATCCGCGGTTTGTCCAGGAACTTTTGCCAAAAGTTCAAGACCCGATTGTTAAACGCTATTGGACTGATCAGATTGCCCAAACGAGCGATTTCCACAAATCAGAAGTTTTGGATTATATTGTTTCTAAATTCGGCCGCTTTGTCACCAACAAAATGATTCGTAATATTATTGGTCAATCGGAAAGTTCCTTTGACTTCCGTCGCGTAATGGATGAAGGAAAAATTTTGATCATTAATCTGGCCAAGGGACAGATTGGAGAAGAAAATTCTAACTTTTTGGGTTTGGTTTTGGTGCCAAAGATTTTAATGGCGGCGATGAGCCGTTCGGATACCCCTGAGGCTCAAAGAAAGGATTTTTATCTTTATGTTGATGAATTCCAAAATTTTGCTACCCCAGATTTTGCCCAGATTTTGTCTGAGGCCAGAAAATTCCATTTAGGGCTTTGTGTTGCCAACCAGTTTATTGGCCAAATGGAAGAAGAAGTTAAAAATGCCGTTTTTGGCAACGTTGGGACAAAGGTTGCCTTCAGAGTCGGGGTGACTGACGCCCAGTATTTGCAGCACGAGTTTGCCCCGGCTTTTTCCGAAAGCGATCTTTTAAATATCGAAGCCTTCAATGCCTATGTTAAAACCATTGTCAACAACGAGCCGGTGCCAGCTTTTTCAATGAGTATGAAGGATGATATGCCTTCAGTCTGGGGCCAGATGAATAAAGAGTTGGCGGAAAAAGTGAAAGAACTTTCGCGTCTTCGGTATGGGAGAGATCAAGCGGTGGTGGAAGCGGAGATTGCCAAGCGAGCAAGACTTTAAACAAACTTCTTTTTCTGTTAAAATCAAGCAAGAATTGGTTGGTAACTCAACTGGACCAGTAGCTCAGTTGGTTAGAGCGCCAACCTTATAAGTTGGATGTCCTTGGTTCGAATCCAAGCTGGTCCACATCAATAGTTTGATCATCAAAGCTCACTAAACCCGAACGAAGCCATTGATATAGTTGACAAATGTAATACTTATGTAATACGATATGACTAGAATAAGAATAAAGGGTCTTGTTTGGGATGATTGGAATTTAAGACACATAAAGAAACACAGCGTCGAGAAATTAGAGATCGAAGAAACAGTTGAAAACTTATATTATCATAAACGAACATACGGTAATCGTTATCTTTTGGTCGGAAGGAGTGGATCTAGGCTTATAGCAGTAGTCCTCAAAAGGCAGGAGAGAACAATTTATTATGTGGTGACTGCAAGAGATGCTAGTAGGAAAGAAAGGAGAAAGGTCTATGATAAAGAAAAAAATAAGTAAGATTCCTAAATTTAAAACTTTGGAAGAGGAGGCTAAATTTTGGGATGCCCATAGTTTTGTTGATTTTAAAGATGAACTAGAAGAAATTGGGGTAGAGGTTGATTTACAAAGGCCAAAAGAAGAAACTTTGGTTTTACGCCTTCAAAAAGATATTAAAAAGAAGCTAGAGAAGGTGGCGAAAAGTAGCGGGCTTAATATCTCCAGCCTCGTCCGGCTCTGGCTAATAGAAAAACTCCAGTCATCAGCTTAAGCTAAGGGTAAATCTTCTTACAGTGCGATTTTAATTCAAAAAGGCTAGCGAAAAAACGCAAAAATTTTCTGTTACTTAATTTCTAAGAATATGATACACTTGTAGGTGGGGGTAAGGATGGAGAGTCAAATAAATGTAGGCGATCAAAACACCCAACAAGTTGGCCAAAATCCACCAAGCCAACCAATAATAAACTCCAATAAACCAAAGATAAATTATTTGATTGTTGGAGTGGTCATTCTGGTCGGTTTCATAATTTTTGGCGTCGGAGGCCGCTATTTGGGTAAAAAATCTATAGAACCCTCTCAAGTTACGACCGGGGTTCAAAATAAACAAACACAAGTGCCATTAGCAACTTCGACTCCGGCTGAAACCGCAAACTGGAAAACATATACAAACGAAAAATATAAGTTTTCGTTACGATATCCCCAAAATTTTTATTATAAGGACATAAATCAAACCAACACCTCCTCCGTTGCAGTTCCTATTACTTGGCTATTATTTTTTGCCGATTTGCAACGACCAACTGATCAGGCTCACTACCCTGAAATTGACATCGGTTTTTTTCAAAAATCGTCCACCACTACTTTAGATCAGTGGTTAAAAATAAATACAACAACTAAAGATAATTACAACAACCCAGATCCAGAAGACAAAGATAAAGTTTATTGGGGCGTTAAAAATGTTGCTAAGCTTTCTGTTAGTGCTTTACCGGTGATTAAATTTTTTGCCTCAAATGGTGCTAGCACATATCAAGTTGTTACTCTAGTCGACCGAGGAGATAAAGTTTTTATCGTTCAATCAGTAATAACACCGCTTGGCCAGATTGATGATAAAATTGTTGACCAAATTATATCCACTTTCAAATTCACACCAGAAAACTCCATTCTTGGTGAATTAAAAACAACAGATGTCCTCGTTCAGGACGGATCTTACTACGGACCACCCTTTGATCCAGACTTGTATCAACTTGCGGTGGAACCATCACACTATTTGTTTGCCAAGAGTGATACGGTAAATCTCAAGCAATATTTAGGTAAGCGAATAAAAGTTCATTACAGAGAAGTCAAGGGAATTGTCATGGGCGAACAGCAATTAGTGGTCGTTGAATCTGTTGAATAAAAGCGATTGCGAAGCAATCGCAAAATCGCGAGCGCCGAAAGCAATCTTCTCAATAAACATCTCCTCGATTTTCGACGAGCCAGATTTTTACCTCCTTTTTCTTCTCATCCACCGTAAGAAGAATTCTTCTTGATCCAACTCGAAGACGAAACATATTTTTGAATTTTCCCTTGAGGAGTTTTATATCGAGATTTTTTACTTGATGAAAATCAGTGAGTTTTTTAATTGCATCGGAGATTAAGCGATAACTTTTAGGGTCTAATTTGGAGAGGGATTTGGCCGCCTTTTTCCCAAGAAGGATTTTATACATTTAACCAAGGTTTAGTTTCCGACGATGTTTTTTATCAAACGAATCAAAATCGACAAATTCGCTTTTTTGTTCGATTGCTTTTTCTAATCTTCTAGTCGCTTTTTCTTCTTCAATTTCCTCCAACAGGTTAATTATTTGTTGGTATTGGATAGGGGATAACATGACGGCGATAGTATCATTGTCTCTAGTAACTACCACTGGCCGGTTTTGGCCAAGCAGTTTGATAATATCCGCTGTTTGGTATCTAAGATCGGTTACCGACTTAATGGTAGGGATAATTGGTAAATCCATATAACATATTATGACTTATTTGAAAGACATTGTCAAGATGGTATTTGGTTATAAACTTGCTTTTCTACTGGCAGGATGATACTAATTGATTGATGAAAAAAGGGAAGGGGATTACTTACGGAGTCATCTTCATTTTGGCTTTAGTAGCTGGGATTTTGATTTGGAATAATTATCGGGTGGAGGTGACGAAAAGACCGACGCAACCGATCAAACCACCGGCAGTTATTTCGGAAAAATGCGGGATTGAGAATTGCCATGGGTTGGAGATTGTCTGCGGGTCAAACGTTCCTGAGATGTGTACGATGGAATATCAGACAGGGGACATTTGCCGGCAGTTTGCCCGTTGCGAGAAGGTCAATGGCAAATGCCAACAAGTCAAAGACCCGAAATTTGAAAACTGTAAATCCTGTGTGGAGGCTTGCCAAGATAAATATCCAAGTCCTGCTGATGAAATAAAATTCTCCCAGTGCGAGACTGAGTGTGCTGGTAAGGCCGATTAGAGTTCTTCCAGTTTGACGGCGCTTTCTTTTTTCTCACCGATGAGTTTGAGGTATTTTTCGGTGGTGGAAAGCCGTTTATGGCCGGCGAGCTTGGAAATAGTAACCAGCGGAGTACCGGCGGCCAGATGATGATAAACCCAGGTGTGTCTTAGATCATTAACTTTTGCATCCTTAATCCCCGCCAGATCGAAGAACCTTTCAATAGATGAACGGATATTTCTAATTAGGAATGGCCGGCCAGTTTTGGTGACAAAAATGGCCTCTTCTTTGACCTTTGGCCGGTCGGCAAGATATCTTTCCAAGGCTTCTTTGGCAGCCTTGTTTAAGGGGATATTTCTTTCATCGTGAGACTCAAAGGGTTTGATATAGATTTCGTTTCCTCTGAAGTCTTCCATGCTAAGGTTGGCAACTTCGCCAATTCTCATGCCAGTTTGGAGCATAAGCTCTACGATGGCAGAAATGCGTGCGTCTCCTCGGCAGGCATCCCTTAAAGCCCTATATTCTAACTTAGAAAGGATGCGAGGAGGTTTTACTTCATATTTTGGGTGGGTGACTGTGGTTGCCGGGTCATTTTCAATCAACTTCTCACTCTTTAAAAATCTAAAAAAAGTTTTGAGGGAATTGATCTTTCGCGAGATTGATTTGGCAGTATAGCCTTTTTTCCCCAAATCAGCCTTAAATTCCTCCAAAAGAGAGGAGTTGACCGCGACCACGGCCGTTACTTCCTTTTTGCCAAGGAAATCAGTTAGCTGGGCAATATCGTTGCCGTATGCTAGAATGGTAGCTGACGCTCGTTTTTGTTTTTTAAGGAATTCAACGAACCTTCCTGAAGCGTCTTTTAACAAAACGACGTTATTCATCTAGGATCCCATAATATCACTAGATAAGCTTAATGTCAATGAAGAGTTTAGGCTACAAAATAATCTGGGTGCTATCCTTGATTGTCGTTTTGAGCCTCATAACAAACTTTTTCCGACAGGTAATTACCCACCAGCGTGTTAATAAACGTCTGGCAGACGAGCAAAAGGCTCTTCAGGTTCTGGAGCGAAAGAACCAGGAACTTAAAAAAAGGCTGGAGGAGGTAAAAAGTCCCCAATTTTTAGAGCAGGAGGCGGCCTCGGTTTTGAACTTGTCTGGAAAAGTGCTTGTTACTCCTACAGAGTCACCCAATTTAGGGGTACCTGCACAGATTCAAATTCCTAATTACAAGAGGTGGTGGAAGCTTGTAGCCTACTGACCCAAAGCCGCTTGTTTGTTATGGTCTTGAAAGCCATTGAATTGGAAGAGGGGAATAGGCTTAAACCAGTCTTCTTTCCAGCCATAGGACACTTCTAAAAAATCGACTGCTTTTGCTCCTAATTTAAGGGCATCTTCAATCAAAAGGAGATTAGTGTAGTTTCCCAGTCCTGGATGTTTTTTAAGGTCATAGGCCCCGTTTAGGGCATAGTAAATACCTTTATGGAGAGCAACCATGTCTACTCCAACAATTCTGCCCCCGATTTCAGTTGAGACCATCCTAGCTTCATACTCACCGGCAAGTTTAATAATTTGCCTGAAAGTTTGTCTGCGGCCAGGATCAGTAAAAGCAGATCCATCTTTGTCATGAAATCTTTTAATGCTTAACCTAAACAGGTGTTCAATATCTTTGAATCGGTTGATATAAATTTTGGGGTTTTTAGCAAGAATAATTTTTTGGTCGCGACGCAAATTATATCTTTTTTTGCAATTGAATTTTTGCAGAAAAGCTGAAACGGTAGGATATTCTCCTAGATCCAAAAGAAATTTCGGGTCGTCAACAGCAAAACGTAATTTTTGAGCAGTTCTCGGAGCAATATGAAGGGCATTCAAAAGAATTTTTGAAGGAAATAAAGAACAAACCAAAGGAATCAATGATCGATCTTTAAACCAAAAAGTATTGCCTTCTTGCCACCAGCTACCAAACCAGCGCAACTCGTCTTTATCTTTTTCATACCAAAGGGGGAGTAACCCCAGTGGTTGATTATCTTTTTCAAAAATTAAAAAAACCGGTTTGTTTTTTTGTCCCAAATAAAAAGCATACCTAAATCCCCAAAGTTCAAAAAGTGTTTTTTTGGGACTGAATTCTTCAAAAAGTTGGTGACAAGTTTCTAAATCTGTTTCTACCCGAACAAAAATATTTTGTTCCTTTATTTGTAAAAGATTTCCTCCTTTTCTTAAGGGCTCAATCACTCCTGAATCAAAAAAAGAAGAATACAAATAATCTAAATTTAAACTAGGAGGTTGATTTTCTTCAGAAGAAAGATCTTTGTTTTGGTCTGCCATTTAAAATTTTTAAAAAAAATTTTGAGAAAAAAAATTTATGATTTATGATAACAATTATTAATTAAGAAGGCTATATTTTTCTTTGTCAAGAGTTAATTTAAAATTCATTGCAAATTATGTCGATGTGTTGGGAAAAATCGGAATCAGAATTTTAATAAATTTTAAAAAATTTTGAAGATTTGAGAAGAAATAGTAGCAGGGGTGGGGATCGAACCCACCAAAAAGCGCTTATGAGACGCCTCGAGACACCAGTCTACTCCCTGCCTGGGATAGGCCCTTGATTAGTCCTAATATTCTATAACAATATTTTGTCGGTTTCAAAATTGAAATTGATAATGTACCATAATGATCATTAAAATTTTTATAAATTTTTTTATTTTTTACTTTTTTAAAACTGGTTTTTGTAAATTGATTTAGAGGAATTCCTGTAATTTTTGACCAATATTTTTTAACAATTTCCTCTCTTGATTTATGAGCCTCATTTAGTCCCACCCTTGCCTTTATATCTTCAGTCTTTATTCCAAAAAAAATTCTGAACCATCCAACCATTAATTTAATTAATTCTGGGTCCGAATTAAAGACTTGAGTCCCTCTATTTTTTTTACACCCCTCCGCCCAGTATAAGGCGATTCCCGCTATATACAGATCTCTTTTGGATAGACTGCAAAGTTCCCTTACGCCATTTTTTTCCCATTGTTTAATTATATCTAGCCGTCTTTGCTTTTGCATGAGAGCTCCTTTTAGTCTTCCTCTTTCTCCTCCTTTGATAGCCCTTTCTCTTAATTTTTCCAATTGGTGAATTGACAAAATAATATCGCGTACCCAGAGACTACAAGTGCTTTTTGAAATACCAAGTTTTTTAGCAATTTCTTTTACGCTCGCACCCTTAGAACGCATTTTTCTCGCCTTAATTTTTAAATCAAATTTGGCCATTTACGAACCTGCATAATGGATGTACATGGTTATTATGCTCTTTCTATAGAAAATAGTCAAATAAAAAAGCTCCGAATTAAAACGGAGCTTCTTTGAATTTGGTTGCGGGGCTGGGAATTGCGCCCAGCCTGGGAGATTATGAGCCTCCCGTGCGACTTTACACTACCCCGCATGTAGTGGAAATATTATACCTCTTTAATAGTATGGATTTCAATGGCAAGGAAGTTCTGAAATTTTTTCAAAATTGTCGTTTTCTTCGGTTTTGTTTTTACTGATTTTCCGAATGAAATTTTTCATTCGATTTCTTTTAACACTTCCAAAACAGAATGCGGCCGCATTGTCAAATGAAAGTGGTAACTTGACAGAGGATTTAAATGTGGTACTATCATGGGTAGAGTACATAGTAGAGATAGGCATACATGTAGAGACAAGCAAAGAAGAGATTGGTTGGAATCTCTGAGCTCCTTGGAGGAAATGCCAAGGCAGGTTGTGCCTGTAATAGCACAAAGGTGTGTCATCGGCAGATGGAGCACTTGATTTAATTGAGAATTAAGTATCCGCTGTTGAGGCGGATTTTTTTGTCCCTTGTGAGTCGGTGGAAGTTCGGGTCTCTTTGATTCACACGAATTTGGCACTATCCAACCTTGTGGTAATTCGGAGCATCATTTGACGTGCTCACGAATTAACACGAATAAAAAAAATAGGGGTGTAGCTCAGCTGGTAGAGCAACGGTCTCCAAAACCGTTGGCCCCGCGTTCGAGTCGCGGCACCCCTGCCAATTCTCACTTTCAGCATACTTGGCTACTATGTTGAACGGTATTTTGAGGGTAAAATCCAGCCTTTTATTCTTCAAAGAAAGGTTCGAGACGACAAATCTTAGTAACTCTCGTTGTAAAGCAGGTCTTGAACTGGCAAATAGCTTTGGTGCTTCATTACAGAATATTAAGAAGGATTCAATCTCCTGCGTATAAGCTCTGTCAGCCCCTTTGTGTTTTGTGATTTCATCATTTACATTTTCTATCTCAAGGTCTATTTCTTTTGATTTTTTGCTATAGACTTCTTCCTTTATCTTTCCTGCTAGGTAAAGGTCTAGAAATTTACTAGATTGTTCTTTTAAGTCTCTGTAGCGTTCGTTAAGAGCCTCTAGAGA
>Ga0172362_10004346_pt1 | contig 12284 bp, 15 predicted proteins | sample LakKivs1_kivu2a2_FD_114534 | JGI IMG/M metagenome (GOLD analysis project Ga0172362, IMG submission 114534) | Sediment microbial communities from Lake Kivu, Rwanda - Sediment s1_kivu2a2 | ecosystem: Environmental > Aquatic > Freshwater > Lake > Sediment | place: Rwanda: Western Province, Lake...
CTTGTTGAGTATAACTTCAACCGGCCACACCAATCCCTTGGCTATCTTGCTCCCGTAGAGTATATTGAAAAAGAACTTGCTAAAATTCGCAGCCCAGTGTTACCTATGTGGTCAGCCAGCACAGGATGTTGACAAGAAAATTTAGGCATTGATATAATTGTTAGAGAAGACTAACAATTCGTGAAGTGATGAACGATGGTAAGACAGGAAATGCAAAGGCAACATAGTCCCAGCATGGAAGACTATCTTGAGGCAATCGCTATGCTTGGTGGCGGGAATAGAGTGGTAAGGGTAAGTCACATCAGCCAAAGGCTGAAGGTTAGGATGCCTAGTGTTACTTCAGCCTTGAAGAAGCTTTCAGAGAAGGGGCTTGTAAAGCATGAGAGATATGGATACGTAGGGCTTACTCCCGATGGTGAAAATGTTGCTAAGGATGTAATTCAGCGCCATGAAGCACTGAGTCGCTTTTTTACTCAGGCGCTAGACATTGATCCGGAGACAGCTGAGGAAGATGCTTGCAAGATTGAACATGTCATTAGCCCGCTAAGTCTACAGAGGGTGATTAAGTTCATAGAGTTTATACAAGCATGTCCTTTAGAAGAGCCTAACTTTCCCAAAAGGTATAAATATTATCTGGAGCATGGACCGCTTCCTGGAGGGTGTCTGGCTAGGAGTCTGGAGAAAGGAGAGGGGAGAAAATAAAAAATTTGATATTCTTGAGTTAGCCTTGTCTAACTCAAAATTTGTTTTGGCAAATCCAATGTATTAGCGATTCAGTGGATTGAGTAGTTGCCAATATGTTTTTCCCTTTAGTATTCAAGGTAGGAGAAGATCACGAAGTAGGGTGATTGCATTTAGAAAAACTAGGGTTGCTATTGGGGGAGCCTTGTCAAGACATTTCAGATATGGGGGATAAATTATGACTATGCATCAAGGGAGACAATTGACCTTGCGCCAGATGGGAATTGGACAGACTGGCACTGTAATTGAAATTCTGGGGGGCCGAGGCTTAATCCGGAGGCTGGAGGCTTTGGGCATCAGGCCGGGGAAGAAGGTGACTAAAATAAGTTCTGCTCTTCTTCGCGGGCCGGTTACTCTCAGGGTGGATAATGCTCAGGTGGCTGTTGGCTTTGGCATGGCTAACAGAATAATAGTCGGGGTTGGATAAATATCTGCCTGGGAACTTTGTTAGAAGATGATGCAGATTCTCCTTGTAGGCAATCCCAATGTAGGCAAGAGCGCTATCTTCTCCCGCCTTACCGGCACCTATATCATTGCTTCCAACTATCCTGGCACCACTGTGGAGTTCACTAAGGGTTATTTGAAGCTGGGAGGGGAGCGAGTTCAGGTTATTGATGTTCCCGGCACCTATACGCTTGAACCGACTTCTAAGGCGGAAGAGGTAGCTGTGGAGATGCTCAAAGAGGGGGATTTGGTCATAGATGTTGTTGACGCCACCAATTTGGAGAGAAATCTTAATCTAACCTTGCAGTTGTTGGAAAGAGGGATTCCCGTGATAGTCGCTCTTAACATATGGGATGATACTCAGCACCGAGGTATAAATATTGATGTTAACAAGCTAGAGGAACTCCTTGGGGTACCAGTCGTCCCTACAGTGGGGGTAACCGGGCAAGGAATAAAGGAATTGGTCCGGCGTATTCCAGAAGCGAAAGCGCCTGAAACCACTTACTTCGGTTCAACCAGCGATGAACGGTGGGCAAGAGCTGGCGATATCATTAGTCAAGTGCAATCGTTAAGTCATCGCCACCATACTTGGAGCGAGGTCTTGGAAGATGCCAGCAATCATCCAGTGGGCGGGGCTTTCATTGCCCTAGTGGTTTTCTTTGCCACCTTTTGGTTTATCAGATTTATTGGTGAAAGTATCATTGGTTACGTGACTGACCCTCTTTTCGAGTGGCTATGGACCCCTTTCCTAATGAAAGTGAGCCTTGCTTTGGCGTCAGGAGGTTTCTGGCACAGTGTTTTGATAGGCAACCTTATTGCTGGGGAAATTGACTATTTTCAGTCCTTTGGCTTGCTTAGCACTGGATTTTATATTCCTTTTGGAGCGGTGTTACCGTATATCGTCTCATTTTACCTGGCGTTAGGAATACTGGAGGATGTTGGCTACCTGCCCCGTTTGGCAGTATTGATGGATACTATAATGCACAGGTTGGGGCTGCACGGTTATGCCATCATCCCCACCATGCTCGGCTTTGGATGTAATGTTCCTGGGGTTATGGCAACCCGTATTTTGGAGAGCCGTAAGCAAAGGCTTATTGCGGCTACTTTGATTTCTATTGCCGTTCCATGCGCTGCGCTGCAGGCTATGATAATAGGACTGGTGGGGCAGCAGGGTGGACAATATGTAGCTATAGTCTATGGGAGCTTGTTTGCATCTTGGGTTATCATAGGGCTTATCCTTAATCGTATTGTCAAGGGATTCAACCCGGAACTGCTGGTGGAGATTCCCCCCTATCGCTTGCCGCCATGGCGGGTCATTGGTGAGAAGCTTTGGCTGCGGCTCTCCGGCTTTATTAGAGGAGCCTTGCCCATAGTTCTCGGCACTGTGTTCGTGGTAAATATCCTCTACATTTTTGGGCTTTTCAATACTATTGCTAATATTGCCGCCCCGATTGTGAGCGGGTTGCTGGGGCTACCCAAGGAATCAGTTGTAGCCCTAGTTATTGGCTTTCTGCGTAAGGACGTGGCTATGGGCATGCTAGCTCCCTTAACATTAACTGCTAAGCAACTAGTCATCAGCAGTACGGTTCTAGCTATGTTTTTCCCCTGCGTGGCTACCTTTGTGATACTGGTTCGAGAGTTAGGGGTAAGAGACACCCTTAAAGCTACCGCAATAATGGTAGCAGCGGCACTAATCGTGGGTAGCCTGCAGAACCTGGTCCTGTAAGACAGTGGCTTGCATCGTTTTCTTTTTGGCCTGGAGAAGTTGTCGGATGGCGTGTATGAAACAAAAAGCAGCGCAATAATGATGTGGTGGAAAGTTATCCTAAATGAATAATAAGAGGAGGGCCAATGAGCATAATTGTTTTGGAGGTGTTTCTTTTAGTATCTCTACTTACGGTGTGGTTACCGGTCTTGTCGGGCTTTGGCGGTGGTAGTAAAACGGAGACATTTCTGAAGAGAAGGCTGATTAAATGAAGAAATGGTTAATTTCAATAATAACGGTGTGCTTGGTTGGCTCAACTTTAGTCGGATGCGCCCAGCGAGAAATACCCTTGCAAACCACTGAAGTCACTCGGGGCGATTTAATAATAAGTGTCTCTGCTAAAGAAGGCAATTTAGAAATGCATCATAAGGAATATCTATCATTTGGTACTATGGGAGCAGTGGATGAAATACTGGTGGAAAGGGGAGATAAGGTAATCGAGGGTCAAGTGTTAACTAAACTTGATATTCGTCCCTTAGAGCTAAAGGTGGAGATGGCTCAGACTGGGTGTGAAATGCCTCAAGCTAATTATGAAATGGCTCAAGCTAATTATGAAATGGCTGAAAATAACCTTATGCGAACAATCTATCCCCATTATACCAACACTTATGCCACCGACATGCCTGGGGTCTGGCGAGCTCTAGAGGAAATCCAGAATAACTTAGAGGAAGCTCACGAACTTTTAGAGCAAGGGGAAACTGAGGGGGCACAAGCTTTACTAGAGTTGGTTAAGGAGAACACGTCCAAGGCGGAAAGGAAATCACAGGCTAGAAGATGGGCACTGCCTTTTAATGTTAAATTGGCTGAGCTACAGGCAGATGAAGCCAGAGCAGCTCTAGATATGGCAGAGCTAGAGTTAGCATGGTCGAGCTAGAGCTGGCCAAAGCGACAATTATTGCTCCCTTCCATGGCATCATAGCCCATGTTTATATAGATGAAGGACAGCAGCTTTCGGCTATGACATACAGCAATCCAACAATCTACATGGTTGACCCCAGTGAAGTGGAAATGAGTGGGAAATTGACGAGATAGAGATTTCTAGGGTGAAGCTGGGTCAGGAAGCCATTATTACCTTGGTTGCTTTGCCTGATAAAAAAGTAAAAGGGAAGGTGGCTTTCATCTCCCCAACAGGCGAAGTTTGGGAAGATGAGGTGTCTTACAAAATTAGCGTAACTTTGGAAAATCCTGCTGAAGAACTTAAAGATGGCATGAGTGCCAGTACTGAAATTATCACTAACCGTCGTGATAATGTATTGCTGATACCTAATCGAGCTATTCAAGGGTCTCTGGAAAACCCCTGGGTGGAAGTCGTCACCGATGATGAGACTGGGAAAAGACAAGTTACTCTGGGTTTAAGCGATGGCATATATACCGAAGTTTTGTCCGGGTTAAAAGAGGGAGAAAAAGTTGTGCTGCGATGAACATCCTTGAAAGGCTGGTAAAGGCGGCAACCCGCCACCCGATAATAACAATTTTGATTGTGTTGGGCATAACTGCCCTGGCTGCTATTCCAGCTTTAAAGCTTACCATAGATACCAGCCTGGAGGGATTCTACGAGTCAGATGACCCCGACTTCCTCGCGGCCGAGGCAGTTGAAGAGCAATTCGGAGGGGGCAATATGGTGGTGGTAGTCATAGGCTGTTCAGACTCGAATGCCTACACCGCCAAGGCGTATGCCAAGGCACTGGCAAACAAGTTGGAAGAGGACAGTCGCTGGGAGGATGTTCAGTATAAAAAAGACCTCAGCTTTGCCGTCGAAAAGGGAATTCTCTACCTGCCGGAGGAGCAATTTGCTGCCCTGATGGACCCTCATGCCGCACCAGAAATGCTCGGGGCTTTACCCAGCTCCACGCTGGAAAAGGCAACCCTCTCAGAATATATCGTCTCGGATAACAAGAAGATTTACCTCGTCACTATGGGTTTCAGCATAGACGAGGAGAATCCCATGGAGAGGAATTACCTCCTTGATGACCTGGGGAGGCTTATCACCGAAACCAGGGAGGTGGATAAAGACTATGAAGCCCTCAATGTAGGCTTTACTGGTGGTCTGATGGTCATCGATTACGAAGGTGACAAAATGGCTATGCAGGACATTTACCTCACAGCGTTTATCACCTTGATACTCATCTTAATTCTCCTTTTCGTCTCTTTCAGGAGCTTGTCTCTACCGCATCTGTCTATTGTTCCCTGCTCATCGGGATAATCTGGACATCGGCGGTGATATTTCTCATATATGGCTCGCTCAGTGCACTTTCCGTTGCGTTTGCCGCCCTGCTATTGGGCCTCGGTATCGACTTCTGTATCCACTTACTGACGAGGTCTATGGGTGAGATGGAGGAGCACGATGATGTCACCCTTGCCTTTGAGCATACCTTTGTCCACACTGGAAGAGCGGTTATTCTGGGTTGTCTCACCACGGCAGCAGCATTTTTCTCCCTTTACTTTGCCGAGACCAAAGCGCTACATCAGTTAGGCGTCATCGGCGCCATTGTTTTGCTCCTGACCCTGGTGGTAGTATTTGTCCTGCTTCCTGCTCTGGTTGTCTTGAGACTTAAATTTGGCCGGTTCAAGCTCAAGCGCACAAGGTTCAATATTCTCAGAGTGGTCGGTGTGCAAATACAACGCTTTGCTCTGGGACTTCTGGTAATCTTGGTTGCCCTCTTCGTCCTGTTCGGCATCAGGGCGCCCAATGCCAGGTTGAGTGAGAGCATGTATGAACTCATGCCAACCGAGGTTGAGACCTACCAACAGCTTGAGAAGGTCAAGGAGAATTTTGACTATGACCCTGAGCACCTTACCTGTGTGGTTAAAGGGCAGCGGGAACTGAACCGCTGCGTCAAGGAATTTAAGAATGTGGATGGGGTGCTGAAAGTAGAATCCATCCTCGATTACCTGCCTGAAAATCAGGAGCAAAGGTTAGAGCTCATCGAGCAAGCAACTAGGTTTCATCCCGAACTTGCCACTATGCCCGGGATAGAGGTAACACCGATGAGCTATAAGGAGCTGCCAGATGAAATATCCCGCTCGTGGGTTTCCGATGAGGGGGAGTTCTTGATAAGGATAATCCCCGATGACGACCTGTATGATAAATTGTACCAGAAAAAGCTGCTCGCTGATCTGCGTGAGATTCACCCCGATGTTACTGCTAGCGCTGTACTCTGGACTAAGTTGCTTGCCGCGATGGCAACTGATGTAATCCGCACCTCTTTGATGGCTTCTGGGCTGCTTATTCTCATCGTTTACTTTGGGACCAGGCGGCGTAATCCGGTCTACGCCCTGCTTTCCATGGTTCCAGTTGCCTTTGGCGTACTTGGGCTTCTGGGAACTTACCAGTGGTTTGGTGCTAATCTGAACGCTTTTTCGATTGGCGTGATACCTTTAGTCATCGGGATAGGGATAGATGATGGCATTCACATCATTCACCGCTACTTAGAGGAGGGTAGGGGTTCACTGCCTCAGGTTATCCAGCTCATTGGAAAGGCTATATTCCTCACCACAGTAACCACCTGGCTGGCGTTCTCTTCGTTTCTCTTCTCCAGCCACCCTTCAATGAGGTTCTTGAGCCTCATTCCCATAATTGGGTTGAGCCTTTGCTTCCTTGGCGCCATCGTATTCCTACCTGCCTTGCTCAGGATAATTGTAGATAGGCGGGGCATAATGAGAAAGGAGTTGTAATACACATGAAGGAGAACCTGTGAAAGCCATATTATGGGTATAGGAATAATACAGATATCACTGGTGCTTTAATGAGAAATCTTGATAGCAAATCTAGAGTTTAATGGGATTTGGGTAAAAGCCTGACAAATAGTATGGGCGCCACAGTAGAACTGACAATTGCTATCAGTATAATGGCCGAGTTCATAGCCTCACTGATTGCACCGAATTCTAGGGCAATAGCTGCAACGGCGCAGGTAAAACCGAGCCGTGAGCTTAGGAGAATGCCAGCACTGAGCGAATGTCGCAGTGAATAACAAACACGTAAAACTAAAGAAGGTAGTACTTTGATTAGGAATGCTACTACAACTAAGAGTAAGATAAGAAGAGTAGCTCGGTTTGGGCTTCCCAGGGCAGCTAAATCAAAGCGAGTTCCTATCATAATAAAAAATATAGGAATAAAGAAGCCATATCCTAAGGCACCAAGCTTATCTTCTAGCCTATAAGCTACCTTGGGTGATATTGCAATTCCAGCGAGTAATGCCCCCAATATGAATTCAATGCCGAGCCACTGAGCAAGAACGACAAAAAGCATCATTAAGACTATTGCTCCCCTCACATGAGGATGCCAGGTGACATGGTCAAACTTGCTTATAATCGTCTGAACTTTGCCATGTGATGTAAACCTCACGCCAAACCTAGCCACGAAAAAGAAGATAGCAAAGAGAACAAAGATTGAAGCTATGCATCTTACTATCAAGCCTTCCTCTTGGGTACCTATCACAAGAGTAACGAGGATAGCAACAGCTACGTCGGATATGATGGCAGTGAGTAAAATCACCTGCTTTAAAGGCGTATCCTCAGGCATATGTTGCTTTATGGTAGGAATAACGATCCCTATTGAGGCTGTGCAAAGGATGAGGGACAGTGAAAATATATTTTCGGTAAATCCTAACTGTGAGAGGTTGTGAGCTACAACAAGTGAGATTGCAAAAGAAAGAAGAAAAATTATGATTGCCATAACCATTGGGCTAAACAAGAAGCATTTTTTAATTTGCTGGTGCCACTTAGTCATAAAGAGTTGAGAGAGGTCAATCTTTAAACCCGTCGTAAACATGAGAAGGGCGAAGCCGAAAAGATAGATAAAATCTAACCAAGGGTTCGCTTGGATTAGATTGAAGCCACTTTTGCCAATGAGAATACCTCCGATAATCTCTCCTACGGCACATGGGATAACCAACCATCTGGTATGAGAGAGAAGTAGAGGTATGGTAAATGCGAGAACGGTGATGATTAACAAGGGAAGTAAGTCGATCCGTTGCATAAACCCTCCATAAATATAGTTTGATTAAGGGGGAAACAGGTGAGAAACCACATAATCTAAATAAGTCCAGCATAAGCTTTCAGTATATCTCCGCACTATGTTGGCTACTCGAAAGATTGCCTCAAAGCCATCCCTAGGCCGATTGGCTTGTATCCTTGCTCTTATCATATGTTTTGGGCTAAAAGAGGACTTTTTCACTGCTCCCGATTGCCTTCTTTATCTTGGCTGAGCAGGGCGCCACAAGGCATTCTGCTATTCCTCAGTGCTCTTACCTTAGATGCCTCTGGATAGCACGCTGCATTTGGTTCCACCACTTATTTCATTCGCAAACTCGATGGTATAGGATAACATGATATAATTCTCCTTTAAAGTATTATTTATGTATTTGATACTTTATCAGGAGGTGCCTTATGGTAACCACTTTTTATCTACCTACCAAGATTATCTTTGGCTCAGGAAGCGTGGCAAAGTTGGGAACAGAGGTGAGAAGATTGGGGAGACGGGCTATGTTGGTAACTGGTTCCCATAGTGCACGCCAAACGGGGTTACTAGATAAGGTAACCCGAGACTTGGAGAACAATGGTCTAGAGGTCTGCATTTTTGATAAAGTAGTGTCTAATCCTCGTGCTTCTACCGTGGATGAGGGGGCTAGATTAGTTCGGCAAAAGGGAGTGGACTTAATCATTGGTCTTGGCGGCGGCAGTGCTATGGACACAACCAAGTGCATGGCGTTAGCTAGTAGTGGCGGTAAACCAATTTGGGATTATTATATTGGAGCTGGGGATATTGAAGTAGTGGAACCTGCGTTACCTCTTGTGCTGGTACCGACTGTGGCTGCCAGCGGCTCTGAAGCCGATAATGCTGCTGTGATTACTAACTGGGAAACTCATGAGAAGCGGGTGTTATTTAGTCCTGCTTTCTTTTCCAAGGTTTCTATTGTAGACCCTGAACTGACGCTTACCCTTCCTCGGAAGCCAACAGCGCAGGGAGGTGTGGATATTTTTTGCCATGTAGGCGAATGCTATATTACAACGGAGAGAGCATCTCCCCTGACCGATGGAATTTTGGAAACGGTGATGAAGCTGGTGGTGGAGAATTTACCCCAGGTACTGAGCAAGCTGGACGATATTGAGGCTCGCACTAAGCTTTCTTGGGCCAGTACCATTGCCTGTTCACCGGTCAGATATCTGGGAAGTGGTGCCGGCTATCTGACTCTTCATGGTATTGAGCTTCCTTTGAGCGGGTACTATGATGTTGCCCATGGTGATGGACTGGCGGCACTACTTCCTGCCTGGATGAAGTATACTTTTCCTGTAAGGCGAGAGAGGTTTAAGTCACTGGGCAGAAATGTCTTCGGTGAGGCAGACGGGATAGCTGCTGTGGAGAAATGGTTAGAAAGGATAGGCATGAAGCTTAACCTGCGAACTCTTTGCATCGACCCTCAGCGTATTGAAGAAATGGCAGACTGTGCCGTGAGGACGAGCCCCCAGCTTAGTAAACACCCTAATTTGCTTGATGCTTCTGCCGTAGCTCAGATTTATCGGAATTCCTACTAGTTAATTCGAAGTTGGCTCCCCGGGTAGGGGGAAAATCCGAACCTCCGTTGACGTATGGTTTATTGTAATAGTAACTAGCGAACTGCACAAAAGAACTTATTTTGCCTCTGTTATCTCTCGAGCTTCCTTGGGCTAACAGATTTACTTTTTCTGAGAGGCAAGGAAAAGTCCCAAAAGAAATGCACCCAAAGCAACAAGAGGCCACACTCCGGGGTCATTAGGCCTATCTTGCTCCACTTTTCTCACCAGAGCATTATAGTCTTCGACCTCGTCAGGGGTGAAAAACTCACCACGGTTAGCTTTGCTTATGTAGGAGTTCAAACGCCGAACTTCTTCAGGCGTCAGAGGATTCCCACCACCGAATTCCTCCTGTATGAAGCTGGGGATCTTTGCTAGCGCCATCCTGCTATATGATGCAATAACCTCGCTAAACTCCTCATCGTCCAAGGCTTTTCGCTTGTGCAAAATACGAATAAGAGTACCCAACAATGTTAGATGACTATCTAGTTGCGTGCGAACCGCATCTAATCCACTTTGTAATCTCTCAAAGCGCCGACCGAACCAGTAGCCAAGTCCAACAACGCTCGCAATCACGGGTACGATGATTCCGACAAATTGCCAATCCATTCTTGTACCTTCTTTTGTGTATTATAGCACAGGTTATGGGAAAAGATTAAACCGAGCCGAGGGAAAATCCGAACTTTTTTCGATTTCTGGCTAATTATAACTTTGAGCAACACCAGGACGCAAGCTAACTATACGAAGTGGAGAAGAAGGCAGCCAGACTGTGCCTCGGTAAGTTTTTTTAATCCGCTCCTGTCTTCGCCGAACCCACGAAATAGGTACTTCTTTGAGTATTTTAGGCAGTCACACACCTTGTCGCGGGAGCAAAAGTAGGAGTTATTGATAGTGCGGGTGCGAGCAACCAATTTCCATACTATTTCACTGCCGTCACGGAATTTTTCATGAGATTTAGCAAAACCTGCTCCAAGATTGACATCCAATATCACAGCAAAAGTCACAATGCCTTGCCTTCCAGTCCAATAAGCCACTTTGTCCTTGCGTGGTTTGCCTGTCTTACACTCGTAGATGAAAACAAGATCGCCTGCTTTGAGGTCACTCCCAACTTGCTCTTTCCCAACTTTGAGCCATATATGTTCGCGATGCCCTAGAGACGGCAGGTCTTTCGTGGGCGGCCACTGTGTAGTTAACCAGAACTTCATACCGCTACCTCCTTGTGATAAATTGGTACTTTATTCTCGCGGTATTCGTCTCCGTCCTTTATTCTAAATCTAAGTTCGGGTTACTTTTGTATCTGGTCAAGTTCAGAAACAACAAATTTGCTCCCCGAGCCGGGGGAAAATCCGAACCGCCTTGGATTTATGGCTTGTTATTGCATTGTACCCCGCTTTATCAAAGCGAAAGCCAGTTCTGGCTGGGATCGGGTTGGATTGTCTTGTCGCTGGGCACACAAAGGATTTTGAGGTCTGGCCACGATCGCTTCTGAGTCATCAACAAGCCCCTCAACATACTATACCAACTTTTCATTTCCTGCTTTGTAAAACCGAGTTGGACAAAATTTAGGAAGTAGGCATTCAGGACGTTTGGGTTCTCTGCGAGTTTCCGAATGTCCCAGTTTATTATCTTATCTGCTCTCTCGTGTTGAAATCTAACCTGCCATAATTTGACTTCTGTAGCTATTGTTATTTTGATTTTTGGGAGGAATTCGTTCCAAGAGGTCTCTGCCTTCATTGCCTGTACGTCTGGGCTGTTATATGATTCATAGTCTAACACTACCAAATCATAGTGCCCTCTCGCCCCGTCAAACTTATTTAGTGTTGGGAATTCAGCGCGGATAAGCTGAGTCACACAAACCTCCTCGATTACCTCTTCACGTTTGAGGTAATAGAAAAGACTCCAGTGCATGTCTCTTTCATTCCAGGACCGGTCAGGATTGCGTTGAAAGTCAGCAACAAGTTGATCAATTGCTTTCTCAACTGCTTCTATAAGCTGTTCCCCCATTTCCATCCTCCTAGTTCGGGTCATTTGTGTAGTTGTCAAGTTCGGAAATTTAGCTATTGGCTCCCCGGGCAGGACTCGAACCTGCAACCAAGCGGTTAACAGCCGCCCACTCTACCATTGAGCTACCGGGGAATACAGCTGCCGAGCCTGGATTCGAACCAGGGCTTAAGGATCCAAAGTCCTTCGTGCTACCACTACACAACTCGGCAATAACACCCGCAAAAATCGAAAAATTTCGCGGTCACCCGTTTAAATTTTCTATTTATACTGCCGAAGGTCGGAGTCGAACCGACACGGGAGTTGCCCCCCAACAGTTTTTGAGACTGCCGCGTCTACCATTCCGCCACTTCGGCGTTCAAAGTGCCGAGGAGCAGAGTCGAACTGCTGACACGCGGATTTTCAGTCCGCTGCTCTACCACCTGAGCTACCTCGGCCGGCTCAAATATTCTAGGTTTTCCTATCTTCGCTGTCAAGCAAGCTAGGCTTGTAGGTGCCTACCATCACCCTGAATAAAGGGAAGAGGTCTCTAGATTCTTCGCGGAGCCTGTCCTGAGCGCTATGAGATTCTTCACGGAGTTTATCCTGAGAGCGAGATTCTTCGGTCGCTTCTCTCCCTCAGAATGACAAGAAGTGAAGGGCTCAGAATGACAGGGAGCGAAGGGCTTAGAATGACATGGAGAAATGCCAAATAATCCACTATTTTAGGGCGCCTGGCTTGGTTAAAGGGATATGAGCAGCACAAAGGGGGCATTCTTCAGCGGGATAAACTGTGGTAGGA
>Ga0172362_10004348_pt1 | contig 12282 bp, 9 predicted proteins | sample LakKivs1_kivu2a2_FD_114534 | JGI IMG/M metagenome (GOLD analysis project Ga0172362, IMG submission 114534) | Sediment microbial communities from Lake Kivu, Rwanda - Sediment s1_kivu2a2 | ecosystem: Environmental > Aquatic > Freshwater > Lake > Sediment | place: Rwanda: Western Province, Lake...
CCACTCGCCCGCCGAGACACCTCTCCGCGGCTGCGGCGGCATGGGACTCTATATCACGGCGTGAGTGGAATTGATCGCGGACGGCGAGCGTCACCGCGGTTTTAGCAACCGTGACGACGCACCGTCCTGGACGCGTGACTTCAGCCACCATATGCTTCGACAGCAATGACATCGGAGAGAAATTCCATGACTTGCGGCTGGGTCTTCAATCCACAGAACGACTTGATTGATTTTCCATCCTTGAACAGATGGACGGTCGGAAGGGCGGAAACCGACAAATCCGTGGCGGCGTTTCTGCATTCATCGACATCCGCCTTGAACACCTTGATCCCCATTTCACACAGCTTCTTCTCCATCTTATCGATCACCATGCCCTGAGCGCGGCACGGAGCGCACGCCTTCGAATGGAAATCGACCATGGAAAACCCCTTCATGACTTGGCTGGAAAAATCGGAATCCTTGACCGCTATCATAACTCGCACCTCGTTTAGTCCTGTGGTTTATTCAACACCTTCTGCGATGGTCCGGAAGAGCTTCCTGGAACCGCGTCGTTCCCGCTTATTCCCGCTTCCTAAAGCACCTTCCTCCCCGCCGGGGAATTTATATTTTACGACGTTGATGATCAACTAGTTATGCATGGAATAGGCATGATCAAGGGAGGGCTGCCGATCAACCCTCCCTTGAGTGGTTCTACTGCTTCGTCCCGGACCCGTCTTCGAGGAGGGTTGGTGGCTCGCTCTTGGTCACGTCAACCTCCTCGCATTTTCCTCCGGAACAGGCCAATTCCTTGTAACCGATGATTGCCGAATCGTCGACCTCGTACGCCTTCAGGAGGGACCAATCCACGTCCTTCGGCATCTTGGCCAGGGCGACGGTATATTCCTCCTCGGAAATCTCCTGGTACGGAGCTTGCTTGTAGGTATGTCCGGAATACGGCAGGAACGCGATACCGCTTATCTCGTCGAAATTCTTGAACACCCAAGCTCCAACATCGAACCATTCATTGTCCTTCACGTAAACCGTGATGGACGGCTTATGTTCGGTCCAATTACGCTGGTACACCTTCCAGAGTTCCAACTGGTCGATTGCCGAGACGTCGTCGACCACGACGGAATTGGAACTGCTCTTTACCGGGAAGCTGAACACGAGATTGTGTTCCGGCTTCGTGACGTCGGGCTCGCACGGGAATCCGATATCGCGCATCAACTTCGCCAACGGGTCTTTGTTATCCGCCCGGACGGTCCGGATGTAGTAGTGGCTGAAACGGGGATGGATACCAGATGCGCAATCAACGAGTTGCGATACCGTTCCGGACGGCTTGACGCAGGTGATGGCCGTCGACTTCTGGATACCGAGCTTCGTAGCGAACTCCTTGTTGACGGCGACCGCATACGCCCTGAGCTCATCGAGAGTGTCGGCGAGCTTTTTCCTGCCCTCCTTTCCGGAAGTCAAGGTATTGTCCATGATTCCGGTCATGGAGACACCCAGCAGGCGCTCTTCCTCCGCATTGTCCTTCCAGATCGGACGGAGATACCGGAAATTCGTCATCGTGGACTGCACCGTCCCGACGATGGTTGCGAGTCTGACCTTGCGCTTCAAATCGTCGGGTGTATCGGTCGGACGGATGATCACCTCGGACAGGTTACAGAAGCCACAAGAACGGAGGACGATTTCCGAACAGTTGTGGATGACGATTCCGTTGGCATCGAAACAATGCATGTCGTCCACCTGGCAATCGTAAACCGCTTCGACACCTGCCGAAACGATTTTTGTCACCTTCGCCGTGTACGTATCCTCATATGCAGCACGGAAAATACTGTCACAGAGGGTCTCCAGTCTGTGTTTCTTGTCAGGATGTGAGAATCCGATACGGTCGGCGAATATATCGATACAGTTGCGGGCAACGATCAATTCGTACCTATCCTTGGCCACGTACTCTTTCTCGCCGCCACGCCCGTCCGGCAACATTGTCGGACCACCCTCGCAACGGACATCCGTAATGGTCGTCGCGATACCGAGACGCGCCATGATACGTTGCACGACTTTCAACTTCTCAGTACCGGCCTGCGACAGGCGCACACTGCGGCCTTTCGCGACATTTCCCTGCGGAGAACCGTCGGCATCGAAAAACCCACGGATGAATCCGCACTGGAAGGAAGACGACTTCTTCTCAAGAGCAGGCAGGATGTTCTTAGTTCTTTTTTCGATCAGTCCGTCACACAAGTCGCCCAACGCTACACATGCCACCTGCCATGTTTTATTGATCGCATTGAACTGCGCACCCTTGAATTGCACGGAGGGAGACAATCTCCGCTTGACGATGTCGACAGCATGTTCGGCCATCTTTGCCGCATGCTCTTCCCAGAAGCGGAGGTATGTCGGGTACTTTTCGGGATTATGTCCGCCGTTTCCGACGATCTGTCCGACGAGCCATCCAAGTTCCTCTTCGTCTTCCTCACCCCAGGAAACATACTCGTTCCTGCTGAGGACGAGCTTGTCGCCTGACTTCAAGTCGGACACCTTTCGCCATTCGAACTTACGATCGTATCCAGCCTTCAGCTTACGCCCGTCAACACGCGAATAGACGGTACGCCTGGAAACCTCCACCTTGACTGGATGGTCGGCAGTGATCCCCGAAAGGGAATAGCCGCGATCCGTCTCGACGTCGAACGTATCCTTTACTCCGGTCTGAAAAAATCCGGTATGGCACTCGCTCGCGACTGAGTCTACGACCGATACGAAAGGCGTATCGATAAGTTCATGGACTTGCCGGGGGCCGTCGGCAGTCATTACCCACGTGATACTGCTCACGCAAGGATTGCTCCCGAATTCGTGATTCGGATCACGGCGGCCGTACCGTTCGATATTCTTCTTCGCCGCGGTGCGGTTGAAGATCCCCCGTTCGCCGCTCTTGGAATCCATCAATGCCAGCCATTCACGCATGAACCTGTCGCATTCCGGCTTTTCCGTGTAACACGCGCTGTTGTTGGCCATGGCGCGCTGCGGATTGTCCTTCCACCATTCGCCGTTCTTGGCGTAGCGCATACGTTCGTCGGACGGATTCGACAGGGATATGAGAGCGGAATTGTGGACCACCAATCCATTGGCCGTGAACCGTTCAAGCCCTTCAACCTGTATATCGTACGTATCGACCGAACGCCCCTTTTCGACTGCCACCACTCTGGAAGGGAGAAGTGGCAGATCGTACCTCATGGACGAAACGAGAATATTGCCATTGGTTTTGTATCCCTGGTTTGTTCCTCCCCAACGAATAGGGAACGAAAAATCGGTATAACCTGAAAAATTCGGCGTGCGGCGGGAAAACTTATACGAAAATGGTAAGCATCCTTTATAAAATGTCCTTCTGTTGGTATTGCCGACAATCCGGACATTATTGAAATCCTGAGCTTTTACTCCTTTCTTCCTTCGTTTTTCGGCATTTCCATCAGATATGACAGCAGCAATTCCCAATCCTGCCAAAAGAGTTACGAGCTTTTCCGCATAATCCCGATACACCGTACATGCCTGATCGATGGCACCGTCCTTTCGGACACGCCCATCGGCGTCCAATAGGCCAGAAAGATAAGCAAAACGGATTTCCCTAGATGCATTCCAGATGGAATCGGGGATATGTATCGTTTCGTGAGACCTCTTAATGTTCTTCCCGAACCATCTCGAAAGTACGACAGAGTTGGACCTTAGCCTAGCCCCGACTCCCCCTTCCCTTCCGTCGTGCCCGAAAGTCGCATCTACTCCGAAAGCGGACTCGCAGATACCGGCGGCCCGTTCGAGAATGGCTATATCGTGCATGTTTCCAGAAATTTCAATTCCTTTTTCCTCTACACATCCGTCTCCATGAAACAACCCAAGGAACCACGCAACGTCGGTGGTAAGCGCCGGAACCGTGGGCGTCTTCGAATTAAAATGGATATCTTCCTCAAGTATGGGAAGTTCCGTCTTGCCGCCTTCATAGCCGACTGAATCCCACACCAGTCGATCACCCTCGACGATATCCGATGCCATCTTGAATTCGTATTTCATGATAGAGTTGAAGACGGCGACACGGTGTTCGGGAGTGCATTCCAGCTTTCCGAAACGATGATGGATCGTGACCGTATCCTTCTTTCCAGACGGACCTGCGGCCACGACCTTCCCGAACTCTCCTCCGGAAACAATTACGTCACCAGGACGAATATCCTTGATAGCCTTGGGGCCTTTCGGCGTGAACACCGGAGTCTCCCCCGGAAGACACCGCCTAACGCCTCCCACAACGACGATCTCCCCGATCTTGCACGCGATGTCGTGGCATTCGATCGAGTTGAGCTTCCGGCCTGCCGCCTGCTTGAACAAATGAATGATGAACTTGAAAAGATCGATGAGGGGGCCGGGACCGGAGACCCTGCCGCCGAAGGTCTTCAAACGCGCTCCGGAGGGGCGGACGCCGGATACGTCGAAGGAGGGGATGCGCCCTTGGTACAACATACTGATCAATTCACGCAGCGCGTTGGCCCATCCGATCTTCGAATCCTCGACGGCGACGATCGACTTGGATTCGCGGAGTTTATCGGCGATCACCGGCATCTTGTCGATGAATTGCCGCTCCACGCTGAAGCCGACACCGGTCCCGCACATGAGGATATAGAGCATCTCGTCGAAAGCGACTGGATTGTCGATGGCGACGAAACTGCAGTTGTATGCGGCGGCGTTGTCCTTTTCGAGAGCGGGACCGGCAGTCATCATGCACCGCATCGACGGCATGATCTCAAGCGCGAGAATCGCGTTCCTGACCTCTTCCTTGTATTCCGGAAGTTTCCCGGAAATCTGCTTGTCGAACATGAAATCGACATATCTCGCAACCGTTTCCGGCCATGTCTCGCGCCGTCCGAGATCTTCTATCCACCTGGCATACCTGGACAAGTGGATGAACTCCTGATACAACGTCGGGAAATACTTTTCCGGCATGGCTGCTACGGCTGTCTCTGTCATTTACTGTACCCTCTCTATGTTCGTGCGCCGACATGGGCGCTCCGGGATTTTATACGTGGAAACAAATCCACCATTCCGGCACACGTCTGGACGAAGCGCGAAATGGTAGGCGGGAAACACGTTCACAAAGGCGGTTGGACGCCTTCCGATTCAATATTCGTCACCCATCTGGTCGACATTTCTCTCTCTTTCTCGTGGTGGATGGCGACGGCCATCCGGATATTCGCATTCAAAAGAAAATACGCGACGGAGAGCCCTATTCAAGAGGGGGTTCTTACTTATTTTCTTCGATTCCAGGGAGGAATTTTCGCAAGTCGGTGCGGGGCAAACACGTACAGTTCAAGGAAGATTACGAGAGACGCCGCTTTTAGCGGCGTGCGCCAGAAAGCTCACGGCTTCAGCCGTGAGAGGATGTCAATACGCATCACTTGAACTCTGACGGGAATTCCAGCTTCGCGCATCATCGCCAACGCGGTGCCGCATTGGTCAGCCCATCTTTCTGGATATTCGAGAGAAGATAGGATGACTTCCCGTATTCCCGACTGAATGATAGCCCTGGCGCAGTCGGAACACGGCGGAAGGCTGTTGACGTACAAACGGCAGCCGTCGGTGGAGACTCCGGACCTGGCGCAATTGAAAATGGCGTTCCTTTCCGCATGCTCGAACCATTTATATTTTTCAGGACGCCCGTGTCGGTCCGCGATGTCGTCATCAATCCCCCTCGGCATCCCGTTGAATCCGACTCCCCGGATCTCGTTGTGCGGACCGACGATGACGCAGCCCACCTTGGTTGAACTATCCTTGGATTTCTTCGCGACCACGTCGCAGATGTCCATGAAATATTGATCCCACGTGGATGACATATCGGCGTTCCTCTCTCTTGTTCGATGTGGTGGTGCAAACGGCCGGACTCGAACCAGCGACCTCCTGCATGTCGAGCAGGCATTCTAGCCAACTGAACTACGTCTGCATGATTGCCACGCCAGGCCGTGGCCGACGGACCTCTCCTCTCCTGCCGGATTGGACGGCAGGCGTCCGATTTCCGCCCATAAACCGTGCGTGGGCAGCGTCGCCACCTTCGGGCGCGGTCCAATCGATATTCCGCGCTTGCCGGTGTCCTTGGAGGAAGAGGAGGGATTCGAACCCTCGGACCCCCGAAAGGGCCTCTGCATTTCGAGTGCAGTGCCTTATAACCTCTCAGCCACTCTTCCTTGAAAATCTATTGCCCTGGCCATGTCATGACATCGGCCTTTCCAATGAACACCCACCATGCATAACGGATGCGCTGGAAGAACGTCGGATAGCTAACGGGTCTTGATGGAACAAATTTACCGTCGATCTCCACTTCCGAATCAACCAGATTATGCATTGCAAGCGAAGTAATGTGGTTCGGATGTTTACTGAACATACTACACTCCTTTTTATGTTTGGTGGACGGTGAGGGACTCGAACCCACGACATCCTCGGTGTAAACGAGGCGCTCCAACCAACTGAGCTAACCGTCCGTCTTGGCGATCCAATCCAGTTTATCGACCATATCTGTGGTTAACGGCTTGGAACACTTGCCGCAAGCCCAGCCTGCCATTTCACTACACGCACATTTATCTGGAACGACCGGCGGGAGTCGAACCCGCATCCGTAACTTTCACGGTCTCTCACCGTCGGCACGGTATCCGGCATCTAATGATAGCATCTTCCAATGCCACGATCGTTCACTGGTGGAAGCAACAGGACTTGAACCTGTGACTTCCTGCTTGTGACGCAGGCGTTCTAGCCAACTGAACTATGCTTCCATAAAACACCGCCGATTTCCGTTTCGTCGGCATGGCTTCATGTCCGACCGTATGCTATTAAACTGCGGAGAAGCGTTTCCATGCCGTCCAGTCCGCAGTTAAGTTGGAGGAAGAAACGGGATTCGAACCCGTGGCCCCCGAAGGAGCTCGCACTTTCCAGGCGCGTGCCTTAAACCTGGCTCAGCCATTCTTCCTTACGTCGCACCGCCCAGGAGGCGAACCTCCAAGGTCAATATATCCTCTCGGACTTTCAGCCCGCATACCCGAAGGCACTAGCTGGTGCGTCTGGAGCGTCCAGCGGGAATCGAACCCGCATAACCAACTTGGAAGGATGGCGCACTACCATTATGCTATGGACGCTTGTGTTGTTAATATATTACATTTGGAAGCTATTTCGACCTCCTGCGCGATATTTTGGTCCCTGAGTCCGGAATTGAACCGGAAACGCGCAGATTATGATTCTGCTGCTCTACCAATTGAGCTACCCAGGGGGTTGGCGGAAAAGGAGGGATTCGAACCCTCGGAGCACCTTGCGATGCCCTGCGGTTTTCAAGACCGCCGCCATAGACCGCTCGACCACTCTTCCATATCTGGCGGAAGCGGTGGGAGTTGAACCCACATGCCGGTTTCCCGACAACACTTTAGCAGAGTGCTCCCTTACCATTCGGGACACGCTTCCATTTGGAGCCGTGGGCGGGACTCGAACCCGCATATGGATTTCTCCAGACGATTTTGCAGATCGCTGCATAGCCATTCTGCCACCACGGCATAAGAAACGCCAGTTATCAAAGAACACTTGGTAGTGCCAGATGGATTTGAACCACCGATTTCCTCCTTATCAGAGAGGTGTCTTAACCAACTCGACTATGGCACCGTAAAAACTTGAGGCCCCGGTCTTGCGACCGGGGCCTCGGAAATCTTCTGGAATGTTCCAATCAGATCATGCGAGGGAGCCCGGCGCGCCGCTGGAGCAGCATACCGAAGATCCGCACATAATACTGACTGACGAGAATTTCATTTCTTACATTCCTTGTTTGTTTATTTATTTATTTCAATCCGCATGCTCAAAATAGAGCATGATAACATATGGCAGTCACGAACATGCAGATCGCAATGAGCTATTTTCAATCCACATGCTACGTTTCAATCTATTATAGGCCGTTTCCAAATTGTTTCAACCATACGGCAAGAAATTATTTGCAATCGTCGCCGCAAAGCATCGAATCGATATCCGACACGATTCCGGCCAACTGCTCTTCGGAATACGAAGCTATACGGTCGGATGGAAGAACCACCGTGCCGCCGTGGGGCAACTCGAAAATCCTCGAATCATGCGGAACCGATAAGACCTGATCCTCAGTATTTACCTGTTCGACGTTCGAGAAAGAAACCGAAATCTGCTTCAACATATGTGCGATCCAATTTTTATCACAGCATCCGATTTAACGGCTTCGATGCGTTTCTTCACGTACTTCCGGGGATTATACAACATGGATAGGAATTCCACCAATCCGATGCGGCGGTCATGGACGTCTACTACCGCATCGAGATCCCTGGCGACCTCCTTGGAGAATCCTTCCACGATGCTGTCACAGTAATCGTCGATCTTGCCGGAGATCGCCCTGCACGTATCGCACATATCCTTCTTCTCGTGCCACTTGAATTTCGTGTAGGGGCATAGATCCCTGGCGATCTGTTTTTTCATTTCGATCATGGGACAATCCTCCCGGATATTTTCCTATGTCCGCTTTCCCGGAAAGCAACCGTGTTTCCTTTAATGCCGCTTGGATGTCCCATCGGGAGAAACTTCATCAAGAGCGGGAAGCCATCCCTGAAGAAGCCTATCGCCGAGATACGGAGGCAACTTGGCGTCGAGGATCTTGCTTCTCGCTTTATGAACGTCGTAACCGACGCGGTGAAGATTGACCGATTTAACTCCATATCCATCAATTTCAAGGGAAACGTACGTGGCGCGCCAATCTTGCTCGCAACGCGGCTGCCCGACGCTTCCGACATTGAATATATGGACTTGACACGGTTTCCTCGTGAAGGCGGTCCTGGTGACGTCGAACATGCCGTTCCTGACGACGTGCCGATCCCCATTTTTGGCGTGGAAATGGTTGACCAAATGGGTATGTCCGAAAAAACCGATATGCAGACCATGATCTTGCATCGCACTCATAGTGGCCGCGGAGACGAATTCATTTATGAGATATGGAAAATCGGTTTCAGCCGGATAACAACCATGGGCGAAAACCAATCTGTGTTCACCGATCTGCTCGATATGCGACATCTGCTGCGACGCCAACCAGTCGACGGTTTCCCGGGATATGTTCCTGCACGTGTAGTCGATCGCTATGGCGGCCAACTCACCCATTCCGGTACAACCGGGCCTCACCACTTCCAAGTCGTGGTTTCCCATGACGGATACTTTGCAATTCTCGCGCACGAGTTTAGCGCAATCTTCCGGATCGGCTCCGTAGCCGACGGTATCTCCGAGACATATGATGCGTGAACATACAGACTCGCGGATATGTCCGAGAACGGCTTGTAGTGCTTCGAGGTTTGAGTGAATGTCGCTGATGACGGCTATATGTTCCATTTTGTTCTCCTTGAAATGAGAATAGGTTAGGCGAGACGTTATTCAACGGTCAGGGAAAAAATCATGATAAACATGCAGGTCGTGAAGATCGCGCAAGACGGAACGCATTGACATCCTCTCACGGCTGAAGCCGTGAGCTTTCTGGCGCACACCGCTAAAAGCGGCGTCTCTCATAACGGTAGGATGTCCGGATTCCTGGAATATCCTTTCAATGACGGATATCTGACGATCGGGTCTCCCGGAACGAAATAATAGTTGCAGATTTGATAGTATTTGATGGTATCAACCTGCTTTCAGGACAACAGGGACTCCGACTCTTCCCGCAACCAAACACAGGTTATCTCATCATTCCGTCTTCATCCATCATTTTCCTATCAAGGAAAAGCGCGGCGTGCCATGAGCGGCCACTCATGGCACGCCGCGCGAGCTTTCGTACCCCTCGGGACCCCCTCGTGAAAGGGGACAGCCTCCTAAAAGGTACACTTCTCTTTCTCTCTTCTCTCTCTCGAAAATCACTCCTTATGCACGACGGTAAACCAATCCTGATCCAGGATCGGCGAGATACGTTCCTTTACGGACTTCCATTCGAGTCTGCCATTTCCACAGCCTAGAGGAGGCAGGTAAACCTTCCCGGCGCTCGCCTCGCGCAGCTCCATGCACGACCTTTCGATCAATTCGATCTTGGAATCGTCTTTCCAGTCGTCTTTCGTTGGTATGGTGACGATCCTGTATGGAAGGAAGAAAAAAACGTGGTTGCCGCTTTTGCGCAGCTTGAAGGCGAGTTGGATGGGGAGTTTCGGAAACCGTTTTGCGGCTTCGAGGGCGATCCCTTTTCCCATGACGGCGCATCCGTCCGATTTTACGATACCGTTCGTCGTGACACCGATCCATTCTCCGGATTCGTGGAACGACCAGATATTTCCTGTCAACTCCTTCACGGAAGGACCTCCTTGCGGGCAGCGGCGAAGTCCGGTTGGACTTCGCGCAATAAAACCATATCTTCTTTTGGAAGATATCGATCCAGCTCCGGTTTTTCAAACGGAAAGATGGGATTTTTTCAAATTTCTTTCAACTCCCGGTGGCCGCCCGGCATCACGGAGTCCACTGTAGACTTGATCTTGAACCGTTCGTCATTGAGCCGCACGACCGTGGATGATGCGTCGAGAAAACGGCGGACGTGGCTTCCGGATGAAACATACATCCTGCATTCCGCGACGGCACTCCATAGAACGCAGTTAAGCTTGTACAAACGATCCACGAAGCCCGACAACGGGACTGTGGATAATTCGGGATGGGCAACGGAAATTTCCGAAATCTCAACCTGGATCTCCGACGCTTTTTCAGCCGGTAGCCTCTCCGCTTTCACGCGTAGGATGGAAAATCTATCCGCGAGTTCCCCATATGATATGTCTATTTTCGGCATACGGGAAATTGTACAACGGAGGATTACCGTCCGATATCGATCACGACGCCGCTTCCTGCAGATCCCACCGTATCGATCGACGACGGCTCGGCTGCCGCATCCATCTTATTGATATCGAAGGTGGGCAGATATCTATAATACACTTCAAGCTGTAGACACGAAAAACAGGTAGACAGGATGCGTCCGGGAATGTCGGCTCCGCCGATGTGTCCCTTGGTCTCCCAATATCCCTCCGGATTCTGGGCGCGGATCAGGACCTTCTCGAAAATCTTCCTCCACGCCTTCCATTCCTTCTTCATTCCGAGCTGCTCGGACGCGTTGAACATGGCTTGGGTGTCGTAATACCATCCGTAGAGATGTTTTTCACTGATCTCCGTCCATTCCTGCGGCTTATCGGCAACCTTGACGTAGGATTCAAAACGCTCCTTGGAAATAGCCTCCATCGCTCTTTTGGTTTCCGGAAATTTTCCTCCTCCGAGAAGCTGCAATTCGACGACTCCTACGCCGGTCATGTTGCCGCCGCTACCGGCGGATGAATACCCGAACTTCCCGTTGGCATATGCGGTGTTCTTACAGAACTTGACGCACTCCTCGATCGCACGGCCTAAACCTTCATTCGCTGACCCGGCCACCTTGGCCGCCTTCAGTGCTTGGATCTGCCAACCGGCAACCGATAAATCCCACCTCTCACCCTTCTTGTATGAATAATCGAATCCACCGCCGGGCTGTTGCCCCTTGACGATGATGTCGACCGACCTTTCCATGGCGATCTGCATGAAGGGGATCTTGGTCATCGCATACGACTCGGCGATGGCGTAGGTGGCGATACCGTGTCCATACGCCTTCTGCCCATTCACGCCCACGCTCATCGTCTTCGAATCTTCGGCGTAGGCACACAGCCACCGCATGGCGGACTGGACGGTCTTTCCATACTCCTCGGACAACGGCGTCTCCCCGTGCGCCAGGAACACCAATAAAGCCAACCCGGTATGCGCCGGAGACTCGCTTCCCCACGACCCGTTGGTGTTCTGAACCTTCGCGAGCCAGCGTAAAGCCTTTGAAACCCTTTCCTGACCACCTTTGGAAGCTCCGTATTTGTCGCCGAGACGTTTACGCCCACCGGGATCGCGCCCACCGAGAGGGCCGCTATACTTCATGAAGCTGTCACGGATCACGACGTCGCTGATCTCCTCCGCGTCGGAAGCATCATCGGTCATAGGCGCATCGTCACTCAGGTCGGACAAACTATCAGACACCAAGTCCTGCGAGATTGACGGCGTGTCTATTTCGGATGGAGTTAATTCCTGTTCGTCGGTCTCCATGACTTCCTCTATCACTTCGGGTGTCAGGACGATTTCCTCCAATTTCACGATTTCCACTTCGATCGGCGGGCGGACGGGAGTTGGGGAAGTGACGAGAAAAATGAACATGAGGAGAAGTAGGATCACATGGAATATCAAGGATACGGACGGGCCGAC
>Ga0172362_10004349_pt1 | contig 12281 bp, 4 predicted proteins | sample LakKivs1_kivu2a2_FD_114534 | JGI IMG/M metagenome (GOLD analysis project Ga0172362, IMG submission 114534) | Sediment microbial communities from Lake Kivu, Rwanda - Sediment s1_kivu2a2 | ecosystem: Environmental > Aquatic > Freshwater > Lake > Sediment | place: Rwanda: Western Province, Lake...
ACCACGGGTAGAACAATCGGACCGCCGTGAGGAGCGTGGTCGCCCACTTTGCCCAGCATGGCAACCACTGAGCCAACGCTTGAGCCAGCCATTATGACTGGAATTACTCTTAAAGGGTCAGCAGCAGCAAATGGAATGGCACCTTCTGTGATGCCAATGGCACCCATGGCTAAGGCCGCCAGGCCCGCGTCTCGTTCCTGTTCGCTCCAGAGCTTCTTATTCAGAAGAGTGGCCAGCCCAAGTCCCAGAGGCGGAATGCAGATGGCAGCCGCGCAGGCGCCCATGATGTAATAATTCCCCTGCTGAATCATGGCCGCGCCGAAGAAAAAAGCTACCTTGTTTACCGGACCACCCATATCAAAAGCGATCATTGAGCCCAGGATGATGGCCAGAATAATTTTGTTTCCGGTGCCCATCACTTCCAGCCAGGCGGTGATGCTGACCATGAGGTCATGGATGGGAGCACCGATCACCTTGTACATCACCGCGCCCACAATGAGGGATGAAATTACGGGAAAAATAAGGATCGGCATAACAGGACGGATGTAGACCGGCACCTTGATTTTCTTCATGAAGAAAACAAGAAAGCCGGCCAGAAGACCTGAAACTATGCCGCCCAGGAAACCGGCCCCAACCTGGTTAGCGATGTAGCCGCCGACAAAGCCAGGCACCAGCCCCGGACGGTCAGCGATGCCAAAGGCAATGTATCCAGAAAGCACCGGAATCAGCAGCGAAAAGGCTGCAGTGCCGATGTCGTTTATGAGTTTAAGAAAAGGAGCCCGGCTGAAATCGGGTCCCTGAGCTGTCATCGGAGCGAAAGCTATGGAAATGGCGATGAGAATCCCACCAGAAGCCACAAAAGGTATGGCATAAGAAACACCAGACAGAAGATATTGCTTAAACTTACTGACTTTCATGGCATCCTTCTTAAAACGATTTTTTGTCAATTATAAAAAAACGAATTGTCTTTTACAAACAGCCGGCGAACCTAAGAATAGAAAACCCCCCTGAGCTCGATCGCTCATTGGGGGGCTCTAATGTCTCTGAGTTACTACTTCAGCCTGAAGATGACGGTCACGGTGAAGACCACGCTGCGGGGACGTCCGTTGATGACCATCGGCTCATAGACCCATTGTCTTACGGCATCTATGGCTGCCTGGTCAAGCAGCGGCACAGAGCGCAGAACTTTAACATCCTGCACGCGGCCGTAGATGTCAGTTGTAGCTTCAAGAATGACGACGCCTTCAACTCTGGCCTGGCGGGCAATTTCAGGGTAGACGGGCTCAACCCGGCGGAGTAACCTGGGCATCCTCACTTCACCGATGGCTCTGACGGGTTCTTCTTCTTTGCCGACGGGTTCAGCTATGAGTTTCTCAAAAGTTTCGTTCCAGACATTCTTTTCCTCTCCATAGTCCACTCCCCAGGGAACACCTCTGTTGTCGCCGAAGCCAGTCACCTGTTCATCAGCAATATCTTCTGGAATTTCAACGGGAACGACCAGTTTCCCTGGCTCAACGACAGGTTGGTTCCTCACAGGAGTTACTCTGCCCGAACCGGATTGACTGCCCTTGGGCGGAGCCGGCGGCGTTGATGGAGAAGGAACAGGAGCCAGAAAGGCACTATAGACATGAACCTGGGGCAATGAGCCCGGGCCAAGTAAAGGAAGCCCCACAAGAAGAACAGCAATGGTAAGATGAAGCGCCAGCGAGAGCGGCAAAGCCATCATCCTCAGCTTGAAGCTGTTTTTTCGCCTGACAAAGGAATCTTCGAACAGAGCCTTATATCTTTCTTCAGACCCGGGCCGCAAAGGTTCGAGACTCCCTTTTTTCGGTTCCGGGAGCCCGCTTCCAGCCACACCAGCCTTCTTCGCCGATGGCCTTTTGAATGATAAAAATTTCCCCAGAATTTTCTTAACCCCCTTGTTCATGGCTCACCTCCTGCTTTCCACTTATATCTGCAGCAACTTTTATGCCAGCCCAGAAAGAGCTCTTTTTAATAGAAAATTGATGACCTAAGACAGAAATAAGACAGAGGAACATCACCCGGAATAGGTCAGAATTAAAAAATTTTTAAAGCCATAAAATAACTTTACACCCGGCTTATTATCTTTTAGTAAGAATCTAAAATTGGAACATTAGAGGTTTCTATAAGAAGGCAAAAAATTATGCCCGCAGGCTCTTGTCTCGTCGCCAGAAATATGCTAAAGTCAAGAAAATTCCGGAGGACTGAATCACGCAAAATGGTGTGCTGGTCCTCAAAGACGGCACGGTCTTTGAGGGTCAGGGTTTCGGAGCCTGTGCCACAACCCGGGGGGAAGTCGTTTTTAATACCGGAATGGTCGGGTACGTGGAATCCATCACTGACCCCTCTTACCACGGGCAAATTCTGGTCCAGACCTACCCTTTAATCGGCAACTATGGCGTAAATCCTGAGGATTTTGAATCTGCCCATCCCTGGATTAAAGGCTATGTTGTGTCGGAATACACAGAATATCCGTCCCATCACACCTCCAGAAAATCCTTGAATCAATGGTTAGAAGAAAACAGAATTCCGGGCCTGCAGGGTATAGACACCCGGGCTCTGGTAAAACGCCTGAGGCAATACGGAGTGATTCCTGGCCTTCTGGCGGTATCAGAGAAGCCGGTCAGACTTTCTCCTCTGATTCGCGAAGCGAAGAGCCTGGCTGACCCAAATGCCCAGAATCTCGTGGCTCAGGTCACGACCAGGGATATCCACATTTATAATCCCGAAGGAAAGAAAAGGATTGTTCTGATTGATTGCGGAGTAAAACTCAGCATCATCAGGAATTTGGTGAAACGCGGAATCTGTGTTATCAGGGTATCTGAAGATACTCCGCCTGAAAGAATATTATCCTTTGAACCGCAAGGCCTGGTCATTTCCAACGGCCCCGGCGACCCGAGGCGCTGCTCGGCTGTTGAGACCGTCAGATCTTTGATAAAAGATGATATGCCCGTTCTCGGCATCTGCCTCGGAAACCAGATCCTGGCCCTGGCGGCCGGCGCCCGAACCTACAAGCTCAAGTTCGGACACCGCTCACAGAATCAGCCCTGTCTGGAAAACGGAACTACCCGGTGTTATTTGACCAGCCAGAATCATGGCTATGCTGTTGACCGCAAGACGCTCCCCCGGGACTGGTATCCGTGGTTTACTAACGCCAATGATCAAACTAACGAAGGAATAAGACATAAGCAAAAGCCATTTCTTGGAGTGCAATTTCACCCCGAAGCCTGCCCCGGACCCACAGACACCGAATTCATCTTTGACCTTTTTCTGGAGCAGGTGCGATGAGAAAACCCGGAAAGGTCTTGGTCCTGGGAAGTGGAGCCATAAAAATCGGCGAAGCCGGCGAATTTGATTATTCGGGCAGCCAGGCCATAAAAGCTCTCAAAGAAGAAAAAATCAAAGTCATCCTGGTTAACCCCAACATTGCAACCATTCAAACCTCTGAATTCCTGGCGGATAGAATATATTTCCTGCCTGTCCGGCCCTTTTTTGTGGAAAAAATAATCGCCAGAGAAAAACCCGAAGCCATGCTCATTTCATTTGGCGGCCAGACTGCTTTAAATTGCGCCCTTGAGTTGTGGAAAGAAGGAATCCTGGATAAATACAATGCAAGGGTTCTGGGCACAAATATTAAATCCGTGGAAATAACGGAAGACCGGGGGCTCTTCAACGAGACTCTGACCGAAGCAGGTTTAAAGATTCCTCACGGCCAGGCCGTAACCTCAGTTGAACAGGGTCTTAAAGCCGCGGAAGAGATAGGCTTCCCCGTGATGCTCAGAGCAGCTTATGCCCTGGGCGGCAAAGGAAGTTCTCTTTGTTACAAGAAGCAAGAGCTTGAAGAAAAACTCAGGCTGGCTCTTTCGGAAGCCAGTCAGGTGCTCGTTGAAGAATATCTTGAAGGCTGGAAAGAGGTTGAATACGAAATAGTCCGCGATGAAGCCGATAATTGCTTGGCCATCTGCAATATGGAAAATCTTGACCCCATGGGTATCCATACTGGAGAAAGTATTGTCATCGCCCCTTCTCAGACTCTTACCAATCATGAATACCATGAGCTGAGAGATTTATCATTCAGGACAGTTAGAAAGCTGGGGATTATCGGAGAGTGCAACATCCAGTTTGCCCTGAACCCGCTTAACAGCGATTATCGAATAATCGAAGTAAATGCCAGACTGTCGCGTTCTTCTGCTCTGGCTTCAAAAGCCACAGGTTATCCTCTGGCTTTTATTGCCGCGAAGTTGATGCTTGGACATACGTTGCCTGAGCTGAAGAATTCAGTAACCAGAGCCACCACAGCCTGTTTTGAACCGGCTCTGGACTATGTGACCGTCAAAATCCCGAGGTGGGATTTAAAAAAATTCGCCCGGGTTTCAAAAAAAATCGGCTCGGAGATGAAGTCAGTCGGGGAAGTTATGGCCATAGGCCGCAGTTTTGAAGAGGCTCTTCAGAAAGCTATCCGCATGCTCCAGGTTGGTATGTACGGTTTCGTGGGCAACGAAAACTACTCCTTTAAAAATCTGGAAAAAGAGCTCAATCAGCCGACCGATGAAAGGCTGTTTGGCATCGCTGAAGGTTTCAAAAAAGGATGGTCAGTAGAAAAGATAGCTAAACTGACCAGAATTGACCCCTGGTTTCTCTATAAAATGAAAAATCTGGTTGACCTGGAGGGAAGAATCAAAAAATTCCGGCTTGAAAACCTGCCAGAAGAAATACTGGCCGAGGCTAAGAAAAAAGGATTTTCTGATAAACAGATAGCCATCTTCACGGGTTCAACAGAAAACAAAGTCAGAGAGAAAAGAAAGAAGATGGGAATAAAGGCTGCAGTCAAGCAAATCGACACCCTGGCTGCTGAATATCCGGCTAAGACTAATTATCTCTACCTGACGCACCAGGGTTCGGAGGATGATTTAAATTTTGGCTTTTCGAAAAAAAAGATAATGATACTCGGCTCCGGTCCCTACAGCATCGGCTCTTCAGTCGAGTTCGACTGGTGCTGCGTTAACACGGCTCTCTGCCTGAGAAAACTCGGCTATCAGACAATAATGATCAATTATAATCCAGAAACTGTTTCCACCGATTATGACATGTGCGACCGGCTTTATTTTGATGAATTGAGTTTTGAGAGGGTCATGGATATCTATGAAAAAGAAAAGCCGGCCGGAGTTGTGGTCTCTATGGGCGGTCAGGTGCCGAACAATCTGGCTTTGAAATTGCACAGGGCCGGGGCACGAATTCTGGGAACTTCACCTGAAAGCATCGACCGCGCAGAAAATCGTCATAAATTTTCCAGGCTTTTAGACCAGCTCAAAATCGACCAGCCCCCGTGGAAAGAATTAACCTCGGTTGAAGAGGCTAAGGAATTCTGTCGTCAGATTGGTTATCCCGTCATTATCCGTCCCTCATACGTTCTGAGCGGAGCGGCCATGAGTCTGGTGTTTGAAGAAAAATATCTTGAACGTTATCTGAAGCGAGCCTCTCTGATCTCGCCAGAACATCCGGTTGTTATTTCTAAATTTATAGTCGGAGCCAAAGAGATTGAACTCGACGCTGTGGCGGTCAGAGGCAGGATCCTGGCCTCAGCCATCATTGAGCATGTCGAAAATGCAGGAGTTCACTCAGGTGACGCCACCATGGTCCTGCCGCCGCAAAAACTTTATATCGAGACCATCAGAAGAATTAGAATAATCGGAGAAAAGATCGCCCGGGCTCTAAACATCACCGGTCCTTTTAATCTTCAGCTTCTCGCTAAGGAGAATTCACTTCAGGTCATTGAATGCAACCTCAGAGCATCACGCTCGTTGCCCTTTGTGTCCAAAGTCTCCAGGATACCATTCGTTGAACTGGCTGTCAGAGCCATGCTCGGTCTTCCTGTCAGCCACAGCCGGTCAATCTTTGAGTTAAACTATGTTGGAGTTAAGGCTCCACAGTTTTCTTTCTCCAGGTTAAAGGGAGCTGACCCCTGTCTCGGAGTGGAAATGGCTTCAACTGGCGAGGTTGCCTGCCTTGGCGATGATGTTCAGGAAGCTCTTTTAAAGGCTTTGATATCAGCCGGCTTCAGACTTCCTCAAAAATCAATTTTGATCAGTCTCGGCGGAGAAGAAAACAAACAAAAATTTCTTCCGGCTGCTCGCCTTCTTCAATCAACAGGCTTAACCATTTACGCCACCGAACATACTTCAAAATTCCTAAAGAGGCACGGCATAGATAACATTCTGCTTTACAAAATTCATCAGACAAGACAACCCAACCTGAAAGATTTCCTGATGGACAGGAAAATCGATTTTCTGATTTCAGTGCCTCATACTGGAAAAAGAATAGAATTTGATTCTGATTACAGGATGAGACGAAGGGCCGTTGACCTGGGGCTGCCCGTTATTACCAACATACAGCTGGCTGAAGCTTTTGTCCAGGCGCTGGTAGCGAGGAGTGCAGAGCAATTAAAGATTAAACACTGGGCTGAATATGCTTGAGCTTGAGAAATCAAGTCTCATTTTCTTGTGCAATCTTTCAATCGCTGGTTAAGAAATATTTTCCCTTGTAACTGTCTTCACAGAACAGCAAAGAAATCCGAATAAAAAATCCTTGACTTATTTTCCCGGTTAAATATAAATGAAGGAAGGACTATTTCATGAGCCTGTTATAAAAAAATCCCACCCAACGCACAACACGCCCGGAAATAGTCTTTTTTGAAGGAAAGGAGCTTATCATGTCCGATCCTAAGAATCCCGCCGGTGATAATCAAAAAGAGAAAAAACAAGTCCTGTCGAGAAGAAAGTTTCTATCCTATGCTGGAATTCTTGGAGCCACTCCTCTAATCGAGAATCTGAATCAACTGCAAAAAGTCCAGCAAAAAGTTGTTCCGCAAACTCAGCTTCGCGTCCAGCAGACAGGGCTGCTAATTTCTGCTTTAAGACCTGATGACCTGCTCTACCTTGATTTTGAGTTCATCAACATGAAGCTGGTCAACCTGCCCCAGCCTCACCTGGTAAGGGAAAAGGGCAACCAGCCGGCTTATATGATTGTGCATTTTCCACCGCAAAGTGTTGCTGAAGAAGCTTTTTACGAAACCAGCCCGGAGTTGCAGGATTCTGTTGGCTCAGAAATACCCAAAACTCCTCCGGTTTTTTCACGCCTTTCTGGCCCGACCAGGCTGAGTTTTGTGATTCCCGATGAAATAAAAGAGATACCGCTGGCGCTGGAATCTTTGCTCGCCTGGCACCTCTACCAGCCGAGCCTGGTTCCGGTGGCCCTGCCGCCAGAGGTTCCTCAGAGAGCCCGGGTCAGTAAAGGAAGTGCAGCGACTGCTGTAACAGGATCATTCTCAGTTTCCGCTCCGGCAGGCGGCCAGAGCCTTTATCTTCAGAAAAGCAGGTTGGTTCAGTCCCGGCTGATTAAAACCCTCCTCAAAATCATACCGCCAGAGAAATTCCATACAGCCATTGAAATGCCCTACAGGTTGATTCTGTCTCCGAACATTTTCAATGTCTGGGTCCACGCTGATCGACCCGGCTCAACAAACGGGTGGACTGAGCTCTGGCATACCAGGCTGGCCGCTTTAAACCCTGACGATACGGTGAGTGAAACTGATAATCCCTACCTGGCACTGAGGGCAATCTGGTCGCCGGATTTCAACCTCAGCAATCTGAGCGGTCCGCCTCATTCTAATGCTCCACGTCTCTCTCTTGACCCCAACGACCGGCATCAGATTGTTCATCTGACAAGCAATTTCTCTCTTAAAAACGCTGACAGCTCGGCCTACCAGCCGCTCCCAGTAAACATAAGCCGCATGATGCTAAGTCCCCTCGGCGCCTGGCTGGATTCAGTCGGAAACTGGTCGCCGATGTCTCCCTTATCGGTGGTTACCTGGCGTCATTTAGCCACTATGGGCAGAGACCATTATGTGAAAGTGGTTTATAAGGGTTATTTGTTACCTTTTGGACATCAGGCGGCTCTGGTCAAGGTCACGGAAAGAAAATTCTACAAAGCCAAGGACGGCCAGAATATTGCCTATTTATTCCAGAAAATGTTTATCATCGTCCGTCAGCCTGAAAAGACTTTCCCCGCACCTTTTCAGCAATATGATGGCAGAGAAATTCCTTTCGGCAGCGTCAGGATTACCAATCTTCAGACTCCGCCTCTGGACAGGCCTGAAGATACAGAAATAATCAAGACCGTCGGAGATAAGCCAGGTTCAGGCCAGCAGGCCTTCTGGCCAAAGGTGGGCGGAAAAGATTTTCTTTTTCACGCCGTGGCCATTGATGTTGAAGGAAACAAAGTTGAATTCTACATGCCAATGGTCTTTGTCGACAACGAATGTGCCTATAATCAGTCCAAACTAAACCAGGTCATCGGTGTTTACAACTCCAGATCTCTGACGCCGGTTAAGAAAAGAAAGCCGGACCTTCTTGGCCAGAGCATAGCTTTTGCTGAAGAAAAGAAAAAAGGGGACACTTCCTTTGAAGTTGAATCTTTGACCTGGGAAATAAAGGAAGCCGGCCCCAAGGCCAACGCCAAAGCCTTTGAGGTTAAAGACCAGCCGATGTGTTTCCCCTCCCTGGAAGAGGCTTCTATCTCTATTCCGGCACTCAAGAATCTGGTTGGCTTTGATAACACAGTGGTCAAATACCCGGATGTGTACATCAAGAATGCCTTCAAGCCTTCAGCCAACAAAGGCGAACTCTTTTTCCAGCTCATGAATCCGCCGCGACTTGACTTCGCTTCAGGCGGCAAGGCTGAAAAATCTGGAGGTGTGGCCACCCCCAGCTTTTCCATTGTCGGTGTTTCAAGAATTCTGGGACCTGTTGGTGCTGGATTGCCGTCTTCCCCGCCTGAACCAATGCCCGAGGCTTCTTCGGGTCCGCTGGCCGTGCCTTCAGGAGATGCTCTGACAGATGCCCTCGATGATATTGTAAACGGCAGATTTGACCCGAAGAAATTCTTCTCAGACCAGGCCAAGATCCTCGGCGGTATTCTTCTCCAGGATGTCATCGACCAGGTCAACGATTTTACCAGTCCAGCTAATACGGGGAAAGCTCTGAATATCAAGAACGAGCAGATTTATGAAAGCGATGGCAAAACTCCAGCCGGAGTTAAGACCATGCTCAAGTGGACACCGACCGTCCATGACTTCCTGATTTTTGTCGCTAACAGAGACGGAACCAAGTCCACCATGACTCTTGATGTTGAAGCCATTGCCTATTTCAACGGAGAAGACTCTAAATACAAGGTCAAAGGAGAGCTGACTGACTTTACACTTGACCTGATAAAAGGAATAACCACTTTTATCCTGGTAAAGTTCTCCAAGTTCACTTTCACCGCAGAAAAAGGCAAAAAGACTGATGTTGACCCCAAAATTGCTTCCATTGATTTCGCAGGACCTCTGAAGTTCATCAAAGACCTGCTGGACAAAATTCCTTTGCCCGGCGGGTCTGATGATTCCGACGATGGAGGTTTTGGCGGTAAACCTATTGTCCACGTGGATGCTTCAGGAGCCAGGCTCGGCTATTCTTTAGCCATACCTGATATCTCTTTTGGCGTTTTTACTCTTCAGAACCTGAAATTTACAGGTGAAATCAACCTGCCGTTTACAGGTGACCCGGTTTCGTTGCGTTTTGCTTTTAATGAAAGAAACAATCCGTTCCTGCTGACAGTGTGCATGTTCGGCGGTGGCGGCTTTTTTGCCATCGTTCTCGAACCGCACGGAATCAAGCTGATAGAGGGCTCCCTGGAGTTCGCCGGAAGCTTCGCTATGAATATCGGGGTGGCCAGCGGTGGAGTGACGCTGGCGGCTGGAATATATTTCAAATATGAAGATGATGCCATCACCATTACCGGTTATGTCCGCTGCACCGGCGAACTGGATGTTCTCGGATTGATAAGCATTTCTGCCGAATTCTACCTTTCTCTGACGTATGAACAAGCTACTAACAAGGTCTGGGGCCAGGCCTCACTCACGATTAAAATTAAAATAATATTCTTCAGCATCAAGGTCACTCTCAAGGTGGAAAGAGAATTCGGCCATTCACCCGCTCCGCTTTTCTGCGACCTGATGGAAGAAAACGATTGGCTGGCCTACTGTGAAGCTTTTGCTTGAAATGGAGGAAATCGATGCCTAAATCAACCATAATGTGGACCTTCCTTCCAAACGGAATCCGGGATGGTAAGCTGCAGCTCTCGGCAGCTGTTTCCATCCGGCTGGAGGACGAAAAGGGCGGAAAAACTCCAAGTCTGAACCTGTTTCCAGAAATCCTTAACTGGCCCGATACAGTTAAATCAATCAACTTCAAAGTCGTCTACGAGCGGAAAAAATCTCTTGAACCAGTTGAAGCCATGAGGATATCACCGGATCCAGACCTTGAACTGTGGCAGGCAATATTCAAGCCTGAGTCTCAGGTTTTTTCTTACAAAATGCCAGACCTTAAAAAGTTTCCCGTTATTTCTTATCCGGTTAAAAATGTTCTCACTTTTGTTGCCTCTCAATATTTAAACGTATCTGCTGAGTCTCCAGAAGAACCGCCACCGATTGAAAAAGTGTTTCACACCGAGGGTCTGGCTCAGATTAGACTTAAGCCGATCATTGATGTCCGTTTTGCTCGAACTGTGCAGCTAAGAACCACTTCTCAGGTCATGGCTCAGACCGTGAAAAGAGAAGTTGAATCGCAGAAAGTGAAAGCGGTTCAGGTCTCGCCTTTGCCTGAGCCATCAAAGGATTTTTACCTGTTGAGGAATTTTCATAAACCCAAGAACCGGGTGACCATTGACCCGCGTACCAAACAACCTATTGTTCAGAAAGTCCCGATTTCCAGGCCAGAAATAGATTTTCATCAGGCCCTTGCTTTCCTGACCAACTATCCAGCCCTGATGAGGCTGCTCGGACTGGCTATAGATTTTGAGATGGACATTCCCGCCGGATTTCCAGCTAACGGCTGGGTGAAAATAGTTCCCGAGGGCAGAAAAGATGAAACCCCGCGAACTATGTACAATTTTGACCTGGCTCGTGGAGTCTTCGAAGCTGCTTCAAGGTCGAAACCTCCTGAAATCGTTAACGGCTTTTTGAATCTGGCTGATGAGGAGCGATACGACCTTATTCAGGTGGATGTGGATGCGGTTGCTTTAAACACTGCTGACCTGGCTGATACGGCTGAGACCAAAGAAAAAGCTGAACTTCCTGCTCTTCGTTCAAGCGGGCTCGGAGTCATCAAGAACGACCAGGCAAAATCAATCGCTGAAAGTCTCCACCTGGCTGTGGATTTGAATGAAAATCTGTTGAAGAAAAAAGAAATCACTCTCTATGCCGAAGATATCGTTCAGGGCTACCGCGTGGATGTCTGGGATGAAAATTCCGGAAACTGGCATTCGTTATGTGAGCGGATTGGAAACTATAAGTTCTTAAGGCTGGACAAGGAAATTACCCTGGAAGATGAAGGTTTCATCTCGCCCGCAGTAACCCAGGCCGCAGATGAATCTTCAGACGAGCTTTTCGCTCATGAATCCTTATTCCACTGGGATGGCTGGAGTCTCGTCGCTCAAAGACCCGGGAAGACTATTGACCCCAATGACAATCCTGCAGCCATAGAAAACAAAGCTATGACTGATTTCTTGCTGGAAACTAACTTTAAACCCAAACCTGGTTCTTTGCCCAGGCTTCGCTACGGTGTCGGTTATCGTCTGAGGGCAAGAGCTGTGGATTTAGCCGGCAACAGCCTGCCGCTCGAAAATCCGGACCAGAGCCAGGCCATTCCCGCACCAGGAAAACAGCCTTTTACTTTTTCCCGTTTTGACCCCGTTCCCTCTCCGGTTATCGTGCCCAGAGAAGCTCCAAAGGCCGGTGAGACTGTGGACCATGTGGTCATCAAGAGTTTTAATGATTCTATCGAAAAAGACACTGAACCCATAATCCAGACTGCTGACCGCCATGTGGTGCCGCCAAAAATCTCTCAGTTTGATACTGAGCTCCACGGTAAGTTTGATAGCGACACGGGACTGCGGCCAGAAGTCTATTCTTTGATCTGCCAGAAAGACCCCGGACAGCTTAAGGAGGTGGAGCCTTCGGAACAGATTGAGTTGCCTTACTTTCCTGATCCCTGGGCCAGAGGAGCCTGCATCCGCGGCCTGCCTTATGGCTCGCCTGACCCGATGATGATTGAATTTTCAGGAGACTGGCCAGATTTTCGTCCTTTCCTTATCAGGCTGGAAGAAGGCTCTCAGCCTGCAGTCTGGGATGATTATTCCCGTATTCTGACCGTGTATCTTAAAAA
>Ga0172362_10004357_pt1 | contig 12268 bp, 9 predicted proteins | sample LakKivs1_kivu2a2_FD_114534 | JGI IMG/M metagenome (GOLD analysis project Ga0172362, IMG submission 114534) | Sediment microbial communities from Lake Kivu, Rwanda - Sediment s1_kivu2a2 | ecosystem: Environmental > Aquatic > Freshwater > Lake > Sediment | place: Rwanda: Western Province, Lake...
AACTTGGCTAGCACGGCAGGCTCCAGTGGCAATCGTGGGTCTGCTGACGTAAGGATGATGACCCACTGGAGCTGTGCTAGGGAAACCTGCAAATCCGAGTTCAAATCTCGGCGACCCCACCATTCAAAATGTAAATATTTCATACCAAGTCGTTAGCTTCTTATGTTATCCAAGTCACTTTTAACTAGGAGGAGGCTCGCATGCACCGAAGAGTAGTGTTTCCTTTCACAGCCATCGTTGGGCTGGACAAGCTGAAACTAGCGGTCATCATCAACGCGATCAATCCAAAAGTCGGAGGATTGCTGATCAGGGGCCCCAAGGGTTCTGGTAAAACAACGGTCGTCCGTGCACTAGCAGACGTCTTGCCAAAAACGACAGTTGTAAAGGAATGCGTTTTCAAATGTAATCCGCATGATCCATCTAACATGTGCTTGAAATGTGCTGAACGTTACCACAACGGGGAGGACTTGCCATCCGAAGAAAAGAAAATGGCCGTTGTTAATCTTCCGCTGGGCGCCACCGAGGACAGAGTTGTTGGGAGTTTAGATGTGGAGAAGGCGATAAAATTAGGGGTGGAAGCACTAGAGCCAGGCCTCCTAGCGGAAGCAAATCAAAACATCCTCTATGTCGATGAAATCAACCTGCTGCCGGACCACATCGCAGACGACCTTTTGGACGCGGCAGCTACGGGATGGAATATCGTCGAGAGAGAGGGAATATCTGTAGGGCACCCTTCCCGTTTTGTTTTTATTGGAACGATGAATCCAGAGGAGGGCGAGCTCAGACCTCAACTTCTTGACCGTTTCCCATTGTCGGTCGGAGTTGAAAAAATATCGGCGGTCGGAGATAGGATCGAAATAGTCAAGCGAAATACCGAGTTCGAGAGAGATTCAGCTAAATTTTACGAAAAATACAAATCGAGCCAAGAGGAACTTGCAAACAAAATCGTTCGAGCGAGAGAAATTCTCCCGAATGTGAAGATACCCGAACAACTTCTTGTTGCGATATGCAAGACTACTTTGGACTTGAAAGTTGATGGGATGAGGCCCGATATTGTAATCGCCAAGGCAGCTTCTACGCTGGCAGCATTTGAGAACAGGAGGGATGTGACGTTAAATGACGCCCTCATAGCCGCGGAACTTGCTCTGGGCCATAGGACGAGGGAGGGCGGATTTTTGGAGCCAGCCACACCAGAGGAGATCGAACGGACCCTAGTGAATAATTTTAAGGAAGAATTTATCGAAGAAGACAAGTCACTAACTCCGCCGCCCGAGGGCGAAAAGGATGAGTTTAAAGATGAATACGATCCAGAGGGGCTTGAAAGAAAACGTCCGTCGTTCTCCCCAAGAAAGGGGGCTGAAATAGATAAGGATTCTTTCAGTGGAAAGGTTGTCAAACCTCGGTCCATACTATCTAGAGCTCTGGGTCGATTGATGTTTGGGTCGAGGGAAAAAACGAAGCCCCCAAAGGAGGAGGCGCCCGCGAAAGCTGGAATTCCTTCGGATAAAAAAGCAGCGGAAGAACAGGCCTTTGAGGCACCGGATGTGACCGAGGGCGCTCCCATGCTTAAAAAAATTGAGAGAAGCACCCTCCCACCTTCTAAACTCTCCTTCAAGATGAGGCGACGGGTCAGAAGCGTAACAAGTAGCCTCGCAGGGAAAAGAGCGGAGACGGTAACCACACTTCATCGCGGTCGAGCAAGCGGGTGGAGATTTCCAAAGGGCAAACCCCGAGACGTTCACCTGCCGGCAACAATTAGGACTGCCGCTAGGAGACAAAAATATAGGGAGAAACCGCTTGGAACCGCACTGAAAATATGCATTGAGGATGTACGGGAGAAGTCTAGGCTCTACAGGGCCCCTATGACGATCGTTTTTGTTATCGACCTTAGCGGATCTATGGCGTTCAGCGTCGCGGAGGCAAAGGAGGCCATATTGAAGTTGCATGGCGATGCATATCGGGGCAGGGATAAAATCGGCATAGTGGCCCTGAAGGGTAGTGGGGCGGTCGTAGTCCAACACCCGATAGGCAACTTGAGGGTGGTTGCAAACAAACTCTCGCGATTGGGTATCAGTGGCTTCACACCGTTGGCGGCGGGAATGCTGAGCGCCATCGAGGTCTTGAAGGAAGCCAAGCGGAGGGACATGTCGACAGTACCGGTCATGGCGATAATAACTGATGGGGGTGCCAACGTCCCGCTCCGGAGAAGCTTGGAGACCGGCGAAATTCGCACTTTCAGCGAAGCCGACATCGATGCGAGAAAGTACGACGATGTAGCCGTGGGTGATGTCTTTGCTGTTTCGAAGGTGATCAAAAGGGAAGGAATTTACACTGTTGTTGTGAACACGAACCCATACATTAGGGGCCGAGAAACGTACGGGTACGTTGTGACCAAACAGATAGTGAAACTGACGAACGGCACCTATCACGAGGTTGGTAGACTCTACGGAGAAAAGCTCATCAAGAGAATGTTTGAGGGCATAAGCCAAGATAAGAGGATAATTGCGCACGACGCTTCGACGACCCTGAGTCGCTACAGATGAGAATATTTTTGTTTGTTACACGTGTAACAAAATTTCAAATCAGTAATACCAGGCGGGCAACCGCATGGACTAACGCTGGAGGTGACACCACATTCGCAAAGAGAATTTTTGCTTCGGTTACTAGTTTTCGTCATCGTCTCGGCTGCGCCGCCCGGTATTAGCGCGATTAACGATGCCAGCCTCACAATTAATTATGTAAATCGTTTATTTAAATGGCTCGGTTGGGCCATAGCAAACTTCTTAATTAGCGCTAGCTAGTTCAACGGGGGGACGGCATGGAGGCCGAAATTCCCGTCGTCGATGCGTACCTGTACAAGGACAAGATAATGGTCTGGGAGGAGGCGCAGGCGAACCAGCTCTACCAGCGGGGCGCCTTCGGTAAGCCGTTGAGCGGTGGGAAGCTCCAGCTTGCGCCGATCGAGGCCCTCTATCTTCTGGAGAGCGGCAAGATACGAGTACTCGACCGCGAGACGGGGGAGAAGATCAAATTCCGGCAGCTTTCCGGGATGCTATCGAAACAGGACCCCGACTTGATGCTCAAGTATCCAGTCTACGCCGACCTAAGATCGAGGGGCTACATCATCAAGACCGGCCTGAAATTTGGCGCCCATTTCCGCGTCTACGAGCGCGGGGATAAGCCAGGCGAGACCCATTCGAAGTTCTTGGTGCACGCCATACCCGAGAGCGCGCGCCTCTCCTCTACCGACATGGCGCGGGCGATAAGGCTCGCGCACAGCGTCAAAAAATCCATACTTTTTGCAATCGTCGATGATGAGGGGGATGTGACCTATTATTCGATGAGTCGAGAGAGGCCATAACTAATCTTTCAACATGAACTTATCGACGATTGTCTTCGCTTCTTTCCTCTTCCTCTGATGTTCGGCCAAGAATTTTGCGACCCTTTCAGCGAGCTCTTTTTTGCAATCCCCGCATATCCTCTCGCCGCTCTCACATTTGCTGTGAATTTGTTCGAGTTTTTTATCATCCTCTTCGAACAGGAAGTAGAAATACTGATAGACCGAACAGATTTCTGGCTTCCCGCCTTTTTCTCGTTGCTCCTTCACGGTAGGTCTGCCGCCTGTGAATGCGTTCAGGATTTTTTTCGTCGCCACCTCTGAGGAGTCGGTCGTGAATATACACGTCTCCGGTTGGCTCGCGCTCATCTTCCCGCCCTCGCCCAAGCCGGGGATGAACTTGCAGTGGATTTGTGCTGGTTTGTAAAATCCGAGCTTCGGCGCGACGTCCCTGCTCGGCCGCCAGTACGGGTCTTGGTCGATCGCCGCTGGAATCAAACAGGGGATGTTTTTGCCCTTCGACACAGACGGGAAGAAGCACGGCGCCGCCTGCATGGCCGGGAAGAATATGATGCCAATATTGCTTTCTCCCTTGAATCCAAAAATCGCTTTCGCCGTCGAAAAAGTCGTGTGCTTTGCGATGTGGATCGCGGTCTTGTACAGAGTTTTTGCGTATTCCACATCGGAAAAAATGAATGTTTTCTTCTGGTCGAAGCCGCATGCGATCACATCCAGAGCATTCTCGTATGTGTATCCCATCGCATCTTTCAAGCTCATGTCTCGTTTGAAAAGAAATTTTTCATCGTCGGTCATTTGGAAGTAAAGCTCGGCATCGAACGCGTCTTGCAGATATTTTGTGAATATCCATGGGATGAGGTGTCCAACGTGCGTGTGGCCAGAAGGCCCCCGCCCAGTGTAGAGGAAGAATTTTTCTCCTTTCTCATACTTATCCAAGATCCAATCGAAATCTCGATGGGAGAAGAAAATCCCGCGCCTCAAAAACATATGAAGTTTGCCAGTATGTTTCTTCACTCGGTTGAGCAAGTTGTCGTCTATCGGTTTTGTTCCGAATTCTTTGATGAGTTTAACGTAGTCGACTTTTCCTTTGACTTCCCACGGGGTGACGACAAATTTTGGCATCTTCTATCTCCTTGACCTGCACTTAACTTCGTCTTGAAATATTTAAATTACCCTAATCATCACGTAGAGCGATCGCGCCATACGATCTTCGGATTTTTGATTTTCATCAGATAACGTACGAGTTTTTTTGAGATCACAGGTTTACCAGCGATAACTGGATAAGCATACGGTAATTCTACCTCGTGCACGCCGCTCGGTCTAAGTTTTGCTTTAAGAACTAGTCCATGTTTGATAGGTATTGCAGAAATTTTTTTACCTTCGATGATTTTTTTCGTGATGTAGATAGTGCCGTCTATCGTGAATTGTTCGCGACCTAAATTTCTTGATTTCGCGTTTGTAGTTTTAGAGGTGAGCAAGATTTTTGTCCTGCCGCGTGCGGGATATTCTCCCAAGATGCCGCCCACCACCCCGACACTATTTTTTAGATCTTTTGGCCTCAAAGTCTTCTTCGCGCGCGGGTCCAAGATCACAAGTTTTTTATGTGGGAAAATTTTTAACACACTTTGTCGCCTGACTGTTCCAAATTTTTTCAATTTTTTCTGAGCGTCCTTGCTTTTTACATTCGTGAACCAAATTTTTTTCTTGAATATCTTAGAAGCGTTTTCGTATTCGAACAGCAACCAAGTACTGAGTTTTGGTTCCAAGTGCTCTACAATAATTTTTGGCAGTTCCATTGTGCTACCCACCTGATTTTATCACATATATGATTCGCGAGTTTATCGTTAAAGTTTTAATCAGATGCGGCAAAATTATAATGCGCGATGACGAGCCTGGCTCATCTGATTTCATGATGAAGATGTTGAGTCTCCGAGCGCACTTCCCCAATTTCTAAAAAATCATATTTCAAATGAGGCTAACTTCGAGGTAGCTAAATATGCGCGCAAAATGAACGAATTATGGGTGATTTGATGGAGGAATTGGTAATAAGTGAGCGCAAAAAAGTGGTTATCCAGCACACAAAGTTTGAGAATATGGACACCCTCGACATAAGGACTTGGATCGACACGCCAAACTACAAAGGGTTCACGCGAAAAGGCGTCAACATTCCAATTGAAAAAGGCGAGGAGTTGGTGCAGAAAATCTTAAAGGTGATCAAGGAACCCCCAGTGATAAGAACAGATGTCGGTAAAGAAGAATAAAACTAAAACGATCGTTTCACTCGCGGGGCCGCAGATATTTGGAGATGAATTTTGGATCTATTCTTTTCATCTCGCTTTCTGGCAGCATCCGCAGGAGTTCCCAACCAAGGTCCAGCGTGGACTCTATCGCGCGGTTTTCATCCTTGCCTTGGTTGATGAACTCGCGCTCGAATCTATCCGCAAACTCCAAGTAGTTGCGGTCGCGGTCGGTTAGGGCCTCTTCACCGACGACTGCCACGAGGGCGCGCAGATCCTTGCCCTCTGCATATGCTGCGTAGAGTTGGTTCGAGACGTCGCCGTGGTCCTCGCGTGTGTGTCCTGATCCTATGCCATCCTTCATCAGCCTCGACAGTGACGGCAGCACGTTGATCGGTGGATATATCCCTTTTCGATGGAGTTCGCGGTCCATGACCAGCTGCCCTTCCGTTATGTAGCCCGTGAGGTCTGGTATCGGGTGGGTGATGTCGTCGCCTGGCATAGTGATGATCGGCATCTGTGTGACTGAGCCGTTCTTGCCTTTTATTCTACCAGCTCGCTCGTATACTGTCGCCAAATCCGTGTACATGTATCCGGGGTAGCCTCTCCTGCCGGGCACCTCGCTTCTAGCGGCGGATATCTCCCTCAGCGCCTCAGCGTAGTTCGTCATATCGGTCAGTATGACGAGCACATGCATGTTTTGGGTGAAAGCCAGATACTCGGCGGTTGTCAGCGCGAGCCGGGGTGTTAAGATTCGCTCGATAGCTGGATCGTTCGCTAGATTTAGAAATAGTGCCGCTCGCTCGAGTGCCCCCGCTCGCTCGAAATCTTTGGTGAAGAAAGCTGCCTCCTCGTGGGTTATTCCCATGGCGCAGAAAACCACCGCAAATTTTTCTTCTTCACCAAGAACTTTGGCTTGCCTCGCTATCTGTGCCGCCAGTTCATTGTGGGGCAGGCCCGATCCGGAGAAGATTGGAAGTTTTTGTCCACGCACAAGTGTGTTCATGCCGTCGATGGCGGAGACACCAGTTTGAATAAATTCGCTTGGGTACTCCCGTGCCGACGGATTTATCGGCGCTCCGTGGACATCCAATTCGTCTTCGCATATAGGTTTAGGTCCGCCGTCGATCGGCACCCCTTTACCGCTGAATATCCTGCCGAGCAACTCCAGACCAACTCCAAGCTTTATAGTTTCGCCTGTGAATCTGACCCGAGTTTGCATGGTGTCTATACCGCTTGTGCCCTCGTAGACCTGAACGACGGCCCGATCTTCGTAGGCGTCGAGCACTTGGCCACGCTTGGTCTCGCCGCTTGGGGTCACTATTTCGACGACTTCACCGTAGGCCACGCCCTTTACACCCTCGACGATCATCAGCGGTCCAGAGACCCTGCCGACGGTCAGATATTCCCTACTCTTCATGGCTTCGCTCAACCTTACCACCCACAGGCGCTTTTTTAGTTTGTATGAGCTCGAGAAATTGTTTTTCAAGGCGCCCTTCCATGGCTTTGTATTCCTTTTGGAATTTTTCTGGTGTGATTCGCTTCATGCCAGCAATTTCGTCCTTTATCGGGAGTTTCTTGACCTCCTCAACCGAGACGCCGCGGTTCACGGCTTCTAATGATTTCTCGTAGAATTTGAGCACGAGCTTGAGCATACCAAGCTGCTTTTCAATAGGGCAATATGTGTCCACTTCATGGAACGCGAACTGTTGCAGCAAGTCTTCACGCATCATCCTAGCTGACTCTAAAACTGCGCGTTCTCGCTCGGGCAGCGCATCCGGACCGACTAGGCGAACTATTTCCTCCAATTGTGCTTCTTTTTGAAGCATTTCGATGGCCGTCGTCCGCAGCGCCTTCCAATCCTCACCAAGCTTTTGCTTCCACCAGTCCTTTATCGCATCCACGTAAAGCGAGTAGCTCGTCAGCCAATTGATAGCGGGGAAGTGGCGGCGGTCCGCCAGACCGGTGTCGAGGGCCCAGAAAATCTTTACTATCCGCAGCGTGTTTTGGGTGACCGGCTCAGAGAGGTCACCGCCTGGCGGAGAAACGGCGCCCAACACGGTGACTGAGCCGAATCTCTCATCGCTACCTAATGTTCGCACGCGGCCCGACCTCTCGTAGAATTCGGCCAGCCTAGACGCTAGATAGGCAGGAAAGCCCTCCTCGCCAGGCATCTCCTCGAGCCTACCGGAGATCTCACGCATCGCCTCAGCCCATCTCGATGTGGAGTCCGCCATCAGGGCGACGTTGTATCCCATGTCGCGGAAGTACTCCGCGATGGTGATGCCAGTGTAAACGCTCGCTTCCCTAGCTGCGACCGGCATGTTCGAGGTATTAGCTATCAGCACAGTTCGTGCCATCAGGGATTCGTCCGTCCGCGGATCTTTGAGCTGCGGGAAGTGGACGAGCACATCGCACATCTCGTTGCCACGCTCGCCGCACCCAACGTATGTGATGATGTCGGCATCGGCCCACTTGGCAACTTGATGGAGGAAAACGGTCTTCCCAGTTCCAAATCCGCCGGGTATGGCGACAGTTCCGCCCTTGGCCACGGGGAAGAACGTATCTGCGACGCGCTGTCCGGTTATCAGGGGCTCGCACGGGTCAAGTTTCTCCTTGAAAGGCCTCGCCTTCCTCACCGGCCAGACTTGCATCATCGAAACTTTCTCTTTGCCATGGGCGGTCTCTACGGTAGCTACGATATCCTCGACCTTGTGGGGACCATCGGCGATGTCGGTGACCTTACCGTTGACGTTTGGGGGCACGAGAATTCTGTGCTCCACGATTTTGCTTTCTTTGACCGTGCCCAGCACATCCCCACCAACAACGTTATCTCCTTTTTTCACCCTTGGCACAAATTCCCACTTTTTGTCGCGGGGCAAGGGATGCGCAAAGACGCCTCGCGCTATCATATCTCCAGTTTTTTGCTTGATTATGTCGAGTGGTCGTTGAGTGCCATCGTATATCGCGCAGATCAACCCGGGTCCAAGTTCTACTGAGAGCGGCTTTCTGGTGCCTTCAACTTTTTCTCCCGGTTTTATTCCAGATGTTTCCTCGTAAACTTGGATGGTTGCGCGGTCTCCTGTCAGTCCAATTATTTCTCCGATCAAACCTTGCTCGCCGACGCGCGCGAGTTCGTACATCTCCGAACCCTTCATCCCGCTGGCGATAACGACAGGTCCAGTGATGCGAATTATTTTGCCCAAACTCACACCAGCACTAATATAGTTGCCTTGCTTTTATGAATTGCGAGGTAAGCTGCGCTGAAGTTTGCATTAACCCAACATCTCATAACAAACGTTGGTGTAGATGTTCTAAAATCTTTTGCAAGTCCTTCTCCTTTATCACAACATCGGCCACTTCAATTAACCTGACAGAACTTGGATTGAAAGCGATCCCGAGGCCGGCCGCTTCTACCATGCACGTATCAATATCGCCATTACCAACCGCGATCACATCTTTCACATCGGCACCGATTTCCTCAGCGAGCCTTTTGAGGGCGGCGAGCTTGCAAACCGAATGTTTTAAACAACCCTCTTTTTTTGCCCAGCCAAACGGCATTTGCAGGTTGCCGGTTAGCACGCCATCTTCTACTTCGAGTTCATTTGCAACGATAAAATCAATTGGTAGCTCACCAATCGCAGCTTCTATCACCCGCCTGTAGCTGTCGCTTACGATAGCTATATTGCAACCAACTTTTTTTATTTCGTTTAGCGTTTTTTCTGCACCTTGCATGAGTGACATCTCTTTTGCGACCTGCAGCATGTCTTGAAGTTTAACACCTTTGAGAAGCTTTGCAATTTTTAGGGACTGTGTGTGTCCCGGAGGCGTGGTTTTACGCACGGTTTCCAGTTCTTCGGTAAGATTAAATTTTTGAGCTATTTTATCGATGGTTCTACCATCGACTAACGTATCATCGAAATCGAAGACAGCAAGTTTGGCCATCGGTTTTTTCACTTTTTTAGTGGGTTCATGGTGAGTTATATGATAGCGTGGTGTGGACACCCAAGCGAGATCTTTGATGATATCTTGTTTTGTAGCCCTTTTGATGATGGTTTCAGCCACCTGCTGTGCCATTTCCCGCAGGTCTAATAGTGGCTTCATTAAGTGGTTTTTAAAACCAATGTTAACCTCCTTTATCCTTGCACCTGATCGCACTGCGTCTATCAAAATACCGACATCGACTCCCCAGTTCTCTTCAAACTTTGCGTGTTCGAACACCCATCGCTTGCCCGCTATCTCCCCGCTGAGAGGTTGTGAAAATCCTGCCGCTTCTGGGAAGAACATTTGTAGGAGTGGCTTAGCCACGAGTTCTGTGACTCTACCTGCGGCGCGTTCGAATGTTCCTTTGACAAAATCGGCCTCGTCTCTTATTATGGGCTCTATCAATTGTTCAAGCATTTTAGGACCAATGTTCACGATATCTGCATCGATGAATGCTATGATATCAGTTAATGCTGCCTCGAATCCATCACGCATCGCCACACTTTTTCCTGGATAGCGCCTCTTGGACTGAGTTATGACTCTTGCACCCGCTCGTCTTGCTTTTTCCGCAGTGTTGTCAGTCGAGTGCCCGTCAACGACTATCACTTTTTCAACCCATTTCGCATGCTTGGCGGCATGTACTACGTCGGCGATGGTCGCGCCTTCATCTTTTGCCGGAATTACTACGGTGACTTTCATGTTTACCAAGAAAAATTTCCAACTACTCGCTTAACTGTTTTACCCTAGCGTATCATTGTTGAAACAAAACAGAACGTTTATGAGCGGTGTCGTTTAAAACTATGTGGCATTTGGAGGCAGATGAGTGGCGGAAGAAGATTTTCGCGTAATTTTTGAAGCCGAGCGCAAGACGAAAGAAAAAATCGAGGCAGCGAAGAAGGAAGCGGAGAGAATCCTTGAAAATGCGAGAAAAGAAGCCACTCAAATAAAGGAAAAATCCAAGTTAAGTGCACGAACTAAATCTGAAAAAGTTATTGAGGATTTTAGGAGGAAAGCGCAGTCAGATGTCCAGAAGCAGCTTCAGACTATGCGCAAGAAGGATCAAGCGCTGGAGAAAAAACTCAAGGCGCGACGTAAAGAAGCAGTTGAGCTAACAATGAAAGCCCTCACTCGGTGATAGGGTGTTTAAAACTGCTAGGATGCAGAAATTTCAAGCTGTGATTTTACAGAGCGAGCGCGATGATGTAGTATCGCAACTGCACGAGGCAGGCATAGTTCAGCTGAGAGAAACCACCCAGCCAGAATTTGTGAGGAAGGAGTTGGGTGATGATTTTTATGATACATCCAGATTGCTTGCTAAATTTAAAGAAATTCAACATGTCTTGGGTTCCCCATCACCTAAACGTTTGATTGAGGCAAAAGAGCTCCCACATGACCAAATGGTAAGCGCGGCAAAGAAAACTCTAGAAAAAATAGAACCAAGGTTGGCCGCGTTGGAAGCTAGGCGCAAAGAGATATCGACAGAAAATCAAAAATTGCTCGCCCAAAGAGAGGCGCTTAAGGACTTTCTGGAGGTAAAGTTTTCGCTACAGTACCTCCGCTCAACTGAGGAATTTTACGTTCACGTTGGTCATATCCCAAATGAAAAGGTCAAGGAGCTCTCGATAGCTGTCAAAGAGGCATTATCCCAAAAGGTTTTCTTTGAAGTTCTAGGGAAACGTGAGAAGAGAACAGTAATCATAATTTGTAGGTCGAGGGATCAACCGAAGCTGGCGCCTGTGCTTTATAGATTTGAGATAGAATCGCTTGAGTTGCCGCAAGTATTTGTTGTGCCAAGGAGGGCGATGGAGCAATTGACACGGCAACTCGCAAAATTAGAGGAGCAAAAGATCCAGGTTGAGCAGGAAATAGCAAAGCTGGCAAAATCTTGGGCTCCAGAAGTTGGTCGCTGGGTTGAGCTTCTTGAGATCAAGGAGGAGCGGCTTGAGGCTTGTTCGAGCTTTGGTTACACGGATGCAGCAGTCCTGATTGAAGGATGGGCGCCCGCCAAAAAAGTATCAAAGTTAGAACCAATATTCACAAAAACCACTCGCGGGAAGTGCATATTTCACGTCCGCGATCCGCTAAAAGACGAGATAGAGCAGATACCCAGCAAATTCGAGAATCCGCCGGTCGTCAGAGATTTTGAGTTCATAACTGGAATGTATGGGATGCCACGCTATGATGAAGCCGACCCAACCCCGTTCTTGACGATAAGTTTTTCTGTATTTTTCGGAATTTGTCTGGGGGACATAGGGTACGGCGCCTTGTTGGCAATTTTTATGATTTCTGGTTTTTGGATAGCCAAAGCATTCCCGAACGATGTCAGAAAAATGCTGGCGGTAGCTGGAATATGTGCAGTAGCAGTCGGGATCTTAACCGGCAGTTTATTCGGCCCAACTCTTTCAGCGATTTGGTCGGACCCAACTAAAAATCCATTACCCCTGCTCAAGCTAGCGATAGTGATAGGCATCCTTCACTTGTTCGTGGCTTTCAGCGTAGTAAAAACATTAAAAGATGCTTTCAGACGGGCATGGACTAAGATTGTTTTGGAGGATATAATGCGGGGGATGCTCATTTTAGGATTTTTTGGGCTCGGGTTTTGTATCGTAGGCATGAGTTTGAAATCGTTCGGCATAGATTTTACCTTCCCAAAGATGAGCATGGCGGACGCGTTCAACCCGTTTGCGTCTGC
>Ga0172362_10004358_pt1 | contig 12267 bp, 11 predicted proteins | sample LakKivs1_kivu2a2_FD_114534 | JGI IMG/M metagenome (GOLD analysis project Ga0172362, IMG submission 114534) | Sediment microbial communities from Lake Kivu, Rwanda - Sediment s1_kivu2a2 | ecosystem: Environmental > Aquatic > Freshwater > Lake > Sediment | place: Rwanda: Western Province, Lake...
AAAGCCCGAATTTTTATCCTTAAGCGCTGTTTGGCTTCAGGACTCTGGCCTTGATTTTTAGAAGTACTCTGCTGGACTTCTTTTTCTTTCTTTTTGGTTGGCATAAACAATTTACACTTAATGTGCGCGGCAATATCTCCTTTAGAATCAAATTTACTTGATAATCTTAGTTACGACGCCTGCGCCGACTGTCTTACCTCCTTCACGGATTGCGAATTTCTGCTTTTCCTCTAATGCAACGGGGGCAATAAGTTTTACTGTAATTTTTGATGTGTCTCCGGGCATAACCATTTCAACTCCTTCGGGAAGCGCAGTTACGTCTCCGGTGACATCAGTGGTTCTGATATAGAACTGCGGTTTATATCCTTTGAAAAACGGGGTGTGTCTTCCGCCTTCTTCCTTACTCAACACATAAACCTCGCCTTCAAATTCAGTGTGAGGAGTAACGCTAGCCGGCTTGGCAATAACCTGTCCGCGTTCAACGTCTTCTTTCTTTAAGCCCCTTAAAAGAATGCCTGCATTATCTCCTGCCAAAAGTTCATCAAGGGATTTGTTGAACATTTCCATACCGGTAATTACGGTTTTCTGCGTCGGTTTGAGGCCGATAACTTCCACTTCTTCATTTAATTTCGCCATGCCTCTTTCAACTTTTCCGGTTACCACTGTTCCTCTGCCTTCAATAGAGAAGATGTCCTCAATGGGCATCAAGAACGGCTTATCGGTTTCTCTTTTCGGCTCAGGAATATATTCATCAAGAGTTTTTGCCAGTTCAAAAATGCATTTTGCATCTTCAGAATCAGGAGAAGCTGCTTCCAGGGCTTTTAATGCTGAACCTCTGATAATCGGGGTTTTGTCTCCGGGATAATTGTATTTGGTCAAAAGCTCTCTTACTTCTGCCTCAACTAAATCAATCAATTCAGGATCATCTACCTGGTCAATTTTGTTCAAAAATACAATAATTGACGGTACGCCCACCTGGTAAGCCAGAAGAATGTGTTCTCTGGTCTGGGGCATCGGGCCGTCGGCTGCGGAGACGACTAAAATTGCGCCGTCCATCTGGGCTGCGCCAGTAATCATGTTTTTAATATAATCGGCGTGGCCAGGAGCATCAATGTGCGCATAATGCCTTTTTTCAGTTTCATATTCAACATGCGCCAAAGCAATAGTGATGCCTCTTTCGCGTTCTTCCGGGGCGCTGTCAATTTCATTTACGCCCTTTTTGGATGCGTTAAAACCCTTTGCACCCAGTTGCTTTAAAATCGCAGCGGTCAAAGTGGTTTTTCCGTGGTCAACGTGACCGATTGTGCCCACATTAACATGGGGCTTTGTCCTTTCAAATTTACCTGCCATATATTTTTAATTCGTAGCAAGGAGAAGCAATAAACATGTAACAGAATTACTGTTACTTGGCTGTTGCTACCTGCATACCATTAATTATTTATAAGACGATTTAATTATTAGTTTAAATAATAAATAATCTTCAGTCAAGGTCTAAGGGAAAATTTTATTTCTTTTTGCCCTCAATAATCAGCTGTGCGATATTATTCGGAACTTCGGCATAATGGTCAAATTCCATTGTAAAACTTCCTCTTCCCTGAGTCATTGAGCGCAATTTCGTGGCATAACCGAACATTTCTGAAAGCGGAACTTTTGCATTAATAATTTTTATAACTCCTCTTTCATCCATTTTTTCAATTCTTGCTCTTTTGCTGTTAAGGTCTCCGGTAACGTCTCCGAAAAATTGTTCAGGCACAACCGCGCTTACTTTCATAATCGGTTCAAGTAAGACAAGTTTTGCGCGGCGCGATGCTTCCTGAAAAGCCAAAGAGCCTGCAATTTTAAATGCTGCTTCCGATGAATCAACTTCGTGATAAGAACCGTCGTAAAGTGTAGCTTTTAAATCAATGACGGGATACCCGGCCATAACACCTCTGGCCATTGCTTCTTTAACTCCTTTCTGTATTGCGGGAATATATTCGCCGGGAATAACTCCTCCCTTAATTTCATTTTCAAATTCAAAGCCCGTTCCGCGATCCAATGGTTCAACTTTCAGCCAGACGTGGCCGTATTGTCCGCGTCCTCCGGATTGCTTGATGTATTTACCTTCTGCTTCGGCAGTTTTTAAAATAGTTTCTTTGTATGCGACCTGCGGCATGCCGACATTGGTTTCAACTTTGAATTCCCGCTTCATGCGGTCAATAATAATTTCCAGATGCAGCTCGCCCATTCCTTCAATCAGAGTTTGCCCTGTTTCTTCGTTTGATTTGATGCGGAATGTCGGGTCTTCATCAGTTAAGCGCTTTAAAGCCAAACCGAGTTTTTCCTGGTCAGCTTTGGTTTTCGGCTCAATGCTCATGGAAATAACCGGCTCCATGAATTTAATCTGCTCCAGAACAATGGGATTGTTTTCATCGCAAAACGTATGGCTGGTCCTAGCGTCTTTTAAGCCGACTGCTGCTGCGATTTCTCCGGCATAAACAATTTCTACCTCCTCTCTTTTGTCGGCCTGAAGCCGCACAATTCTTCCCAGCCTTTCTTTTTTATCAATTGTGGAATTATAAATATAAGAACCCGCTGAAACAGTTCCTGAATATACTCTGAAAAATGTTAATTGGCCCACAAACGGATCACTTTGCAGTTTAAATGCAAGCGCGGCAAAAGGCTCTTCATCGGACGCGTGCCTGACAACCTGTTCTCCGGTTTTTGGATCAGTGCCTTTAACCGGCGGGATATCCAGCGGGCTGGGCAAATAATCGACAACCGCATCCAGAACGAGCTGGACTCCTTTATTTTTCAAAGCCGAACCGGCAAAAACCGGAAAGATTTTATTGGCAATCACTGCTTTGCGTAAAATTGCTTTCAATCCGTCAACAGGGATTTCTTTGCCTTCAAGATATAGAGTCATTGCTTTTTCATCTTCGCTGACGATTTTTTCAATCAGTTCATAGTGGTATTTTTTCGCTTCTTCGGCGTATTCCTTAGGAATCTCCTGCTCAATGACTTTTTCTCCTTTTTCTCCTTCGAAATAATATGCCTTCATTTTTAAAAGATCTATTACTCCTTTGTGGTTTTCTTCCAGGCCGATAGGAATCTGCATCCTGACAGCGTGCTTATTCAGGCGTTCCAGAATCGATTGGAAAGATTTTTCAAAAGATGCGCCCATGCGGTCCAGTTTATTGATAAAGCACAGCCTGGGCACATTTTCTTCGTCAGCATAATGCCAGTTGGTTTCTGACTGGGGCTCGACTCCGGCCACTCCGTCAAAAACAACCACTGCTCCGTCAAGGACGTGCAGTGATCTTTTCACTTCGGCCGTAAAATCAATATGGCCCGGGGTATCAATAATATTAAAACGGACTTTTTTTGACGTATCGGAAACCGGCATGTAAGTCGGATTCCAGAAACAGGTAATTGCGGCTGCAGTAATGGTGATTCCGCGCTCGCGCTCCTGCTCCATCCAGTCGGTTACCGTATCTCCTTCGTGGACTTCGCCGATTTTATGCGTCATTCCGGTATAATAAAGTACTCTTTCCGATGTCGTTGTTTTTCCGGCATCAATATGAGCAATAATCCCGAAATTTCTGACTTTTTCCAATGGATAATCCCTTCCCATAAATTTACCATGCAAAATGTGCGAACGCGCGATTTGCTTCCGCCACCTTATGCGTATCTTCTTTTTTCTTTACTGCGTCTCCGGTGTTATTAAAAGCATCAGCCAGTTCTTTGGCCAGTTTTTGGGCCATTGCCGCGCCTTTCTTTTTGCGCGCAACTTCAATAAGCCAGCGGATTGCCAAAGCTTCTTTTCTTTTCCCCTTTACTTCGTAAGGCACCTGGTAGTTCGCACCTCCCACTCTTCGCGATTTTACTTCCAAGAGAGGAGAGGAATTCCTGATTGCTTCCTCCAAAACCTCCAAAGGATTTTCTTTTTTTAATTCTTTGGCTGCAGATTCAAGCGCATTATAAAAAATATCCTGGGCAGTTGATTTCTTGCCCCCGTACATCAGCCTGTTTACAAAACGCGTAACCAAAACACTCCCGTATTTCGGGTCAGGATTCGGTTCTCTTTTAAATGTTTTTTTTCTGCGCATAATTTATTATATATGTATAGATTAAGCTTCTTTTTTAATCCCGCTTTCTTTCTTTGCTCCGTATTTTGATCTCTGCTGTTTTCTGCCTTCAACTCCGCCGGTATCCAAAACTCCGCGCACAACATGATATCTGACGCCGGGAAGATCTTTTACTCTTCCTCCGCGGATAGCCACGATTGAGTGCTCCTGCAGATTATGGCCCTCGCCCGGAATATAGGCAGTAACCTCCATGCCGTTGGTTAATCGCACTCTGCAGACTTTACGCAAAGCAGAATTCGGTTTTTTAGGGGTAGTAGTATAAACTTTCACGCATACTCCGCGCTTAAACGGAGAAAATGATTTTATCGGCCTATTTTTCTGAACATTAAAACCTCGCCTTAAAGCCGGAGCCTTCGGTTTAATTTTGCTTTTATTCCTCGGTCTCTTGATTAACTGATGAATTGTCGGCATATTTATGGTTGCAAATTACTAATAAAATTTCCCAACGCTGTTGAGTTTAATTTAAAATTAACAATAATTTAAAACTTAGTCAATAAAAGCCCGAAAAGGGCGTGTCGGGGTGCCGAGAATTGAACTCGGGCCACACCCACCCCAAGGGTGCGTACTACCGTTATACTACACCCCGTTAGTGTTTACTTCTGCTCTGGGCCTTAATGCACTTCGTGCACGCTTTGACTCTTTTGCCGTTAGCTAATTTTACCCACTGCAAATTTGGGTATTTCCTTTTTTTTGTGGTAGGATTATACTTACTCTTAGATTTTTTTCTGGTTACGACAATAACTGAACTTTTGCCGCAAATTTCACAAATTCTGCTCATAACTTGATTTTTTTAACCGATTATTTAACAGATTAATTATAAAAATAACACATAATTATTTTTTGTGCAAATCATGGACCCGATTATCTTTATTTTACAGCTGATAATTCTTTTAATATCTGTGGTAATTCACGAAGTTTCCCACGGCATGATTGCTTTCCGCCTGGGCGACCCGACTGCAAAATATGCAGGCCGCCTGACTTTAAATCCCATAAAACATCTTGATTTATGGGGCTCGGTTTTAATCCCTTTATTTCTGATCCTTATCGGCTCGCCTTTCCTTTTCGGTTATGCAAAGCCGGTACCTTATAATCCGCAAAACCTTAAAAATAAAAAATGGGGCCCGGCGATGGTGGCTGCAGCAGGCCCGGCATCAAATTTGATTATTGCTTTAGGTTTCGGGCTTGTTTTAAGATTTATACCGCTCGCTGCTTCGCCTTTCGGAGAAATTTTCAGCTATATCGTATTTTTAAATTTACTTTTGGCAGTATTTAACCTCGTACCCATTCCCCCGCTGGACGGTTCAAAAGTAGTGGCAGCGCTTTTTCCTTACAGAATTCAGCTGGCAATTGAACGCGCTGAACGCTACGGATTAATTTTGGTTTTGTTTTTTATATTCTTTCTTTTCGCTTATCTTGTTCCGATAATTCTTTTCCTGTTCAGATTGATTGCAGGCAATTCCTACATATAAATATTGCAAAAATAATCTTTACGTGATAAATTAAAATTTGAACTTTATAAAAGGAGGTCAAAATGTCTGGCGGTGTTAAATTTCCCGAATCAATCAAGAATGGTGCGAAAAAGCAGAAAATAATTTACAAGGACAACGGGCAATTGATAAAATTTATCGGTTCCCCGGAAAAAGTCTACGCAATGTATCAGTGGATCAAAAGCAAACCAGAACTTGACTGGAAAGGCGTATTGGATTACACGCTCTGGGCAAGAATCAAAAGATTCTTCCGCGAACTAAAAGAAATTAAAAAAGAAACCTGCTGTATCGGCTACCGCCCCAAAGAACAACCCAAGGGAGACGACCAATGAGTCGTCTCCTATTTTTTTATCTCAAAACTTATTCCGTTGCTGATAATTTTAATATCTCCTTTCTGCGCTGTCTGCAGAATCTCCAAATTTTTCAGCCGGTCCAAAACCTCCTGATGCGGATGGCCGTAAGAATTATCCTTGCCCACCTCAATCACTGCTAAAAAAGCATTAACAGCGTTTAAAAATGCTTCGGTTGTAGAAGTTTTACTGCCGTGATGCGCAATTTTAATAATGTCGGCAGATATATCTTCTCCTGAATTAACAAGTTCTGTTTCGCTGCTTTTTTCAATGTCTCCGGTAAACAATGTTTCAAAATTACCATAAACCAATTTTGCCACAACTGATGTTTTGTTAGTGTCTGAAAGTTCTTTGGTGTAAAAACTTTCCAATGGATATAAAATTTCCATTTTTACATTATCACCCAAATCAAGCACTTCGCCTGCTTTCACCGCATAAACAGGAATATTTCTTTGTTTAATTATATTTATCCATTCTTTATATTCTTGCGTATCTCTGATAACCCCTGAAGTAATGATTGCGCCGATATTGTAGCGCTTAATCACTTCAATCAACCCGTTCATATGGTCCCGTTCAGGATGCGTAAGAATAACTAAATCAATATAGCGGTCATAAAACGGCATTGCTTTACCCAGTTTTTCCAGAACACTCATGTCCGGGCCTCCGTCAATTAATATCTGCTGTTTTGACGGAGTTTCAATAAATTCCGCATCGCCCTGGCCAACATCAAAAAACACTATTTCCAACAATCCTTTATTTTCCTGCGCAAAAACAAAAATCCAGACAATTATTGCTGTTATGAATAAACAAATTATAATTATTACTTGATATTTTTTACTAATCATGTTAGTTTTTACTTGAGGAGGAAAAAATAATGAAAATAACCGTTCTTTTCCGCAAAATTCGCAAATCGTGCATCAATATCCTAAAAACCATCAACAGCGCGCTGCTGAAGCTGGAAAATTACTTTCCTGGGCCCCAGTAAAAATACTGCGGGCTTTTTTATTTTGCCAGAAAATAATTAATCCGATTAAAAGAATATAATATCCGATTAAAAATGCCCAATGCACATTATTTATTGTTTTTGCTGCCCAGGGAATTTTAGAAAACCAGTCAATAATTTTAAAAACATAAGCAGTGCCCAAATATGCAGGCCAGACTAGGATTTTTCCCAAAAAACTCCAGATTATTGCTCCACCAATAAAGATTAAACCGATAATTGTCAGGATTGTAATAAAGGGTACGATTAAAATATTGGTTATTGGCGCGATAAAGGAAATTCTGCCGAAATTATAAATTAAAATCGGTAGTACCGCAAACTGCGCAGCAAGAGTCGTAGTAATAATCTGCAAAATTGCATTCAGCTCTTCTTTTTTGATTCTTTTCAAAATCAGTTCATCAAAAATCGGCTTAATGTAAATCATACCCAAAACCGCCAGAAATGAAAGTTGGAATCCGACATCATAACGCAAAAGCAAAGGATTAAAAACCAGCATAATTGCCGCGGCAAAAACCATAATCCTGCCTGCATTGGAAAGCCTGCCGATTTTTTGCGCATATAAAAATATCGCACCCATAATTCCTGCGCGCACTGCAGATGCGGGTGCGCCGACCATCAGAATAAACAGAAAAATCATTGCCAGTACAAACCAGAATGCCTGCTTACGCCACAAGCCCAGAGCAATTAAAACAAACATCATAATTTCCGAAATAATCACAATGTTCATTCCTGAAATCGCCACAATGTGGCTGGTTCCGGTAATGCTTAATGATTCCTTCAGACTCTCGGAAAATATCTGTTTGTTGCCCAAAATTATGCCTTCAAGCAGAGAAACCTCGGGAAACGGCATTATTTTTTCAATTGTGTCAGTAGTTTTATTTTTGAATTTTAAAATTGCCGAAAAAATAGGATTGCCTTTGTCTTTTTCTAAAATCTCAATTTTGGGGAAATAACTTACATAATATATGCCTTCTTTGGCCAGATAATTTTTGTAATTAAATTCATTGAAAACTACTGGCTCTTCCAAGTTGCCTTCAATTTTTAAAACATCGCCGTAAAAATATTCGGGATAATTTCCCGTAGTAATAAGAATTTTTCCCTTTTCGGTTTTCAGTGTCAGTTTCGTGCTTCCGTTTTTTATTTCCGGTTCCTTGATCACTGTTCCGATAAAAACTCCCTCGCTAAAATTTTGTTGAGGGATTTTTTTTATTAAATTCGGAGAAATAAAAAATACCCCTCCGATAAATATTAAACAAATTATCAGAAAGATATTTGATAGTTTCATAAACGGAATTCAACCTCCTTGATATTTCTTTCTAAAATCCTGCCGAATTCTCTTATGGTTTCGTCGGAATAGGGACGGATATTTTCAAGTTTTTTATCCAGGACTTTCTGATTACGGAATTGCTGCAAAGCGATTTTTTTTGCGCCTTTAAGCCATTCTCCGATTTTTTCAATATCTTCTTTTTCAACCAACCCGGGCACAATCGTTGTCCTAAATTCATAATCAATACCCGAATCTTTTATAATCTCCACGCTCTTTTCAATATTTTTAATATTAACTTCTGAATTTGTTGCTTTCTTATATTTTTCCAAACTGGTTTTAATATCCATTGCAATAAAATCTACTAATTTACTCCCGACTAATATTTCTAAAACTTCTGATTTATTCCCATTCGTATCCAACTTTACCAAAAAACCAATATCTTTTATTTTTTTAATAAACTCAAGTAGCCCTGATTGAATTGTAGGTTCTCCGCCGGTAATACATATGCCTTCCAATAGGCCTTCTTTTTCTTTCAAAAATTCAAAAAATTCTTTTTCGCTGACTTCTTTTTGTTCTCCGGTCCAATTTACAAGCTCGGCATTATGGCAAAACCCGCATTTAAAATTGCAGCCGATTAAAAAAACAGTGGCCGCTACCTTACCGGGATAATCAACCAAAGTAAGTTTTTGCAAACCACCGATTTTCATATTTTGTTTTATTGCTTAACCTTAAATTCCAGCCTGTCTTTGAATTCCTGCTGTTTTCCTTTGTTCCACTGCTGTACGGGACGCAAATAGCCTACAATGCGCGAATAAACTTCGCAGGGCTGTTCAATAATGCATTTAGGACAGATAAAATGCTCACCGGCAATGTATCCGTGATTGGGGCAAATGCTGAATGTGGGAGTGAGCGTAAAATACGGCAAATGAAATTTGGTAAATACTTTTTTAATCAGTTTCTTTACGGTTTCAGTGTCGGAAATTTTTTCCCCGACAAAACCATGCAGCACTGTGCCGCCCGTATATTTTGTCTGCAAATCATCCTGCAGTTTTATTGCTTCAAATAAATCATCAGTAAAACCGACAGGCAATTGCGTGGAATTTGTGTAATACGGATCGCCGTTTCCCGCGGCAATAATATCGGGATATTGTTTTTTATCTATCCTTGCCAAGCGGTATGAAGTGCCCTCACCCGGAGTTGCTTCAAGATTATACATATTACCGGTTGCTTCCTGGTATTTTACCAGCCTGTCGCGCATAAATTCCAGAATTTCAATTGCAAATTTTCTGCCTTCGGCACTGGCAATGTCCTTTTTCATGAAATTAAGCAAAGCCTCATTCATTCCGATGAGCCCGATTGTAGAAAAATGATTGCTCCAATACGCGCCGCGCATTTTCTTGATTCCTTCAAGGTAAAACTTTGCATAAGGATAAAGCCCTTTATCGGAAAAATTCTCAATGGTTTTTCTTTTTATTTCCAAAGATTCCCTTGCCAAATCCATTAAATGGCTCAACCTTTTATAAAATTCTTCTTTTGTTTTGGATAAATATCCGATGCGCGGAAGATTAATCGTAACCACGCCGATAGACCCGGTTAAAGGCGCTGCGCCGAAAAGCCCTCCTCCCCTTTTATAAAGCTCGCGGTTATCCAAACGCAAGCGGCAGCACATTGAACGCGCATCATCAGGATTCATATCGCTGTTAATAAAATTGGCAAAATAGGGGATTCCGTAACGCGCTGTCATCTCCCAAACCGGTTCGAGCACCGGATTATCCCAGTCAAAATTCTTGGTAATGTTATAAGTGGGGATGGGAAAAGTGAATACTCTGCCCGATGCATCGCCTTCAGACATCAACTCGGCAAAAGCCTTGTTAATCATATCCATTTCCGGCTGAAATTCTTTGTAAGTTTCTTTTTGCGGCTTGCCTCCGATAATCACTGAATTGTTTTTAAGATTTTCCGGAACCACTAAATCCATAGTGATATTGGTAAAAGGAGTCTGAAACCCGACCCTGGTGGGAACATTGCATCCGAAAAGGAATTCCTGCAAGCATTGCTTAACCTGCTCGTAATTTAATCCGTCATAACGGATAAAGGGAGCAAGCATAGTGTCAAAATTGGAAAACGCTTCTGCGCCCGCTGTTTCTCCCTGCAAAGTATAAAAGAAATTAATAATGTGGTTTAAAGCTGTTCTGAAATGTTTTGCGGGTTTGGTTTCCACTTTTCCCGGAACTCCGCGGAACCCTTTGATTAAAAGTTCGGTTAAATCCCATCCGCAGCAATAAGGAGCCAGATATCCCAAATCATGAATATGAAAATCCCCGTTCTGTGCAGACTCCCTGATTTCTTCAGGATAAACTTTATTCAACCAGTAAACTTTGGTAATTGTACTGGAAGTATAATCATGAAGACCCTGCAGAGAATAATTCATATTGCTGTTTTCGTGCACCTGCCAGTCTATTTCATCAATATAACTGCTGACCATATCCGTACTTTCCTGCGTTGCTTTCTGGATTTCGCGTATTTTTCTGCGCTGGTCCCTGTATAATATGTATGAACGCGCAGTTTCGGAAAAATCAGCAAGGATTAAAACTTCTTCCACAATGTCCTGTATCTCTTCAACTGTCGGAATATAATTTTTGCGGAATCTTTTGTTCAAAAAAACCACTACTTTCTCGGAAAGTCGCTTTGCTATTGCGCGGCTCCCCTTGTGAGTAGCGGTCAGTGCTTTAAAAATGGCTTCGGTAATTTTATCCTGATTAAAATCAACTACCTGTCCGTCCCTTTTTTTGATTTGTGTGAATTTGTTTTTCATAAATTCCTAAGCCAATATATAATTTTAATTGATTTTAAAGAACAGAGCAAGTAGGGGGTGCGAAATTGGGTTGCCTTAAAAATTTTAAGGCGAAGATTTATTTTACACTGAGACAACTTCGGAGGCCGAAAGCATGGTCTCTCCGATTTATCGGAGAGTTTCGGCCGAGAATTAATGCGGCCCCGCGCTGGCGGGGCCGACATGTGTCGACATGTGAAATAAATCTGAGCCTGAACTACTGTTTTATTTCAATTCACCCAGTGTTGCGTTAACAGTAATCTGCTGGTTGTCGCGTAAAACCTTTAAAACAACATTATCGCCCGGATTGTGCTTAAATATCAGGCTTGATAAGGGATTCTGTTCATTGATTTGCACTCCGTCCATTTCCAGAATAATATCTCCTTCTTTCAACCCTGCTTTTTCCGCTGCGCTGCCGGGGGTTATTGCCGGCTCATCTGCAGATGAACCTTTGGAAATCAGCGCTCCGTAATTTACTGATAATTTATCCGCCTGGGCTACCGCATCATTAATTAAAACATAACGCACGCCTAAAAGCGCATAAGTAATTTTCCCTTTTGTTTCCACGTCGTTTATGGCTTTGGCGATTTCGTTTACGGGAATGGCAAAACCGATACTCTGCGCATTTTCAACTGTCGCTGTATTTATTCCCACTACTTTCCCGAAAGTATCAAGCAACGGCCCTCCTGAATTTCCCGGATTAATTGCTGCATCGGTCTGAATCAGCTGGTTAAGTTCTTCGCTTTGACCTCCTCCTGAAGCAGTAATTGTGCGCGACAAACCCGAAACTATGCCTGCGCTCACTGTATTGCGGAATTCTCCTAAAGCATTGCCGATGGCAATCACGGTCTGGCCGATTTCAAGCTTATCTGAATTTCCCAGTTTCAATGTCGGAAGATTTGCTGCCTGAATTTTTACTATGGCCATATCCTGAATCGGGTCGCGCGCCAGAACCTGTGCATCGTATTTTTTCCCATCATTGGTAAAAACCGTATATTGCGCTTCAGCATCAGAAACTACATGCTTATTAGTAACAATCAAACCGTCTGAAGATACAATGAATCCGCTTCCGCCTCCGACTTCCTGCAATTTCTCTCCCTTTTGCTGAATAACAGGAATGCGTATATCGAACGGGCTGTTATCTCCGAAAGGATTATAATAGCTGGTTTCTAAAATCGGAACATATTTACTGATAACAATACT
>Ga0172362_10004359_pt1 | contig 12264 bp, 7 predicted proteins | sample LakKivs1_kivu2a2_FD_114534 | JGI IMG/M metagenome (GOLD analysis project Ga0172362, IMG submission 114534) | Sediment microbial communities from Lake Kivu, Rwanda - Sediment s1_kivu2a2 | ecosystem: Environmental > Aquatic > Freshwater > Lake > Sediment | place: Rwanda: Western Province, Lake...
CACGAATATGGCAGACTGTTTTTCCAGAGAGTGTGGCAAACGAGATGCGGAGGTGGCGGGATGCTGATACAAAGATTTCAGGCAGGTAATGGCGGATTACGGCATCGATAATCATGCGCCGGTACCCGTCAGGGTTCCGGTCTATCTCCCGCATACGGGAGTAATCATCCTCTATACCGGTCACCGTTATTGCATTGTGCACCCGATCCTCGCTAACACCGATGAGGAGATCGCCTCCGTCCGTGTTTAGGAACGAGGCAATGGATTTGGCGATGAGGAACTTTCCGGCATTTTGGCCGTATCGTTTTACTTCAAGTGACTCATGAGCCAGAATTAATTCTTTGGTCAGGGCTGTGCTCCAGAGTGCCCCGCGTTTGAACTCCACGCGATTGCCTTCACCATTATGGATCATCATCCTGATGGAACTGGTCTCATCCTCTGGTCCGGCAAATGGTTGTTTTTCCTGCCTTTTCAGGATATACCAGGCTCCCGCTGTAATTGCGACAAAGAGGAATGTCTGGAAGATAATCCCGGAAATCTGCTGTGGATCGGAAGGGAGGAATGAGAACGCGATGATCAGGTAAGCGGCTGCACAGCTGCAGGCAATGTATATGCTCCGCTTAGGGTAGAAGTAGGCTGTATAAAAGATTGGGAAGTAGAAAAGTTGTGGAACGATCGCACCATACCCTGCCTTCATCGCGAGATAGGTAATGCCGGCGATGGAAAGGGTGATTGTAACGATTACCCAGAACCTCACAAAATCGGTCTTCTGGATCTGGATCGTCCGCCGAGTAGCAACTCCCGGCATATCGGGTGACATCGAAAATGCTTTCATCCGGTGTGATATTAAATGGTCGCCACAGTCTACATAGTTGCATAAGCGGTGGACTCGATAAATGGGGTTTTATAGGTAAGTCTGGATGTTGATTGTATTGCAGCCAGATGCGCTAATTCATAATCATACTCTAGGGTATCAGTATGCTAAAGAACACCCCCTTGCCCTTGCAGGCATCTATGTAAATATAAGAATTGATGCAACGAGCCCCAGCCGGGTTGTCAACGGAGCCCGTAAATCAGTTATTTTTGTGCTCGCGCAGAAATGCGGGTGAAAGAGTGCATGGGAAAAATACAGGACCTTATGACGAGTGATGTGTTCCTCCTCCCCGCTCTGTCAGGGATGAATACCTGCGGTAAAAATACTTCTTGACGACTTCAACGAGGACAAGATAACACACCACGAGACACGCAATGACCGCATAGATCGAGAGCGAGGGTTGGACGAACCCGAAAATGCGGCCGAGGAATGTAAACGGCAGGACACATGCCACGAGAACGACCGTAAACGTGCTCGCTATCAGGGAAAGACTTGGTGCACTCCGGTAAAAGGGAACCACCCTGGTGCGGATCACGAAAATGACCAGGGTCTGGGTGCATATCGATTCAATGAACCATGCCGTCTGGAACAGGGCGGCCTGGGCGGAAAAGACGAACAGCAAAATGAAGAACGTAAGAAAATCGAAGAGTGAGCTGATTGGGCCGAACACCAGGATGAATTTCTTGATGAAGGCCATATCCCATTTCTTGGGGGAATCGACTTAGGACCTGTCTACATTATCGGTGGGGATAGTGGATTCTGAGATATCATACAGGAGGTTGTTCAGCAGGATCTGGATCGGAAGCATTGGGAGGAAACGAAGGAAAAGGGAGGCTCCGGCCACGCTGAACATGTTCCCGAAATTGGAACTGGAGCCCATCAGGAGATACTTCATCGTGTTTCCAAACGTCTTCCTTCCTTCGATGACCCCGTCATGGAGGATCCGCAGGTCCTGCTCCAGGAGGATGATGTCAGATGACTCGCGGGCAATATCGACAGCACCCTGGACCGAGATGCCGACATCCGCCTCCCGGAGCGAAGGGGCATCGTTGATGCCGTCCCCCATAAAACCCACTACGTGGCCGTTCTGCCGGAGTGCAACAATGACCCGGTTCTTCTGTACCGGAGTCAAGCGGCAGAAAAGGGTGACATCCTCCACCACCCGCGAGAGGGTCTGGCGGTCCATCTTCTCAACCTCTGTCCCGGTGAGTACCCCTTTCACGTCAAGGCCGATCAGGGAGGAGACCTTCCGGGTCACAAGCTCGTTGTCCCCGGTCAGGATCTTCAACGCAATCCCGGACTCCGCCAGCTGCTTTACGGACTCACGTGCGGTCTCTTTTGGCGGGTCAATAAAAGTGACCAGGCCGAGGAGGGTCATGTCCCTTTCATCGTCCACGTTGAAGAGGACCTGGTCACGCTCCAGGTCCCTGTAACAGACGGCGAGCGTCCTGAACCCATCCGTGCTCTTCGCCCGGTACAGCAGGGATACCTTCTCCCGGTCCTGGTCGGTGATGGCGGTTCTCATGCCATCCCGCTCGATATACGAACAGATGTTGAGGACCGCTTCCGGGGCTCCTTTCGAGATCAGGAGGCGCTCAGGTCCCCGGCTGACGGCAACGGAGAGGCGGCGCCGGACGAAATCAAAGGGGATCTCATCGATCTTTTGGAATCTCACGGGGTCCTGCGGGCGGTGAGCGATGACCGCTTCGTCAAGAGGGTTCCGTATCCCGGAACTGAAGCAGCTGTTCAGGAAGGCAAAGGAGAGAACCTTGTCGCTGGATTTTCCATCGGGGTCAAGGTATTCGATGAGCGAGATGCGGTTCTCGGTGAGGGTCCCGGTCTTGTCGGTGCACAGCACATCCATGCTCCCGAAGTTCTGGATGGATTCTGGGTGCTTGACGATCGCCCCCTTCTCCGACATGGCAACCGCCCCTTTCGAGAGATTCAGCGAGAGGATCATCGGCAGGAGCTCGGGAGTGATCCCTACCGCAAGGGCGACGGCAAACAGGAGCGACTCCAGCACCCCGTGGCGGAACAGGGCGTTGACAAAGAATACGAAGATGACGAGAGCAAAGATGAACCGTGACATGAGAATGCTGAACTGGGTGAGCCCCCGCTCGAACTCCGTCTCTTCCGGCCGGTCCACCAGTGTCTGGGCAACCCTTCCGAACTCGGTCTCCATCCCGGTTTTAACAACGACAGCCGTTGCCGTCCCGCTTACGACGGAGGTCCCGAGAAACACGTAATTTTCTGCTTCTGTCAACAGTGTTCCGGGGGATGACGGCACTGCGTTCTTTTCAACGGGAAAGGGTTCTCCGGTCAGGGCTGACTGGTTGACGTAGAGGTCCCGCTCCTCAAGAAGCACTGCATCCGCGGGAATGATATCGCCCGCAAAGAGGAGGATGATATCGCCAGGGACAAGGTCCGTGATCGGGACGTCCTGCTGCCGGCCTTCCCTGACCACGGTTGCGTGGCTGATGATCTTCTGCCTGAGCAGTTCTGCAGCGTTCCCGGCCTTGTTCTCCTGGTAAAAGTCAAGGGTTACGCTGGCAATGACAATGATGATAATAATGGCTGCCGCTTCAAAATCCCCTACAAATATCGATATGACAGCTGCAAAGAGCAGGATGAGGACGAGGATATTTTTGAAGTGCTCGAGAAACCGGATGACTGCCGGCCGCCTGCGGGCCCTGGAGATATCGTTTGGGCCATATCGTTCCCTTCGCTCCAGTACCTGGGCCGGCGCCAGTCCTTCCCGGGAAGTCTGTAACGAAGCACAAGCTTCCATGGGAGAGAGGGTCTGGAATGCGATATCCCCCCGCTCCTTCTGGTTCCTGGCAGCGTGCGGTTCCACAGATGGCCCCTCTCCAGGATTGAGTGTTGTCGCTGCACCTGATTACCGTTTGCAGGGGAAAGGGTGACATGAGGCTGTATACGGCAGGTTGAACGTGTAAGCCGGCCCCGGGTACCAACTACTATAATTGCCACACGGGAAAAAGGTGAATACGAGAAAACCCAGGGTATCGGGATATACAGATGACTGAACTTTCGAGATCGCTCGGGCTCTGGACCGCGACGGGTATCGGGATAGGGGCGATAATCGGGACCGGCATTTTTGTCCTTATCGGTGTCGCCGCCGGTCTTGCCGGACCTTCGGTCATTCTTTCATTTCTCATCGCCGGGTTTGTTGCATTGCTCTCGGGATTGTCTGCCGCTGAACTCTCATCGTTTATCACGGAAACCGGGGGGTCCTATATCTACACCACAAAAGCCTTCGGTGCATTTCCCGGCTTCATTGTCGGGTGGATGAAATCATTTGACTATATCGTGGGGGCAAGTGCGGTCAGCCTCGGATTTGCTGCTTACCTGACCTACTTTATCGGCATCCCTCCCGCAAACGCCACACTGGTGGCGATAGGGACAATCTGGCCGCTCTTCCTGATGCTTTTGAACCTGAAAGGGATGAAGGAGGCGTCGGGCGCAAACAACATCCTTGTCATCCTGAAGGTCTCCGCCCTCATACTATTTATCCTCGCAGGAGGTTTTTTCCTCATCTCCCTGGGGGATTATTCCAATTATCAGCCGTTCTTTCCTCATGGCATCAATGGGATGCTTTCCGGAGCGTCAATCATCTTCTTCGCGTTTATCGGGTTCAATACCGTCGCCATGGTAGCCGAGGAAGTGAAGGACCCGGAAAGGAATGTGCACCGGGCAATCATCCTCTCCTTTGCCATCTGTACTCTTCTCTATATTGGTGTCGCAGTCGTCGCAGTCGGACTCGTCGACTGGAAGACGCTCTCATTATCAAAAGCCCCCCTTGAATATGCCCTTGGCATTGCGACAACAAACCCTCTCCTTCTCAAATACGTTGCCATATCAGCCCTTTTTGCGACCACATCGGTGATCCTCTCTTCCATGATTGGGGCATCAAGGGCATTGTTTGCCATGGCAAGACAGGGAGTGATCCCAGGAGTGCTTGCAAAAATCTCTTCCAGGGGGATCCCTTCCGCGACCGTTTTGCTCAGTGGTGTTGTCATCAGCATGATTGTCCTCCTGACGAATGCAAACCTTGCCTGGCTGGCCTCCATCTTCAATTTCGGAACTCTGCTCACATTCTTCTTCATCAATGCGAGCCTGCTTCAGCTCAGACGGATGATGCCTGATGCCAATCGCCTGTTCAGGGTGCCGCTCTATCCTTACACACCGGTCATGGGATTATTGAGTTGTGTCGCACTCGCATTTTTCCTGAATATCAATGCGGTAATTGCGAGTGCGGGCTGGATAAGTGTGGGTATCCTCGCGTATGTGATCAACAGGAGACGGGAAAAAAAGTGACGGGTCAATGAAGCAATACAGGCCAGCCATCGACGCTCAGTGACCTGCGAACTCTTACTACTTAATAACCCGTCTTCTCATCCTTCAGATGAAGTTGTCGCAATCCCTTCACTTTCTTACCTGCATAGAACATCCTCTGACAAATGGGTGAAAATATCCTGGTTATGTCCAATTCCCGCGAGATGACATAATTCTCCAAATACCCACTTATAAAGTGTGAACAGAGAATGAATTAACAAGGAGGTTTTTTTGCTGGTGAAGCCCCGGCCGGGCCCCCAACGAGAATTAAGAATCCTGTACAATTCTTTTTGAAAATAAACTGATTATACACTGATTTGATATTCTTACCAGTGATTTTTGAAAAATAATAATTTTTCCATCTATATCCCACTGATTATCCGGTTTACTTCCAGAATAAGAGCGTCTGCTTGTTCGTTAGTCAGTTTCTTTCCCCTCTGGGCTTCAACCGAGTTAATAAAGGCATTGAGCTGATTCAGAGCCGCGTTTTCATTTCCTCTATCTAACGAAGAAATTGCTGCACCCAGTTTTGCTGTAAGACTGTTTGTGATTCCTTTATCAAGGTTTAAATTCACGATATAGTCTTCTAAATTCTCAATTGCCTCTTGCGGTGCGACCTCATTCATAACAATTCCAACATTTATTGAATCGGTCAGGGATCCATCTGTTACAGTAAACATTACGTTATAGGAACCAGCTTGAGTGTAGTCCGTGACCCACGTGAAGGTCGCACCGTTGAATGATGCTCCTCCGGGAAGACTGTCAGCCTCAATTGTGAGCTCGTCTCCATCTGGATCTGTTGCAGTCAATGTGAACTCTACGGTCTCCCCTTCATCCACCACCTGGTCCTCTATCGGGTCAAACACTGGTGCATGGTTCGAACTCATCACCCCGATCTCTACATCCATCATGGCACTGTCACTGTCATTGTCGGTGACTCTCATTGTGACAGTATAGGTCCCTGCCTCAGTGTAGATATGAACCGGGTTCTGTTCTGCGGATGTCTCACCATCTCCAAAGTCCCAGGACCAGGAATCTATACTGCCATCCGGGTCACTTGACGAGTCAGTGAACTGGACTTCGTCGCCAGTGTAGATCTCTCCTGGTGCGTAGTCGAATATCGCCTCAGGGAGGAGGTTCACGTTGTTGATGGTGATGTGTACGGTCACTTCATTGGTCAGATCGCCATCACTCACCGTGAATCCCACATCGTACTCTCCTGCCATCTCTGAGTCCGTGACCCAAGAGAAGGTCGCACCGTTGAATGCTGCCCCTCCGGGAAGACTGTCAGCCTCAATCGTGAGCTCATCTCCATCCGGATCTGTTGCGGTCAACGTGAACTCTAAGGTCTCCCCTTCATCCACCACCTGGTCCGATACCGCGTCAAACACTGGCGCATGGTTCACGTTGTTCACCGTGATGGTGATCGTCTCGCTGTCACTGAAAGCACCGTCACTGACCGTAAAGGTCACAGGGTAAGAACCAAAAACAGGACTGTCCCAGGTAAATTTTCTGGTATCGGCATCAAACGCCGCTCCTGTCGGGATTTCGGTCGCGGTAAATGAGAGGATATCTTCGGCATCTTCATCGGTTGCCGAGATGGTAAAAATCAAGGCTTCACCTTCATTCAGTATCTTGTTGCCGATTGTATCGAGCACAGGGGGATGATTCACGTTGTTGACCGTATGCCCAAATTGTTGAATACGGTGATTGTTGGTATCACTGACATAGATAACCGAACCTTCATTATTCGTGATGAGCCCTCGGATATATCGTCCAAACTGACCCTCCTGCCATCCGAAACTCCCGAATTTTGCCAAGAATATTCCATCTGAAGAAAACACCTGAATCCGACTGTTATCATCGGAAACATAAACATTTCCAGAATCATCAACATCAATTGCCGCAGGAGAAATTAACTGCCCATCTGCAGATCCATAACTTCCCCATTTAGTGATGAATACCCCGTTTGAATTAAATTTCTGGATGCGGTTATTTCCATAATCCGCAATGTAAACATTATTACTGCTATCAATAGCAATCCCAAATGGAGCTTGGAACTGCCCGTCTGCGGAACCTGCACTTCCCCATTTAGTGATGAACACCCCGTTTGAATTAAATTTCTGGATGCGATTATTCGCAGTGTCAACAACATACACATTCCCCAGAGTGTCGGTATCTACATCCCAGGGTTGGTTGAACTGTCCATCCGCAGATCCAGAACTTCCCCAATAGAGCAGCAGTTCCCCTGTCGGAGCGTATTTTTGGATAATCCCTCCTGCCAGGACATAGACATTTCCGAAAGGATCTATAGTAATGCCTGTCGGGTTGCCTGAAACATACCATGAACTGTCGAATACTCCTCCGGCAGAAAACTTTTGAATTCTATCATTTTCACCATCGGCAACATAGAGATTTCCCGAAGAATCAAGAGCGACTCCTCGCGGATAATAGAAGAATCCATTTGTACTTCCTGTTGGACCCCAAGTTGAGAGTTTTACCCCCGAAGGATTAAATTTTTCAATCTGGACGTTTTGTTGCTGATTTGTGTCCGATGAGCTGGTCACATATATATTCCCCAGAGAATCTACTGCAAGACCCTGGGGGCTCCTGAAGGCTGTTCCCACTTTCACGAGGAAATTACCATTGGAATCAAATTTTTGGATTCTTCCAGTAGTCAAATCGGTGACATAGACTTTGTCCTCCCTATCTATTGCTATAGCCGTTGGATAGGAGAACTTTCCATCCGCAGATCCAGAACTTCCCCATTTGGTAATGAATGTTCCATCCGAATCAAATTTTTGGACCCGATGATTGGTATATTCGCATACGTATACGTTTCTTGCCGAATCCAGGGCAATACCACAAGGGGAATTGAACTGACCGTCACCAGTTCCAGTGCTCCCCCACTGAGTGATAAGGACTCCCGCAGAATTGTACTTCAATATCTTGTTGGCTCCCCTGTCTGTGATGTAGAAATTGCCCAAATTATCAACAGCCAAAGCATAGGCACTATATCCCCCACCTACTGCAACGGTCCAGGAAGATAGGAGATTCCCTTCAGGGTCAAATTTTTTAACAACATTATTGGTCGATGTATAGACATTTCCTTGCGGATCAGTTGCCACATAGCAATATTGATGCGAGGTTGCTCCTGTTGGATGCCAGTCTTTGATAAAGACGCCATCAGGGTCCAATTTTACGACACGTGCATAGAGAAAATCTCCCGTGTAGATGTAGTTGTCGGCACCCATAGCGAGACTGAATGGGTTAAAATACCACGGTTGGTCAAGTTTAGGGATGGTAGATTCATAGGGGGGAATCGTTATATCCGCGCTCAATACTCCTACAATTCCCATCAGAGTGATAGCCATAATTATTAACGCTATCAATCTTTTATTGACACTTACAAATTTCCCAGAATCCTCTCTTTTCATGTCAATTACTCCATTAATTACATAAGGATTAATTTACGATGAGGAAATACGAGAAAGACGTATAGTCTACTTGAGTAACATGGTAGTTATCTTTCCGTGATTTGTCGCCCTTTTACAACATCTTCACGGGACCTACCAGATCAATAATCCTCGGATCCCCCTCTAAAAAGCATAATCAGTGATTATCATGATAAAATTTCCGAAATGACTTAAAAGTTTGTCAGTGTTGAGGCTGACCTGTAACCTCCAAAAGGTACTGTCCTCAATAAGCTGTAATTTCCGTTCCTGTATCCGCAGAGGATATCTCGCTGACATCAGATAAATATCGTCTACCCGTAACCCACTCTTCATTGATGTTCATGAGGATGGCCCCTGCAATTCTCAGCAGGGACGAATCACTTGGGAAAGCGCCAATGGAACGATACCTACGTTTTAATTCTTTATGGACACGTTCGAGGAGATTGGTAGTCCGAATCCTTCTCCAGTGTTCATAGGGGAAGCTGCGATAATTCATCAAATCATACTGGAATCGTTCTATAGTGTCCGCAGCAGAGGAGAATCCACGAGATTCGAGTTCAAGAATGCATTCCTGAAGCTTGCGGGGATCACTCAATGAATCCTTGAGCATCGCGACAATAGTCTTCTGGTCTTTCCTGGGAATTTTCCTCAGCACGGCCCGGATGAAGTCGAATAGAAGGGATGAGTTACCTCATCCCTCCCTTCCAGGAACGAACCGTGCGAGTTTCCCCGCAGTTCGCTCGCGCATTTCACAACCCGCTTATCGGGCGGCTGAATATGAAGGATTAGAGATTGTCTGGATATCTGGTGCAAGTCGTTTCATCCGTTCTTTTCGTTCCCGGAAATAATCCCTGTCAAGGAAGGGATTAGCATTGAGTTTCGGCATAAAGTGTCTGACAATTTTTGTTTCGGAGAACTGAACAAGTCGATGGGTTGTTGTGTGAAAAACCCAATTTCTTTCCTTGTCCAAGTGCCAATATCGATTCACAATCCATTTGTGCCCTTTGTTGTGATGCCTTCGTTTGGCCCAATACCAGAGCAGGTTCCAAAGATAGAAATCCATCTCTCTAAAGGTCTCTTTCGCCACAATGTGGCGATGATATTGGGTCCATCCCTTGATCACCGGATTGAGTGTTTGAACCAATTGATCCTGTGTCCACGATCTTCCTGCATGAATAATCTCGTAGACATTTCGACGAATAGATTCGATAGATTTCTGGGAGGGCTTAATCAGGAGCACTCCATTATACTTTCGAAAATGCCATCCGAGGAAATCAAAGCCGCTGTCAATGTGGGTAATCACTGTTTTCTCTTCAGATAGTTCAAGACCCCTTTCAGTAAGGAATCCCTGAATTAACCCACGTGCTTCCTCAGCTACCGACTTTGTCGGAGCGGTTACGAGGAAATCGTCTGCATAGCGTATGAAGTAGACCTTCTTAAACGGAAAACTTTCAGATAGCATCTTTTCGATTCCGTCCAGTGTCATGTTTGCGAGAATTGGCGATATAATGCCCCCCTGTGGGGTTCCCGAACTTGTCTGGAACAATTTCTCGTCAAAGATGAAGCCAGCTTTAAGGAATTGTGCAAGCACTGACCGGTCAATGGAAATATTTCTCATAAGCCAATCGTGAGAAATGGTATCGAAACATCCTTTTATGTCTCCTTCCAAAATCCATTGGGCTGCATTCTTTCCCCGAAGACACTTGAATGCATAATCTCCTGCATCTTGTGCACATCGGGAGAGCCTGAACCCGAATGAGCGATTATCTGCCGTAGTTTCTGCTACCGGCTGAACTGCAAGGGCATATAGCGCCTGCATGGCTCGGTCGTGCATGGTCGGAATTGAGATAGGACGTTTGGTATCCTTCCCCGGTTTGGGGATATAGATACGCCTGAGTGGTTGTGACCGATAGTGACTGTCAGAAAGATTGGTAGCAGCTCGCATCTTGTCAGAGGGAGTGTCCCATCTTTTACCATCAATGCCGGGAGTTCGTTTGCCCCGGTTCTGTGTGACTTTTCGTACCGCGATAATTTTCGCAGAATACGAATGAGTCAGTAGATACTGAAGCCTTTTCACGAGATTCCATTTTTCTTCACATGTCGCCTTTACAATCCGGGTCTGTAGCCTGTTAACCTGGTTTCTTGCTTGGTTCCAATCAATGGATTCCCATTTATGGGCAAGTTCCCGGTCAGTACGCTTCTCGTCATCCGACGTCGTTGAATGCCGTACTTTCACACGTTTACCTCCCTTCTTTGCTGTAAAACACCTGTCTCAAGTCAGCACCCTTTCAGGCTGAGATATTTACCTCTATCCTGACCATTACAGTCAGGCATTTGCTTTTTGAGACATCCTCTCCCATCTGTGCCATGATTTGTCCTTGCGAACTCCTTACCTCATATGAGGAGCACATATGGGTTACCAAGTTCTGTAGTCTAGATAATATTGACGCCGTAGGAGCCATCTTTAAGCCGGGAATCATTTGTCCGTTTGTTATCACGTGTCCACAGCCGCGATAACCGGATTCCATACCTTTTGGTTCAAGCGCGTCGCCTTGTTTTCGCTTGTCGTGCCTTACGGCCCTTTCGATAGTTCAACGTTAGTTTCTCCATAACGTCTTTTCCCTTGCAGATTGAACGAGCCAAGGTATCGTTCTTCTCCACGTTGTCCCGTCGGCTTCATACAGTTCTGTTGCCAGAATTGCATGCGAGGGTAGGGACATCCCAAACGGAGGGGATGACGGTTTTACCCGCAATCCATACTACAGCTTCTTGTCGCACGTGGACCTGGCACATCTGCCAGCTGCATCCATGGAAGGAACGTTCAACTGCAGCCTGGATGCCCCTGTGACCGTCTGAAATGATAAGATCAACTCGTCTCAGTCCGCGGTCTTTCAGGTCTGAGAACAGGTCTTCCCACGTGAGTTCATCTTCGCAGTCTGCAATCCTGGCTCCAAGGATCGTACGGATCCCGTCATTCCGAATACCCGCGATTACAAGTAGTGCTTTATTCGCATACCTGCCTCCATCTCTGATCTTGAAATATGAGGCATCCACGATGAGATAAGGGATATGCGATTCAACCGGGAGTGAAAAGAATTCTGTGACTTTTGAATCGAGTTCCTTGGCGATACTCGACACATACGAGGCTGAGATCTTTTCGACACCGAGGGTTGAGATCACATTCTCGATCTTCCTTGTGGACACTCCCTGAAGATACGATTCAATGATCGCGTTTTCCAATGCTTTCTCTACCCTCGAATATCGTTCGAATACTTGGGTCCTGAAGGGAATATCCCGTAATAAGGGTTTATCGAGAGATAACGAGCCATACCGGGACTTCAGAGATCGCGACCGGGTCCCATTCCGATAGGTACGTCTTGACCCAGTCCTCTCATATCTCCTGGCCCCGGCCAGCTCTTCCGCCTCTTTCTTCATCACCTCGTTCAGAAACCAGGTGATGAGATCCTTCATTCCCTCTTCGTTATCGGTAAGGTAATTTACTACCAGGTCTTTACTATTCATTGCCCTGTATTCCTCCGTTTGCTAATTCAGAGTGGATACAGGGACTCTTCAATTTTACAG
>Ga0172362_10004362_pt1 | contig 12257 bp, 8 predicted proteins | sample LakKivs1_kivu2a2_FD_114534 | JGI IMG/M metagenome (GOLD analysis project Ga0172362, IMG submission 114534) | Sediment microbial communities from Lake Kivu, Rwanda - Sediment s1_kivu2a2 | ecosystem: Environmental > Aquatic > Freshwater > Lake > Sediment | place: Rwanda: Western Province, Lake...
CGCGTGGAGCGAGGGGGCGCGTGCCCCCTCGTCTCGCGGAGCGAGCGCGGGGAGTGAGGCTCCGCGCGGCTTTGCCGCGTGGAGCGAGGGGGCGCGTGCCCCCTCGTTCAACAACTCCGGATTCACGTTCCTCGAGATCCTGCTGGTGGTCGGGATCATCGGGGTCGCGGCGACTCTCGTCGCACCGGCGATCGACTCCGGCATGCGCGCGCGCGAGGTGCGCAGCGCGGTGCGCGGCGTCGCAGCGACGCTGAAGACCTTGCAGGGCGACGCGGTGATCACCGGGCGCGTCCAGCAGCTCGTCATCGATCCGCAGGAGAACCAGCTGCGCGTCGAGGAGCGCGACGCGTCGTTCGCGCTGGGCCCGTCGACGACGATGTCCCGCATCCACGGCGGGGAGGTGGGGCCGGCCGGCGTCGTGCGCGTGAACTTCTACCCGAACGGCAGCACCAGCGGCGTCGACGTGGTGATCGACGATCGCGAGTCACCGGGGGACACGGGCTTCCTGGTCAGCCTCGACCCGCTGATCGGGCTGGTCACGATCCAGGACGAGCCGGCACGATGACGACGCCGTCGCGGAGCCCGCAGGGCGGGTTCACGCTGATCGAGATCGCGATCGGCATGGCCGTCCTGGGCCTGTGCGTGGTGTCGGCGCTGCAGGTGTTCGGCGGCTCGATGCGCCTCGCCCGCAACGCGTCGCGCATGACCGAGGCCGTCGTGCACGCGAAGGCGCTGATGGACTCCGTGCTCTGGGCCCCCGAGCTCGGCGACGCCACGACGCACGGCACGATCGGCAACGGCTTTCGCTGGCAGCGGACGATCCGCAAGGCGGGCGTCGAGGACGGCGCTGCCGAGGAGCAGACCGACCTGCGTCTCGCCGTGATCTCCGTCACCGTCGAATGGGAAGAGCCGAACGGCGTCAAGGCATACACGATCGGCACGCTGCGGGTCGCACCGAACGATGGGGAGTGAACGGACAGGGCGGGGCGATCCGGGCCGCAGGATGCGCGTCGCGGGATCAGCGGGATTCACGCTGCTGGAGCTGATGATCTCGCTCTCCCTGCTCGGCGTGATGCTCGCCATGGTCTACAGCGTCTTCGCGACCGCGCTGGCCGCCGTGCCGCGCGGCGAGGAGGTCGCGGCGCGCTCGGCGCGCATGCGCGCGGCGACGTCGTTGCTGGCGCGGCAGGTGCGCTCGATCATCTCGTTCCCCGTCGAGGGCGAGGACGAGTCCACTCCCTGCTACTTCTGGGGCAACCCGTACTCCTTCGAGTTCGTCACCGCAGCCCCGCAGCACAACGGCGGCGAGGGGCTCGCCAAGGTCACCTACAGCTCCGACGGCACGAGCTTCGCGATGCGCGAGGAGGTCGTCTTCTCGGCCGCCGCGATCACCGGCGAGCAGAAGACCAGCGTGTCGGCGGTGACGCTCCTCGACGGTCTGAAGAGCATCCGCTTCCAGTACCTCCGTCTCGACGGCACCGACAGCGAGTGGCGCGACGAGTGGGACCCTTACGAGGAGCAGACTCTGCCGGGCGCGATCCGAGTCACCCTCGACGGCCTCGGGGTCGGCGACTCGTACTGGATCCAGGAGATCCCGCTCATGCTGGTCTCGTACGGGCTCGGATCCTACGACTGCGAGGGCGGCTTCGCGCAGCGCGAGGGTGGCTCGGAGAACGGTGGTACCAGCCGCGACGTCGATCCCGAGGAAGGGTCCGAGTTCAGCGGTCTGGATACCCTCGACTGATGCGCGCGCCGCCGCCATTCCCGTCCGGCGACGAGCGGGGCTTTGCGCTCGTCATCGTGATGTGGCTCTTCACCGTGTTGTTCGTCCTGGGCACCGAGTTCGCGGGATCGATGCGCCAGGACGCCACCGCGACGAAGAACTTTGCAGACGAGACGCAGAGCTATTATCTTGCGACAGCCGCGGCGAACCTGACGTTCTATCGAGCGTTCCTCGATCGGGACCGAGGCGGACAGGGGCAGACGGTGGGGCAGGTGGGGCAGACCGGCAGGGCGGGGCAGCAAGCTGGCAAGCCGCCGATGCAGGGACTGAACCAGGAGGGCGAGGGGCCGCTGGTGAACCGCGACGGGCAGTGGCACCAGTTGGAGCTCTGGGGCGCTCCGGTGATGGTTCGCGTCACCGACGAGGGCGGCAAGATCCCGATCAACTTCGCCGACGGCGCCCACGACGCCAAGCTCTACCCTCTACTGGTGCAGGTCCTCGGCAACATGAACGTCCCCTCCGACACCGCTGCTGCGATCGCCGACGCGATCATCGACTGGCAGGACGACGACGACGAGCATCGCGTGAACGGGGCCGAGAGCGACTACTACATGGACCTGCCGACTCCGTACCCCGCGAAGAACAAGCGCCTCGACTCGCTCGAGGAGCTGCTGTTCATCAAGGGAGTCACCCCGGAGCTCTACAACGGTGGCACGGACGACTACCCCATCGGGTTGCGCGACGTGTTCTCGATCTTCAACACCACGGGCCAGGTCAACCTCGGCTACGCCACACCCGAGGTGAAGCGCGTGCTGTTCGGGCTCGACGACGCCGAGCTCCTGCAGATCGAGACCCAGCGGGCGCAAGGGACCGGCGGATCGATCCTCACCCAGCTCGAGGGCAGGCTGCCGGTCGAGCTGCAGGGCGGCAATCTGGTTTCGGAGGACGATTCGGAGGGCGCCATCCTCTTCGTCGAGGCGCAGGCGCAGCTGCCCTCGGCACGGGTCAAGGCGCACGTCGGCGCAGTGATCGACATCGAGGACTCGAGCGAGGGCATCGTCGTCTATCGCTGGATGGACCAGATGGCGGTGGTGGAGACCTCGTGAGCACGTCGCCGACCGCCCGCCTGTTCCAGCGCACCGCGCGGCTCGATTTTCTGCACGGCCTGGGGATCGCGATCCAGCAGCGCAGCGTCGCGATGGTACACCTGCAGAAGCGGCTCGCCGCGGTGTCGCTGCTGCACCACCGCGTGCTGCCGCTGCCGCCGCCGGAGGACGCCGAGGCGCGGCGCTCGGCGCTGGCCGCCGCCGTGTCGGGCTTCGTCAGCGAGCATTCGCTCGACGCCGATCGCACCTTCGTCGTTCTGCCGCGCGCAAGCGCGTTGCTGTCCCGGCTGTCGCTGCCGGAAGCCGCCAAGAACGACCTGCAGCAGGTCCTCGAGTTCGAGATCGACCGTCTGCTGCCGCTGTCGCTCGACGAGGTCTACTACGACACGATCGTCCGCGAGGCGGGCGGCAAGCTCGACGTGCTGGTGGTCAGCGTGCCGCGCCGGGTCGTCGCCGAGATCCTGGCGGCGCTCGAGCAAGCGGACATCCGCGCGCGCAGCGTGGCGATCTCACCGGCCGCGATCCTCGACTTCCTGCGCTACACGACGACGGAAGACGACGAGCACTCCGTCGCGCTCGTCGAGGACGGCGCGGGCGTCGAGTTCGACTACGTCGCGCGCGGCGCGCTGATCGCGAGCCACCTCGTCCGCGGCGAGGAGGTCGCGTCGGCGCCGCAGATCAGCCGGCTCGTGAGCCAGGAGTCGATGGCGGCAGGCGCCGCGCCCGGGACCGTGAAAGTGTACGCCTGGCGTGTGCCGGGCGGCGACGGCAGCCCTCCCGTCCTCGATCCCGAGCTGCTCGCGTCGGGGACGCAGCTTCTGCAGCGCGCGACGAGCGCGCTGTCGGTGCCCGACGACTTCGCGGCCACCGCGACGCCTTCGCTCGTGCCCGCGATCGGTGCGGCACTCGGCGCGGTGCGCGAGGGCAGCGCCGACGTCAACCTGCTGCCCGCCGAGGATCGCCGCAGCATGGAGGAGGGGGCGCCGCTGCTGACGTTCCTGTGCGCCACCCTTCTGGTGCTGGTGACGTTGGTGTGGATCGTCAGCGCGGTGGTGAAGGACCACCGCATCGCCGGCGAACTGCACCAGGAGCTCGCCGATCTGGAGCCGACGGTGCGCTCGGTGCACCGCAACGAGGAGGACGCGAAGGCGATCAACGAGAAGCTGCGCATCCTGACGCAGGGCGACCGCCGCCGCATCGCGCTGGTCCTCAAGGAGCTGTCGGAGGTCGTGCCGAAGGACGCCTACCTGACGACCTTCCGCTTTCGCAGCGGCAAGGTCGAGCTCGAGGGGTTCGCGCAGTCCGCGTCGGACCTCGTGCCGATGCTCGAGCGCTCGCCGTACTTCAAGAACGCGCAGTTCACCTCGCCCGTGACGAAGGTCCAGGACAACCAGGAGCGCTTCTCGCTCGCCACGGAGATCGAGGAGTGACCGGTGCGTGACTTCCTCGCCAACCTGCTCGGTCGTCTCCGCACCGCCGATCGCCAGCAGCGGCTCTACCTCGCGCTGGGCGTGGTGCTGCTGCTGGTCGTCGGGCGGTTCGCGGTCACCTGGTTTCTCGACTTCCGCGCCGAGGTGAAGGAAGACGTGCGCCTCACCGCGCAGCGTCTCGCGACAGCGAAGCGTCTCGCGCAGCGCGCGCCGCAGACGAAGAAGGAGTTCGACGCGCTGCAGGCGCGCTATCAAGCGACAGTCGTCGAGCTGGTGCCGGGCGATACCCCGACGCTCGCCGCCGCCGCTCTGCAGGAGCGCGTCTCGGCTCTCGCGAGCGAGAAGAAGGTGAGCGTCCAGACGACGCAGGTCCTCAAGGACGAGGCGCTCGGACCCTTCCGGCAGGTATCGCTGCGCATCACGGCGTCGGGCGAGCTGCACGACCTCGCCGACTTCTTGACCGCTCTCGAGTTCGGTCCGCTGCGCGTGACGATCCCGTTCATCGAGCTGAGCCGGCGGGGCGCGATGGTGCGCAAGCAGGGCGTCGGCCGAACGGTGTCGGCGACGATCCAGGTCTCCGGTGTCGTGCAGGGCACCGCAGAGGCCAAGGTCCAGAGGGCGGCGGTCAGCGCCGGCGACGCGGCTGCCGCACCCGAGCCGGCCGGCGTCGCGGCCGCTCCCCCGTCTAGCGGCCCCTCCGCACCCGCCGCGGCGCCGCCGGCGGGTCTCGGACAGCGTCTGCCGCCGCCGGCGGACGAAGAGCGCGCGGTCGTGCCGGACGATCCGCTGGGCACGAGCCAGATGGTGACGCCCCCGTGAAGCGCTTCCGGATCCTGAATCTGATTCTGATCGCTCTGATCGGCCTCGCAGCGTGGCGCACGATCGGCGTGTGGCGCCGTACGCCGCCCGCCGTGGCCGAGCCGGGCGAGAACCCGTCGCAGCCGCTCGACTCGGTCGGCGCACCCGGCAAGCGCCCGGCGCTGCCGCAGCTGGTCAGCAACATCACCGACAAGGATCTGTTCGACGTTTCCCGCCAGGCGCCGGCGGCGGCGGCGGGACCGGCGCCCGAGCAGACGCCTGCACCGCCGCCCACTTTGAAGCTCGCGGGGGTGATCTTCGTCGGTTCGCAGCACGAAGCCGTGTTCATCGACGTCAGCCAGAACAACAAGCAGATCCGCATGCGCGAGGGCGAGGAGATCGGCGGCTACAAGGTCGCGAAGATCAGTACCCAGCAGGTGTCGCTCGTCAGCGGCACCGGCGACGAGGTGAAGCTCGACCTGCTGCTCGAGACCGGCAAGGGGCCCGGCCCGAAAGCGGTCGGCCCGGGCGGCATCGCGGCGCCAACGCCGCGCAGCGGGCGCCCTGCGGCGCCGGGACAGGTCACCAACCCGCCGGGCGGCTTCGGTCCGCCGGGCGGGGCCGCCGCGATGCAGCGCAACGACGCGCGCGATCGTGCTCAGCGTGCACGCGAGCGGCTCAAGCGCCTGCGCGAGGAAGCGTCCGCCAATCAATGAAGCCGATCCGCGATGGTCTTAAAAAGCTCCTCGATCTCCGCTACACGGCGGGGCAGGGGGGAGGCATGGTGCGTAACGGACCGCGTGACAGGACTGCGCGCTCGCGGAGCCGCGGCGCCGACCGTGCTCTGCGCGCGGCTCTCGCGACGATCCTGCTGAGCCTGCTGCTCCTGCCGGGGCAGATCGACGCACAGCCGGACGAAGAGGGCGGGGCTCCGCCACCGGTGGAGGCGCCGCTGCCGGCGGCCGAGGCGCCTGGCGACGACGCCATCGTCCTCAACTTCGAGAAGGCGGACATCCGCGAGGTGGTGCACAGCCTGGCGGGTGCCCTCGGCATCAACTATCTCCTCGACCCCCGCGTCGAGGGGCAGGTGACGATCCGCACGGCACCCACCGGCAAGATTCCGCGCAGCGACCTGTTCCCGATCTTCAACCAGATCCTGCGCAGCATCGGCATCGCGGCGGTGAAGGTCGGCGAGGTCTACAACATCATGCCCATCGCCGAGGCCAAGACGCGCGTCAGCGCGGCACCCTCGAAGCTGACGGGCATGAGGGACGAGGACCTGTTCGTCATCGAGCTGGTGCCCGTCAGGAACGTGGCCGCGCAGGAGATGGTGAACCTGCTCGAGCCCTTCATCACGCCCGGCGGAGACGTCTACGCCTATCCGCGCGCGAACGTTCTCATCATCACCGACATCGCGACCAACGTGGATCGGCTGCGCGAGATGGTCGACCTGCTCGACCGCGACAGCTTCAAGGAGCTCAAGGCCAAGATCTTCAAGATCAAGCACGCCAACATCGAGGATCTCGGCGCGGAGCTGCTGGCGGTTCTCGACACCTACGGGATCACCGGCGAGGCCGCGCAGGAGCGGGGCGTCTACGTGATCCCGATGCTGCGCCTCAACTCGATCGCCGTGCTCGCCTTCAACGAGGAGATGTTCAAGGCCGTCGACTACTGGATGCGGCTGCTCGACGTGCCGCCCGACGAGGAGCTGACGCGCACGGTACGGGTCTACAACGTCCAGAACGCCAAGGCGGCCGACCTCGCCATCGTGCTGAACGAGCTCTACGGCGGTGGCAGCGGGTCGGGCTCCGGCGGCGGTCCGGGTGCCCCGCAGCGCGGCCAGCCCGGCTTCGGCGGCGCTGGCGCGGTGGGCGGCATCCGTGGCATCGGCGCCGGCGGCGGTGGGGGCGGCGGTGGGCTCGGCGGTGGCGGCGGCGGTCGGCTCGGTGGCGGCAACCGCACCTCGGGATTGAACTCGGCCCAGCAGCTCGGCTCGGGCGGCGGTGGTGGTGGCGGCGGTGGCCTCGGTCGCGCGGGCGGCGGTGGTCTGGGAAGCTCCGGGTCGGGCTCGTCGCGGACCATCGGCGGCGGCTCGGGCGCGCGGCGCGGGGCGCAGTCGGCGGGCGCGCTCGGTGGACAGCAGGGTGGCGCCGGCGGTGCCGCGGGCTTCGTGATCACCGGCGGCGAGGGGCCGCTGTCGATGTTCAAGAACGAGGTGCGCATCGTCGCCGACGAGATCTCGAACGCGATCGTCATTCTGGCGACCAAGCGCGACTACGAGCAGGTGCTGAAGGTGCTGCGCGACCTCGACGTCGTACCGCGCCAGGTCGTCATCGAGGTGCTGATCGCCGAGGTGAGCCTCAACAAGCAGATGGAGATGGGTCTGCAGACGACCCTCGCCAACCCGCCCGCGGTCGGCGCGGTGCCGCGGGTGACCGCGGTTCCGACCTCGACGCCGGTCGAGACGGCTTCCTCGGCGGCCTCTCTGCTGAACTCGGTCGCCTCCGGCACCGGGCCCGGCGGCACCATCGACGCGCTGCTGAAGCGTCTCATCAACGTCGACTCGACCGGCGCGCTCACGGCGATCATCACCGACCAGAGCAGCTTCCGGCTCACGCTCACCGCGCTCGCGCAGGCGAACCGCCTCAAGGTGCTCGCGAGCCCGCACATCCTCACGGCGGACAACCGCGAAGCGTCGATCCACATCGGTACGGAGATCCCGATCCTCACCTCGCAGGCGAACATCGCCGGCGTCCAGGGTGCCGGCGGTCAGACCGCACTGGTGAATAACGTCCAGTACCGCTCGACGGGCGTCATCCTCACCGTCCTCCCGCAGGTGAACGCCGACGGCCTGGTCAATCTGCAGGTCCGGCAGGAGGTCTCGGAGGTCGACAACAGCTTCTCGAGCGGGACCGGCTCGCCCGCGTTCACCACGCGCGAGGCGGAGACGACGGCGGTCGTGCAGAACGGGGATTCGCTGCTGATCGGCGGCATCATCCAGGAGTCGACGTCACGCGGCCGGTCGGGCGTGCCGTACCTGATGGACCTGCCGGTCGTCGGGCGTCTGTTCCGCGTCGACTCGGACAACGTGCGCCGCGTCGAGCTGATCATCCTCCTGACGCCGCACGTGATCCGCAACCGCAGCGAGTCGCTGCTGGTGACCGAGCAGTACAAGGACCGGCTGTGGGACGTGGTCGACGAGATCGAGCGCACGAGCGGGCTCCAGCCGCCCTCGCAGGCCGAGATGAACTACATCCGCCGGCAGCGGAGCCGGGGGACCCGGATGGGCAAGCCGACCATCGGCGTGCTGCCGAACCGGGAGGCGGGCGACTGACGTCGCGAGCCGCGTCGCCGACGGCGCCGGGCGAAGCAGCAGGAGCCGTTCTCCCGAGGGTGGGCGCCTTGCGGCACGCGGTCGCAGCCGCGGCGCTCGTCGGCCTGATCGCGCTGGTGTTCGGTGTCTCGGTCGGGCACGAGTTCGTCTTCGACGACACCTCGCTGGTGGTCGAGAACGAGCTTGTTCGGCTGCCGCCGTCGCGCGCCCACGAGCTGCTGGTGGGAAACGCGGGCGGCATCTCGTATCGCCCGCTGCGCATCTTCAGCTACATGGTGGACTACCGGATCGCGGGCGGACTCGATCCGGCGGTCTTCCACGCGAGCAACCTCGTGTACCATGCGCTCGCCACCCTCGCGGTGTACGCCCTCGCGTCGCTCACCGTCGGCTCGTTCCGCGGTGCGCTCGCGGCAGCGGCGCTGTTCGCCGTGCACCCGCTCGGCAGCGAGGCCGTGGTCTACGTCGCGGGGCGGCGCGACCTGCTGTGTACGCTGCTCGTCCTGCTGGCGCTGCTCTGCTGGTGCCACCTGCTCCGCGGCACGCCGCGCGTCGCGGTGGCCGGTGGCGCCGCAGGCCGGCGCGGCGCCGCGCGTCGCTTCGCGCTGCTTCTTCGGGCGCGTCGCTTCGCGCTGCTTCTTCGGGCGCGTCGCTTCGCGCTGCTCCTCGGGATGGTGCTGTTCACCGCTCTCGCGATGGCGGCGAAGGAGATGGCGGTCGTCCTGCCGGTGCTGGCCGTGCTGGTCGCGATCGCGCTCCGGCGCGAGGCGTCCGGGCACGATGACGGAGCGCAGGCGTGGAGTGCGCTGGGCGCGAGCATCGCGGCGCTGCTCGGCGCCGGTGTGTGGCTCTACGGCGATGTGATCGCGGCGTCTCTTGCCAAGGCGACCGACGGTGCGCTGGCGCCGCAGCCGGCGCTCTCGCTGCGCGTCCTGGGCCGATACCTGTGGCTCGCGTTCTGGCCGTCGGACCTGCTCGCCGACTACCGAGCGTACGCCTTCGCGTTGCCCGAGGCGCGGCTCGATGGTCCCGCGTTCGTTTCGGCGGCCGTGCTCGCGCTGGTCCTCGCCGGTGGCGCGATCCTGCTGTGGCGCGGCTCGATCGCCGGTGCGGGGCTGCTGTGGTTTCTCGTGGCGTTGCTGCCGGTCGCCCAGCTCGTCCCGTACGGCGAGGTGGTCTCGGAGCACAACGCGTATCTGGCCCTGGTCGGGCTCGCGCTCGCGGCCGGTCGTGCGGTCACGGTCGCTTCCCGGGTGCAGCCGCGTGTCGTCGCCGTCGCTGCGACGACGGTCGTGATCGTGCTCGGCGCGCGCAGCCACGTACGGGCCCTCGACTGGCAGGACAGCCTGAGCCTGTGGCGCGCGACCGTCGACGCCGCGCCCCGGTCGGTGCGTGGACAGTTCAACCTCGGTGTCGCCCTGGTCGCAGAGGGCGATCTGCTCGGTGCACGCGCGGCTCTCGAGCGCGCACGCGAGCTTGCTCCCGACGACCGTGACATCCTGCTCGCCTCGGCGACGCTCGCCGGCCGTCTGGGCGAGTCGTCGACGGCCGAGCAGCTCGCGCGTCGTGCGATCGAGCTCGGCCAGGACGGGCGCGCGTACACCGCGCTCGGCTGGGCGCTGGTCAGCCAGGGACGGGCGACCGCCGCGGTGGAGGCGTTCGAAGCTGCCATCGCGCTCGGCGACGACGGCAGCGACGTGCAGCGCGGGCTGGCGCGCGCTCGCGCGCGCGGCGGCCCGCGCTGATGCACCGCGGTCGACGAGCACGGTCCGGTCGGAGCGGGGGAAACCCGCATTGACCCGTCGGGCGTCGAGGCGCATCGTCGGGCAGCCCGCGTGCGCGACGCGCGCGGCGAGGCGAAACGGTGGTCCGATGAGAATTCTGGTCGTCCTCTTCGCGTTCGCAACGGTGGTCCTCGGAGCCGGAGCGACGGCGCGCGCGCAGGACGCCGCGGTCACCATGACGCCCGACCGCCTTCACCTGCTGGTGAACAAGCGACTCGGATCGGAGCGCTGGTCGATCGCGATGAACCTGTCGCCGGCGGATCCGACGAAGGTCGTCAGCGTCACCGGGAACGTGTTCCGCGACGACGATGACGATGTCAGCTTCGTCCACTGCGCGGAGCGTCCCGGCGCGACCGGATCGCTCACAGACCTGTCGAGCACCCTCCACTTCACGTGCCGCGGCACGAGCGGCTGCAACGGGACGGCGCTCGCGTGCGCGCGCGCCGACTGGAGCGTCCTCGCGCGCGACCTCACGACCCCCGCGGCGTTCTTTCTGCCGGACGGCGGGTTGCGCGCCGGCACGGAGGCGGTCGCGCCGGCGTGGCAGCGCGCGGCGCGCCTGATCGGTGCCCTGTGGCGCCGCATCGGGACGTCGGTCGCGTCGGTTGCACCCCGGGACGCGGCGGCCCAGGTCGACGGCCTCGCCGCCGCAACGCTCACGCCCGATCTGCTGAACCACCTCGTGGTGCGGGATCGCGGCGGACGCCGCTGGTCGATCGCGTTCAACGTCGTGCGCGACGGCACCCGCGCAGGCGGCTTCAAGGCGACGTCGGTGATCGGCAATACCTTCGCCACCGGGGAACCACTGGCCTTCGTGTACTGCCTGCTCCGCTCGGACTCGCCGGGCACGCTCGAGGATGCCGACGCCGAGCTGCGCTTCAGCTGCGTGGGCACCGACGGCTGCACGACGACGGCGGAGGAGTGCGCGTCCGGCTGGAAGCCCATCACCGACGACATCACGATTCCGGCGGGGTTCTTTCTGCCTGCGGCGGGTCGCGGTACGCCGCCCTCGTCGGACGAGAAGCTGGTCGTCCTCGGCAGCACCGGGAGCGTGCATTCGATCGCCTCCGAGGGGTATCAGGGCAGCGGCTCCACGTCCTGCGACGAGGGCGGCGAGTGCATCGTCGACCGCATCGGCCTGTGCGAGAACGTCCGCGGCCGGCGCACGAAGGTCGACGGCGTTTGCCGCTGCTTCGTGTCGCCCGTGTCGCCGTACTGCGTGCGTACGGGAGCGGAGTCCGGGGCGGGCATCCCTGCCTCCTGCGGTGATGCCTGCACCTTCGACGTCGGCTTGCCGATCACCGATGGCCCCGGGATCCTCCGCAAGGCGCGCGGTGTGAGCCTGCCGATCTCGGCCGACAGCCCGAACTGCTTCTGCCATGCGAATCCCCCGGGACGCCTCCGTGCGGTCGAGGTCTGCGGCGGCGTCGACGGCGAGATCTGCGCGCGGGACCGCTGCTGCGTCGACGACCCGCGCGACGGCTGCGATCCGCTCGCCGGCGACGCCGGCTGCTCGGGCATCTGCATTGCGCCGATCGCCGGGCCCGGCGATGGTTGCGGAGCAAGGACGCGCGTCGACCAGTTCTGCGGGGATGGCCGCGTCGAGGGGAGCGAGGTGTGCGATCCGGCGACCTCGCCGGCCCCGACCTGTGTGTCGCTCGGCTTCAGTGGCGGAACCCTCGACTGCAGCAGTTGCGTCCCGGTCGGCTGTACCGGCGGCGACCAGCCGCCGGCCATCACGGCCCTCGACGACCTGCCGCCGACGATCGACACGTACGTCCGGCATCGGGTGCAGGGCAGGTTCTTCGACGCGGACGGTGACGTGACGAGCGCCGTGCTCAGCCGGCCCACGGCCGAGATCGTCTACGACGTCGACGGCATGGGTCGGCGCTCCGGCGGGTTCGAGGTCTTCGTCGGCTGCAACGGGCTGAAGGGAGCCGCAGGAAAGATCGACTTCCCGCTCGATCTCGTGGACGCGGCCGGGAACAAGGCCGAGAGCTCCGAGGTGGTGACTGCGCAGTGCGTGGTACCGCCACGCTGCGGCGACGGTGAGAAGGAGGGTGCCGAGGAGTGTGATCCCGGCAG
>Ga0172362_10004365_pt1 | contig 12255 bp, 13 predicted proteins | sample LakKivs1_kivu2a2_FD_114534 | JGI IMG/M metagenome (GOLD analysis project Ga0172362, IMG submission 114534) | Sediment microbial communities from Lake Kivu, Rwanda - Sediment s1_kivu2a2 | ecosystem: Environmental > Aquatic > Freshwater > Lake > Sediment | place: Rwanda: Western Province, Lake...
CTGCCTCTTCGCTCGCCGCAGGTACCTTCCGTAACACTTTGGCCCTTGGGTACACAGAACTTCCTGTGTCCCTCGGGCCCTTTGACCTTTGTCTGCCCCACGGCAGGCAAAGGTCTTTTTTTTTGCGATAGATTTGCTACACTGAAATCGGATATTAGGCGAATCTGCTGGCGGTTACGGCTTCCGGCGGCTGAATTCCGGGACAATGCATGCCGGAGTGGAATCGGTTACGGCTTGTTCCAGTGTGCGGCATTGCTCTCTAATAAATAAAGGTACTTGGTACGGCGCACTGGAGGATTACGTCATGACGATGGAGATCCCAAATACGATACAATCCCGAGAGTAATCAAAGGATGGTGGCGTTGATGGTGTACCGCACATATGCGACGCGGACGGCAACCCGCAGGCGCTCAACCTCTGGAGCAACGCGGATGATCGGAAGCTCAACCTGAACTACTGCAACCTCGGCAACAGGTGGAATCGGAACTGCCTCTTCGCTCGCCGAAATTCCCTTTATTTGCCAACCCCGCTGTTATATGCGGGGTTTAGTTTTTGAAACTGCCGTATCCACCCGCCCAACATCTTTCCAATCTCATCTAAAAGCTCCGACAGCGAAATGTATTTATTATTATCTAAATCTCTTAATTCCCAGGAAATCTGCAAGAGGAGTTTTATCAGGTCAAGTTTAGAAACGGCTTTTCGTAGGGGTGCTACTTTTTGCTCCCTGGCCAGATAGCTAGCTATAAAAACGAGTTCAATCAATTCAATAAAAAGAGCGTCTATTTTTCCGCCCAGCGTGTATCTGGAATGTCGCGGGAAGTGCTGGACGTATTCATGCCAGAGCTTGTATGCCGCAATCAGTCGTTGGATAATAGGCAAAACCCGTCGGGGGGGGGGGTGATAGAGGAAGAATTTTTATGAAGATCGTTTTGGCTCATGCTTTTGAAGAAATTATCAGCATTGAAAACCTGCTTGAGGCATGGGAAGAATTTGTCAGGGGCAAGCACGACAAGCTGGATGTCCAGGAATTTCAGTTCAGATTGATGGACAACATTCTGAAACTTCACCGCGATTTGGCTAATCATACCTACAAACACGGTGCCTATCAAGCGTTCAACATCTGCGACCCCAAACCCAGAAACATCCACAAAGCAGCTGTCAGGGACCGCCTCCTCCACCATGCCATTTACCGCATTTTGTATCCTTTCTTTGACCCGTCTTTATCAATGATTCCTTTTCCTGCAGAAACGACAAAGGGGCCCACAAAGCGATAAACAGATTCAGGGATTTTGCCTATAAAGCCAGCAAGAACGACACCCGAACCTGCTGGGTTTTGAAATGCGACATCAAGAAATTCTTTGCAAGCATAAACCAGAAAACCCTGATGGATATTCTAAAATCGTACATTCCTGATGACAATGCTATCTGGCTTCTCGGTGAAGTAATCCATAGTTTTGATTCAGGCCAACCCAACTTTGGCCTCCCCTTGGGCAATCTCACCTCCCAGCTTTTTGCCAATATCTACATGAACGAGTTTGACCAGTTTGTTAAGCACGAGCTCAAGGCAAGATATTACATCAGATATGCCGATGACTTTGTTGTTTTGTCCGCTGACAAAAGATGGCTACAAACCATCGCCGAACCAATCAAAAACTTTCTGAAAAGCAATCTGTTTTTGAAGCTCCATCCCGACAAGATTTTTATCAAAACCATTGCTTCAGGAATTGATTTTCTCGGCTGGGTTAATTTTCCAGACCACAGGGTGTTAAGAACCACCACAAAGAGAAGGATGTTAAAAAGAATCGGGGAAAACGATGCTCCGGAAACCATTAACTCTTATTTGGGAATATTGAAACATGGAAATGCGCGGAAACTTAGGAAAATGATTTTAGAATAGACGAAGTTGACAAAATAGGCAAAATCTAAAACCATAGGTAGAGGTCACAGAAGGAGGTCTGGATGGTAGACTGGGCGCCGAATAATTACGGCTCTTGGAGAACGGAATTGGAGAGGATTGAGGGGCACGCGGAGAGAGGATTCTGCCTGGATAGCGATGGTTCGGGACTGTTCCTTAAAAAGATCGGCGATTTCTTGGAATTCGTCTTACAAGACGGAAAGGGGAATGACCCTGACATCAAAGCGCTCCGCAACTTTTTGGCGGCTTTCCGCCCAGATTTGTGCAGACAAGAGGAGCTAAAGAAGAGTCAGATAGAAATTTTAAATTTGTGTCTTAACATCTGTCGGGGATTTGAGAAGCAGCCAGCCGCCTAACGAGCGGTTTTTTTGTTTTTGGCTAAAGCCCCCCTTTTTGTTATACTGTCTTCATGAAGCTGTCGGTCATTATTCCCGCCTATAACGAGGAAAAGAGAATAGAAAAAACGCTTTTGTCGGTGAACGAATATTTGTCCGGACAGCCGTATGATTACGAAATTCTGGTGGTAAACGACGGCTCTACCGATAAGACAGCGGAGGTTGTTTCTGATTTAAAATTTAAAATTGAAAATTTAAAATTGATTGACAATCAGGTCAATCATGGGAAGGGCTGGGTGGTAAAACAAGGGATGCTTGGAGCGCAAGGCGATTATCGGCTCTTTATGGATGCCGACAATTCAACCTCGGTTGATCAGGTAGAGAAGATGTGGCCTTATGCCTCGGCAAGATATGATGTCGTAATCGGCTCCCTGGCCGTAAGGGGTGCCAGGGTCTTGAAAAGCGGCGCCGAGCCGTGGTGGCGCGTGCTGATGGGTAAACTCGGCAATAAGTGGATACAAATTTTTGCCGTTTGGGGGGTAAGCGATACCCAGCGCGGTTTTAAAATGTTCTCCGCCAAAGCGGCTCGAGACATCTTTCCGCGGCTTACGATTTTTGGCTGGGGGTTTGATGTCGAGGCTCTGGCTCTGGCGAGAAAATTTGGGTATAAAATAAAAGAAATCCCGGTGGTGTGGAATAATGACCCGAGTTCTAAAGTGAATTTTTGGGCCTACCCGCAGGTTCTGATGCAAACTCTCAAGGTGCGTTGGAATTTGTGGACGAATAAGTATAGTGTCTAGCGACTAGGGACTAGCGACCCCGCCCCCGGCGGGGTGGCTAGTGGCTAGTGGCTAGTGGCTAGTTTTGCTAAACGAGTTTAGACAAGATCTTGTTTCCGGCGAGTGGGTTTTGTTTTCAACAGGACGCGCGATGCGGCCGGGGGAGGGCCAAGAAGTGAGAAGATTGTTGCAGCCGAGAGAAAACTGTCCCTTTGAAGACCCTGAGAAATCGGGCAACGAAGTGGTCGCGACTTTTTTAAACGGGGACCGGACTGATTGGATTGCCAAGGCGGTGAAAAACAAATTCCCGGCGGTCGCAGAGGGCGAGGCGGGGGAGACGCATAAAGTCGGGCCATTTAACGCGCTTGGCGGAAGGGGCGTGCATGAAATAGTGATTTTTAGGGACCATGAGCGTGATTTTTACGAATTTTCCAAAGAAGAGATTTCCGAGATTTTCAAGATATATAAGGAGCGCTATGTCGCGACGCTGAACGGCGGTTCCAGAAGATACACCTTGATTTTTCATAATCACGGCGCTCAGGCCGGGGCTACGGTTCAGCATCCCCACTCTCAAATTATTTCAATCCCGATATTGCCCCCCGACGTTGAAAGGAGTATCAGAGGATCCGAAGATTTTTATCGCAAGCACGGAAGAAAAGTTTATGATGTGATGTTGGACTGGGAAATGCGTGAGAAAAAAAGAATAGTTTATGAGAATAAGGGCTTTTTGGTTTTTTGCCCCTTTGTTTCCAAGACCGAGTACGAGGTCAGGATTTTTTGCAAAGAGGGCCACTCTCATTTTGAAAAAATGCCGGAAGAACTTTTTGCCGACTTGGGTGATGCTTTCGGTGCGACCATGAAAAAAATGGGCCGGGCGCTGGACAAGCCGGATTTCAATTTTTTCATTCATACTTCCCCGATCGATTCTGCCGCGCCAAAAGCCCACGAGTTTTATTCTTGGCACATAGAGATTTTGCCTAAAGTGGCGTCGGTGGGAGCTTTCGAATTGGCAAGCGGCATGGAAATTAACGTTATTGACCCGGATGAGGCCGCGAAATTATTCAGGGAAACTGAGATATAATTGTCTACCGCTATTGAACAAATTGTCGCTTGGGCGCTTGGCTTGGTGGCCAAGTTTGGTTATGGCGGTATTTTTTTGACAATGGCGCTTGAAAGCGCGGCGATACCGATTCCCTCGGAAGTTATCTTGCCGTTCGGCGGTTTTCTCGCCTCCGGCGGCCGTTTGAGTTTCTGGTTTATCATTCTGACCGCGACTTGCGCCAATCTCGTTGGCGCGGCGGCGATTTATTTTGTGGGGTTCTTCGGCGGCCGGCCGGTTTTGGAACGTTATGGGAAATATGTTTTGATTTCTTCGGAGAACATTTCAAAAATAGACCGCTGGCTGGGGCGCTATGAAGCCCAAGTTGCGTTTTTTTCACGCCTCTTGCCCGGAGTCAGAACGTTTAGTTCATTACTAATCGGCGCGGGCAAAATAAATTTCAAGAAATTCGTTTTTTATACTCTGGCCGGCTCTTTTTTGTGGAATCTTCCTTTGACCTATATCGGTTTCGTTACCGGTAGCCACTGGAACTTCTTGCGTCCCTATTTTCAGAGGTTTGAGTTGGTAATTTTGGCTGCGATTCTGGTTGCCATAATTACCTTTGTTTTTAGGCAGATACATAAACTTAGAAAATTTAACGAGCGCCAGGAGTTTTGATTATGTGATTATGAAGGTACTTATTGCTAACTGGAAAGCAAACCCATCAACCCTCGCCGAGGCACAAGAGCTTTTTGACGCAGAGATAACCGCGGCGGCAAAATGCAAGAATATTCAGACGGTAATCTGCCCACCGCTTATTTTTCTTGAAGAACTGGCTAAAGAGCGACAAGCGACAAGCGACAAGCGACAAGTGCAAATCGGTGCTCAAGATTTGTCTTTTGAACCCGTAGGACCAAATACCGGAGAAATACCGGCCCAAATGCTTAAAAATTTAGGCGTCAGCCATGTTTTGGTGGGGCATTCCGACCGGCGATATAAAATCGGCGAGACCGACGAGGTGATAAATGAGAAAATTAAAGCCGCCCTAGCGGCCGAAATTGCGCCGGCGCTTTTGGTAGGCGAAAGAAACAAGGGAGATGATAGAGCGCAGGTTTTGGAAGAACAGTTATCAGCCGACCTCACGGGTCTGACCGCTGAGCAGATTTCAGAGATTTTGATTGTCTATGAACCGGTCTGGGCAATCAGCACGAGTCCGGGAGCTGAACCCGATACCCCAGAAAATACACTGGAAGCTATTAACGTTATTGACAACTTTCTCAAATCCAAATTTCAAAATCTAAATACCAAGTTCTTATACGGAGGGTCAGTAAATAGCGAGAACGTTGCTGACTTTCTGTCCCATCCGGAAATTTCCGGTGCCGTAGTCGGCGGTGCCAGTTTGCGAAAGGGCGAATTCGCTAACATCTTAAAGATTGCTTCCGAAATAACTCAATAACATGATGAAGTTTGTCAATGAACTAGGCGAAAAGGATTTGCAGGACAAAAAGGTTCTCTTGCGGGCGGATTTGGATGTGCCGGTAAAAAATGGGAGGATAGCCGAGGAATTCAGAGTAAGGGCCCAAGGGGAAACGCTGAACTGCCTGGTGGATATGGGGGCACGGGTTTTGATGGTTGCTCATTTGGGCCATGATGTTTCTGGCGCCAGTTTCAACCCGGTGGCAGAGCAGCTGGGGGAGATTCTTGGGCAAACGCTTACTCTTGTGCCGCTTTCTGAGCTCGGCGCGCTGGATAATCTGTTTGACGCATCACAGGTTTTGCTGCTGGACAACATCAGGCAGGACAAGCGCGAAGTTGAAAACGACAAGGGATTTGCGGCGGAACTGGCGAAGGGTTTTAACCTCTATGTGAACGATGCTTTCGCCGTGTGCCATCGCGACCACACATCGGTTTCGGCCATTACGGAACTTTTGCCGTCCTATGCCGGGTTCCTGATGAAGAAGGAAATGGAAAAGCTATCTGAGGCAATTGCGGCACCGGCAGCAGGCAAAATCTTGGTAATAGGTGGTGCAAAGATTTCAACTAAACTGCCGGTAATTAAGAATTTTCTGGCCAAGTCCGAGAAGATTTTGGTTGGTGGAGCCATTGCCAATAGTTTCTTTAAGGCAAGGGGTATCAAAATCGGAGCCTCAGTGGTGGATGACACGGCAGCGGATATCTCCGACCCCAAAATAGTTTTGCCGGAAAGAGTCATTGTCACCGATGATAAGACGGGGAAATCGGGGGCAACTTCCATGCCAGTTGGTGACATTGCCCCTAGTCAGATGATAGTTGATATCTGTCCCGAATTTGCAGAGAAATTCGCTGGAATTATAAAGGGGTCTAAGATGGTTATTTGGAACGGGCCGATGGGGATAGCCGAGGTTGATGAATTTGCCCGTGGAACAAAAGTTGTCGCCGAGGCGGTAGCATCGGCGCCTCATTCAATTGTCGGTGGCGGCGATACCATCGCCGCCACCGACAAGCTCGGCCTGCTTGACCGCTTTGGTTTTGTTTCCACCGGCGGCGGCGCCATGTTGGAATTTCTGGCTGGTAATAAATTGCCCGGTCTAGAGGCGTTGGGATATTATAAGTGAACTACCACCTCTATTTTCACAATGATTTTGACGGTGTGGCATCGGGAGCGGTGGTGCTGAATTTTTTAAGAAGCCGCGGAGATAATATCATCTCATTCACGCCGATGGATTATTCACCTGCACTGAAAAAGAGGTGGGCGAATTTTAAATTTAAAAAGCCGTTTATAATCGTTGATTTTCTCTATCACCCGAAGGCCAGCTGGTGGTTTGACCATCACCCAACCTCGTTCGTACACGCCGCATGGCGTAAAAAGTTCAGGAATGATAAAAATCATGTCTTCGGCCTGGCCAGAAGGTCGTCCTGTTGCGACTTAATGGCCAGGTGTCTCAAAAAGGAATTTAGTTATAAACCGCCGAAATTTATTGTTGAGTTAGTCAAGTGGGCAACCTTCGTTGACGGAGCATGGTACAAGTCGGCGCGGGAAGCCATTGAAAGCAAGCAGCCGGCAATTAGATTGGCCAGAGCGACCGACCCGAATCTAAGGGGTAGGGCTTTGGTAAAATACTTTGAAGCGATGGTAAAGTCGCTTGCCAGCGAACCTATTGCCAGAACGATTCAAATCCCCGCCGTGAAAAAAGAAATCCGAAGAGTTGAGGGGAGCGATGCAAAAGTCAAAAAAGTGCTGGGCAGAATTTCTACAGTAACTGGCCGAACGGTTTTCTTAGACGGTACAAGAGCCAACGTTGAGCTGTCCAACTATTCCGGTTATTACTTTCATCCGAAAATTGATTACACTCTGTCCCTAGAGTTTCACGGGAGTTATTATCATTTGACCGTGGGCAAGAATCCTTGGAAGAAAACTCCCGCCAAGGTTCATATTGGCAAAATGCTGGACAAGTATGGCGGGGGCGGACATAAAACCGTTGGCGGAGTAGAAAGGAAAAGCAAGAGGGAGATTTTAAGAATCGTCAGAGAAGTTGTAGAATATCTAGGTAGATATGGATAAGAAATTTATAATCCATACGGATGGTGGGGCGCGGGGGAATCCCGGGCCGGCGGCGATTGGGGTTGTGATTGAAGAAGCTGGCGGTGGGCTAAAGAAAGAGTACGGGGAATATATCGGCGAAGCCACCAATAACGAGGCCGAATACAAGGCGGCAATTTTCGCGCTGAAAAAGCTCAAACAGTTAATCGGCAAAAAAGCGGCGGGAGAAGCGGGGGTTGAATTTCACGTTGACAGCGAGCTCCTAGAACGCCAGCTCAACGGCCACTACAAGATTATGGGTAGAAAACTGCAAGGATTGTTTTTGGAGCTTTGGAATCTCAAGGTTGATTTTGGCGAAGTGGTTTTCAAACATCTATTGCGGGAGAAAAACAAAGAGGCCGACCGGCTTGTCAATGCAGCGCTGGATAAGGAATTGAATAAATTATTGTAAAATCAAAACCCGCCTCGTGAGGCGGGTTTTGATTGTCTTGGCAAATCTGTAAGCCGAATTCTGTTTTTGTGCGATTATTTGTCTAGGCCAAACATTGCTGTTCGGCTCAATAGCGTGCTAACTTTTCGAACCCTTCGACAAGCTCAGGGCTTGCCAGGGAACGCTGCACTTGCACCGGGCAGGGTTTGACGCGTTCTCGTGTCGCCATGAGACGATCCCGTTCGGGAACTTTTCACCCGTGGCCCGCTTGCGCGGACTCGGAATAGTTTCTGTGCCACTTTCCCTAAGTTTTGATTTGCCGCTCTTGTCTTAAGAACAAGAATTGCAAATCTTATACTCGGTGGCCGTTAGCCACTGCCCATAATTCAATCGCCAAAGTTTTCAGGGTGCCGTGCACTCCGAAGCTTTAGCGAAGGAGTGTTCGGACTTTCCTCTACCTAGCTCTTTCGAAAGGGCTGGGCAGCAATCACCCGATTTACCAAGACGCCTTAATTATATCTTAAGGAGGGGTTGATTGTCAACACTTTTTGTTATAAGTTAGAGGCGTGAAAAAGGGAGAACTTGTATTTAGCGCACTGCTTTTGCCGGTTGATTTTGTGATGTTGTTGGCCGCGGGGATTGCGACCTATTTTTTGCGTACCCGGATTCTGTCGGCTTTCAGGCCGGTTTTGTTTCAGTTCAATCTGCCTTTTGAAAGGTACTTTATCTTGGTACTTGCTGTTTCCCTTTTGTTCATCGCCAGTTATGCGGTTTCCGGTTTGTACAGTTTAAGAAGCACAAGGAGCGCAATAGGGGAGTTCTCGCGGATAGCAGTGGCATCATCTGCGGGCATAATGGTAGTAATCATTTACATTTTCTTGAGGCAGGAACTTTTTAATTCGAGATTTCTCGTTTTGGGTGCGTGGCTTTTGGCCATCGTCCTTGTTTCTGTCGGTCGTCTAGTAATGCGTCGCCTTCAGAAGTTTTTTGTCTCCAGATATAACTTCGGCGTGCACAAGGTAATGGTGATCGGGGGGGATGATGTGACCCAGAAAATAGTAAGCGAAATCAAGGCCAATCCCGCCTCAGGCTATCGCATTATAAAACACCTTGCCAACCCTGAACTCGAGGAAATTAAAACGGCCGCCGCCAACCCCGGCATTGATGAAGTCATTTTAGCCAATCCTCACTACCCTGCGGAGAAGATTTTAGACCTTGTGGATTTTTGCCACGAGAATTACATAATTTTTAAATTCGTCCCCAACCTCTACCAGACCTTAACGGCCAATTTTGTGATTGATACTTTTACGGGTGTCCCCTTAATTGAGCTTCGCCGCACCGCATTGGATGGGTGGGGGAGAATCATAAAGAGAATGATCGACATAGCCGGTTCTGCGTTGGGGTTGGCTGTCTTGTCCCCCTTGTTTTTGGCAATGGCCTTTGCCATAAAGTGGGAAAGCGAAGGACCGGTTTTCGTCAGGTTGGATAGGGTCAGCAGGGGCAGGCGGTTCAAGCTCTTTAAATTCCGCTCCATGATAAAGGACGCGGAAAAATATAAAGAGAACCTCTGGCAGTTTAACGAGAGAGCCGGCAGCCCGCTTTTTAAAATGAAAAACGACCCGCGGATAACAAAAGTCGGCAGGTTTCTGCGCCGATGCCGATGGGACGAGTTTCCTCAGTTTTGGAACGTGTTAAAAGGCGATATCTCGCTTGTCGGTCCGAGGCCCCACCAGCCGGATGAAATCGCCAGATATGCGAAGCATCACAAGAGGGTCTTGGCCCTTAAAGCAGGCGTTACCGGTATGGCCCAAGTCTCGGGCAGTTCGGATTTGCCGTTTGAAGAAGAAGTCACCCTGGACACTTTTTATGTGGAGAACTGGTCCTTGCGGCAGGACATAAAAATTTTACTGATGACCGCGCTTAAACTTTTTCGCGACCACTCCGCGGTTTAACAAGCAAGCATGAAAATAGCTTTAGTTCATGATTATCTCAATCAGTACGGCGGAGCCGAGCGCGTTTTGGAGGCGCTTTGCGGGATTTTCCCCGAAGCCCCGATTTATACGCTGCTCTACGACGAGGCGGCAACCGGTCGCGTTTTCAAAGGACGCGAGATTCATACTTCTTTCTTGCAAAGAACCCCATTTGCCCGGAGGCATCATCGCATTTTCCCATTGCTTATGCCTTTGGCCATAGAGCAGTTTGATTTGTCGGAATTTGACCTAGTCTTTTCCAATTCCGCCTCGTTTGCAAAAGGTGTAATTACCAAGCCTCATACGAAGCACATAAGCTATTGTATGACTCCGACGAGGTTTTTGTGGGATGACAGCCATCGCTTTATTGATGAGTTTAAATATCCGTGGCCGATAAAAAAACTTGTCCCATTTTTCATAACTTATCTTCGCATTTGGGACAAAGAAGCCGCCTGCAGGGTTGACGAGTTTGTGGCAATTTCCGATTTTGTCAGGGAGCGGATAAAAAAATATTACGAGCGCGACGCTCGAGTGATTTATCCGCCGGTTTGCACCGCGAAATATCAGATTTCGGAAAAAATTGGCAACTACTTTTTAATGGTTGGCCGGCTCGTTTCTTACAAACGATTTGATTTGGCGGTAAAAGTTTTCAACGCCATAAAAAAACCGCTGAAAATTGTAGGGGACGGCCCCGAACGCAGGCGACTTGAAAAACTTGCGCGCAGAAATATTGAATTTCTCGGCTTGGTTTCCGATTACAGAATGCCGGAGATTTATAGCCGCGCCCAGGCAATAATTTTCCCGCAAGTTGAGGATTTCGGCCTCGTACCTCTAGAGGCGATGGCTTCCGGCCGACCGGTGATCGCCTTTCGCGAGGGCGGAGCACTGGAAACAGTTATGGACGGCAAGACCGGAATATTTTTTGACGAGCAAACCGAGATTTCTCTCGCCCAGGCCATCGGCAAATATTATCAGACTGATTGGGACCCCAAAATTATCCGTGAACATGCCCTTCGGTTTGACAAGGAGATATTCAAGAAAAGAATCACCGAGCTCTTGACGCAAGCCGGTTAATTTGTTATCATTCAGTCAGTTCTTAAACAGGAGAATGGCCTATGCTTGGTGACAGAAAAGCCAGGGCTTTGATGATTATCATTGAAAAGATGATAGCCGGAATCTTGCAGGAATATGCCAGCTTGGGCGAAGCAATCTTTAAGCTTTTTGAGCTGGCGAAAAAAATCTACCAGGCCAGGACCGAAGACGAATTTCAGGTCGCTGTTTCGGAATTGGGATACTCGCCGGAAACATTTAGGCCACCGGCCGTAACAAAAGGCGTCAGGATTGTTAAAACCGTACCCGTCCAAATCGGCGGCGGCCGCACCACTGACCAGATCGTCGCTGACGCCAGAAAACTGGAGGGCAAGAACCGTCCGGGCTACATCAACCCGGACATCACCCAGAAAAACATGCCCTCCGGCAACGGCCACAAACGCACGGTGGTCGTGGAATTCTTTGAGTTTGACCACGACCCGACCACCGACGAAGTTCGTGCCCGCTGCGAAGAGCCGGGCTACGGCTACTCAACCTATGAGGACGGACTCCGTTTCCAGGAAGACCGTCCCGAAGACCAACGTGAGCGCTCTCACGTCTTTATCCCGGAAAACCCATGGTGCGGCGCGGGCGGCGACCCGCGGGCGCTCGACCTCTGGGGCGACGCGGGTGCTCGGGGGCTCGACCTGTTCTGCTGCGGCCTCGGCGTCAGGTGGGGTCGGGACTGCCTCTTCGCTCGCCGCAGGTACCTTCCGTAACACTTTGGCCCTTGGGCGCATGGAACTTTCTGTGTCCTTTGGGCTCTTTGGCCTTCGGGAAAATTGACCGCGCTCGGCGCGGTTTTCTATTTTCTAGCCCCGGATTTGAGGCGTCTCTTTTAAAAAAATGTTCTCCTAAATAAACTTTTTGTGTTCTTGGCGGAGTCCACTCTCTTTTGAACGACCACCGCAGGCAAGCAAGCCAGCGAACAGAGAATCAGGATTTGTCTAACAATTTGGGGTCGAGAGCGTGTGCGGTAGCCAGATGAGGGGGTACCCCAAATTTTAGCTAACAAATTCTGATTCAAATGAGCTGGCGAGTAAAGCCGAGGACTAAGTGAAAAAGAGGGTGGGCGAAGCTAATCCACAAGCTATTATCTTTCAGCGGCAGTATAATAAGAAGAGATGCCGAGGAATAACATCCTTTTGGCAATGTTTGATGTTAAGCCGGTGAAAAAA
>Ga0172362_10004366_pt1 | contig 12255 bp, 8 predicted proteins | sample LakKivs1_kivu2a2_FD_114534 | JGI IMG/M metagenome (GOLD analysis project Ga0172362, IMG submission 114534) | Sediment microbial communities from Lake Kivu, Rwanda - Sediment s1_kivu2a2 | ecosystem: Environmental > Aquatic > Freshwater > Lake > Sediment | place: Rwanda: Western Province, Lake...
CAAAAACCGCTTGCGTTAATTTGCCATGGTCCAACAGTAAATAAACACCACCCAATATCAACACCAACAACAGTAAATAATGTTCCCGGACAAGCTACACTATTAATCGCATTAACAATAGCGCTTAAAATTGAGTTTAGTACGCTAACAATAGTACAAATAAATGATATAATAATATAAATAATATCATTAAGTAAATCAATAATTGTATTAAGCGCATATATCACCCAATTAATTCCAGCAACGATTGTAAATAGAACGCTATATAAAATACAAACTAAATCATATAAAAATCCAGTCGTTGGATCCATACGATTATATGGTATTGGAGCTTTTGCTTTTTCAATATCAACTTTTTTCAGACCTAAGCATCGTGGCGTTGTGTTTCTAGCGGCCCACATAGTGTCTTTCAAATAACGTGGAATATAATTTCTTACTGTATATATTTTTTTTCGAGTAAATTCCCTAAATAATGGCCCACAATGATAATACCCATTACTATCAACACCCGGACTATCTATATCGCCTAATGAATTGAATCCGGAAATTGTTCCTGCAACATTACCTGTATCATCAATATAATCAACATCTAATCGATTAAACAAATAGGCATATTTATGAATACCATTATTAGGCACAATATATTTTGCTATGTATTTAACGTCATCGGTTTCCGGCCCAATTGAAAATTTAAATCGAAAGAAACCATTTTTAATAACACCCTGTGATATACTTGGAGAAACAGTCTCATTACCATATTCATCAGTTATGATTCTTTGCCCATTAATCTCGATTAAAAACGCCCACACTCCATTTTCATTGATAACGGCGGCTGGCTCATTTAAAAATTCAACACTATCCGGAACATTATCGCCATTACTATCAACCAAAGTTAATATTTCAATTTTACCCGGCATAGTTTGTAGCTGAGCTTGTTCCCCAACGTGTTTTTTAACTTTACATCTTTGATTTATCCAATTATTTTCTGAATCCGTTACTGAAGATCCAATAAACAATGCATATTGCTTTAATTCAATGCCCTTATCGGTTAAGTCAAAATCAGAACGTGTTATTTGTACATCGCATAAATCTTTTGACCCCCAAAATGGTTGGACTGTAATTGTTCTATCTAATGAAATAATTTGTGCTAACGAATCCAAATCAGTAGATGCTTTAAATTTATATGGCCCATCAAACTTTTGTTCCGATTGACCCTGTGCTATCAACTCAAACGGCACAACGCTTAAATCACCAATATCTGAAATATCAATATCATAGTGTATTACATATGTTCCGGTAGGTACGCCATAAAACATAAAATCACCGGCTTCATTTGTTCTTGTTGTGAAACGATAATATTTCTGATAAATTTCTAGCCATAAATCATCACGAAGTATTTCTTCTTTGGTTGGAAAATTACCTACGGGGGTATGAGTTGCGGATTGCTTAATTGATGGTAATAAATTATAACGAATTCCATCGCGTTTATCGGTAACAGTTTTATATGGATAACGAGCAACAATTTCAGGGTTGTATTCATCTTCTGCTGTTAATGGAATAAAAATAGAAACTTTAGCGTTAGGAACGCCAAAGCCTTTATTTGCTGTTACACGACCAACAACAACGCCAAAATTAGAGCAACGATTAACCCAAGTATCAGCAGATTTAAGGGTTAAAGATAAAATATTAAACTGATCATAATGTTGATCCAATTTAACTTTTATATGTTGATCTCCCGAATGTGGCTCGGTTCTTATTCGATAGGAACTATTACTCATTAAAAATCAAAATTTAAAGTGGATACATTTATTGTTATATCAGTTGCATTACGAATTTCATAGATTACATTTGCTTGTCCAAATAAAATTCCATTTAATTGTTCAATATTAATTTGTCGAGTATTAAAATCCATTAAATACACATCAGCAAAACCATCTGGTGAATAACCATTATTAATTGGATTATAAAATCTAATATCCATAATGTTTAAAACATCATTACCTAATTCTTCAACAATATTTTGAATAATTTTACCTCTATACATATTGTCTCCCATTTGTTGATTTGATATTTCAAAATAGTCCTTTACAACATGTCCGATTCTAGACGCAATATCGCTCTTATTAACTGATTTTGGAACCAGTACATCAACTTCAACTTTAATGTTAAACACTTTACCCCATTCAATTTTAACATAATCATTCATCATTCGATAGTTTGATAAATAAGACGCTAAATTCGATAATATTATTTGATTAACCGAATTAAATTCAATCGTATTATTAGGAGTTAAAGTCAAGGCATAAACCGTAATTGAATCTCTATCTTGAACAACATTATAACGATACGGTTTACCATAACGAGTTGGCATTTCACTAATCAACGCCATATAATCTTTTAATTGAACGCCACGTTCTTGTGATCCAAAATTATATGCAATGGTACGTCTAATTTCTTCTAGCGATGGTTCATCCGCGCCGCCCATTGCTGGAACTGTATTTGTTACTACTAACGAATTTATCACAGATTGTTGTTGAGTAACATCGTTACCAATAAATTCCCAATCGACCAATTCTTCTTGACTAATAGTATTAACGCCTAAATTAGTTATTGCGCCCCCACCAACACGATATCGAATAAAAATTGTTGTATTTGGCGTTAACGCGTCCCCTAAAGCATTATTGTTAATCATTTTATTATAAATTTCTAACAATTCAGGAAATTGATTTGTTGAATCGTCATAAGTTTTACTAGGTCTTCCTGACCCAAAAATTATTTTTAAATAACCATTGTCTGTATATTCAGTAATAAATTTTTTAGTAACTTTTTTCCAAGTTCCGGGTATCACACTTGAATATGTACTACCTGATGCGCCCCCCATAACAGGAATTAATTGTGGCGATCCATCAACAAAAATTTCGCCTTGTGCCAAATATTTAACTTCATACCATCGTTTAGTATCATCTAAAAATTCATCGATTGTTGGAATGGTGGTTACATTACCCGGAACCATAATTATTTGTTCAACGCTTATAACATTTGTTTCAGGTAAAATCACTTCTAAAAATGGTTTAACGTCAGCATCTCTAATATAACGCGAATAAACTTTCGTTTGCCCATTTGTTACAAAAACTGATTTTGTTAATCGATATGCTGTTGCTTGTGGTGCGCCAATAGCGTCTTCGGTTCTATCAGCGATACCAGCACTATTAAATGGACTTTTAAAATCAACATCTTCTAAAATTTCAAATATATGCCCGCCACCAACAAAACTAGATCCCATCTTTAATATTGGAGCATAATTACAATTAAAATAATTTACCCCGTTTTGTTGACAATTAGATGTTTGTGATATAGATCCCGGTGGGACAGTAACGGATATATTTAAAATGCTAACACTTGGTTTTTTCCCAGTAATTTTTAACCCATATGTACGAGCTAAAGATAATAAATTTTTACGTTCTTGTATGTAGTCTAATTGGGTTTCATTAAACATTCTATCAGTATGATATGATAAAATATCACCGACAGCAGCATTAAGCTCCAATAACGCCATACCAACAGAAGAATCATTGTAATCTTTAATTTCAGGATAGTTTTTTTGTAAAAAATCTATTAATTCCTGTCTAATCTGTGGATATGTTCTACCTAAATAACTTATTTGTGCGTTTTGTGGCATAATTTTTTAAAATTGTAATTCTATTATTTCGCTACTAGCAAAAGCTCCTTCCTGAATGTCCAAACTAATTCTAATTTTAGCGACATTTTCTTTGCTTGGTGGTTTACTTGATGTTTTTTGCCCTTTTAAATTTTCATTAAACAACGGACTAATATTACCACCAATACTAATATCAATATTTTTTACTTTAACATTCGGAAAATAATTTGTGATAAGATCATTAATCGTTATTTTAATATCAGCATGTGTCATTTCATCATTTGGGTCAAATAAAAATCTTTTTAAATTTGCGCCAAATGATGGTCTAAAATATCTTGTTCCCTTTGTCGTTAATAGTACGTGTTTAATATCCGCAATAAGACCATCTCGTGAATTTGTCGTTAAATCCATAAAATAGCCTTTATCGCTTTCTTCAAAGGGAAAATTAATGTTAAAGATGTTATCCATTATAATTAATTTTTAAATAAATATCCCATAATAAAAAAATAATGGGATTCACCAAAATGTAAATCCCATTATTAAAACAAATTATTTTATTGATTAACTAGCCACAAGCGGTATAACCACAAGTACATTTTTTACATCCTTCAGCATAAACTAATATACTACCGCACTCAGGACAAATATCTTTAGTTTTAACACCGTCCTTAATGTGTCGTTTAATTAATCGTTTAACGCCAGATTTCCAATCAGTAATTGAATCGCCGTCTTCCAATTTCAGCCCATCAACCAATTCATAGACATAAATTAACGGCATCCCTTGTCGAAGTACGCCAGAAATTAAACGAGCATAATTATGATATTCCCGGTTAAACGCTCTATTCAAGCCCTCCATTGTACACTTATAACCATCAGCGTCCACATATTGAAAATCATATCTGGTTTTACCGTTATCTTTAACTTTAATAACAAAGCCTTTTTCAATTGAAAATGGAATCATAAATGAATCCCATTTTCCGGTAAAAATTTCAATCGGTCTATCTTGAACTAAGCCAAGCACACCAACCCATTTTTCCCCCTTATTATTAAAATGGATTACATCGCATTCAAGAATTTTTGGCCTTTTTGGTACATTAATTTCTTTAAATGAATTGTCCATCTTTTGTTGATGTTTATCTGATACCAATATGCCTTCACGAGATCCTTCCCGGTAAACAGTAATACCTTTACATCCGGATTTCCATGCTGTCATATAAAGTTCCGATACTATTTCTTCAGTTGTTTCATTCGGGATATTAACCGTAACGCTAATTGAATGATCTATCCATTGTTGAATTTGTCCTTGCATCGCCACTTTTGCTACCCAATCAATATCTGCTGAAGTTGATTGATAATATGGAGAAATCTTATAAAGTTTTTCATAATTTTCATCCGATAAATCACGTAAATCATATCCATTAATTTGTGCCCATTTAACAAACCCATGATGATACACGTTGTACATTTCAAACGCATCACCTTGTTTGTCATATTCAATATTATCAGGATTAATACCTTTATCGTTTGGATTAATTTTACGTTTCCGTTTATATTTTATGCCAAATGCTGGTTCAATACCTGATGTTGTTTGCGTCATAATGGAAACAGTTCCAGTAGGCGCTATTGTTAAACAAGCAATATTTCTTCTTCCGGTTTTCTTATATTGATCCAAAATTTCTTTTGGCATATCCGGATTATTAAACAAAACTCGGCTTAAAAATGGATTGCCCTTTTCTTTATTAATATCAAACACATTAAAAGCCCCACGTTCTTTAGCTAATATAACAGAAGATATGTAAGCTTGTGTTGCTAGCGTTCTTTGTACATTAACTGCAAAATCGATGCCTTCGGTACTGCCATATTGATATCCCATCGCAGCTAGCATATCGCCTTCCGATGTTATTCCTAAACCAGTTCTACGGCCCAAATGTGCCATAGTTTTAACACTTTCCCATAAAGATTTTTCTGTTGATTTAATGTAATCAGGCTCAGAATCATCTTTAATTTTTTGAATAATTTTATCAATCTTTTCAATTTCAAGATCAATAATGTCATCCATTATTCTTTGAGCATATTGTGTATGTTCTTTAAACAAGTTCATATCAAATTCAGCATCTTTTGTGTATGGGTTTTTCACATAACTCAATAGATTAATTGCTAATAAACGACAACTATCATATGGGCATAATGGAATCTCCCCACAAGGATTAGTTGATATCGTAGCAAATCCCATATTAGCATAACAATCCGCTGGCGATTCACTAATAATCTTATCCCAAAATAACACACCGGGTTCAGCTGATTTCCACACATTGTGAATGATTTTATCCCATAAACGCTTACTATCAATTTCTTTTGATACTAATGGCTTTTCACTATTTATCGGGAATTGTTGTATATACGGTTTATCATTTATAACCGATTTCATGAAATCATTACCAATTTTAACAGAAATATTAGCTCCGGTAATTTTCCCTTCTGTTAATTTCGCATCAATAAAATTTTCGGCGTCCGGATGTTTAATTGATAAAGTTAACATTAACGCCCCACGTCTTCCATCTTGGGCGACTTCCCTTGTTGAATTTGAATATCGCTCCATAAAAGGAACTATTCCTGTTGATGTTAATGCTGAGTTTTTAACCGGTGTTCCTGAAGGGCGAAGATGTGATAAATCGTGCCCTACTCCACCGCGTCTTTTCATTAATTGTACTTGTTGTTCATCAATGTGGAAAATGCTTCCATAACTATCATATGAGTTTCCAACAACAAAACAATTGCTTAATGATGATACTTGCAAATCGTTACCTATTCCGGTTAATGATCCGCCAGCGGGAATAAGATATTTAAATTTTTCCAGTAACGAAAATATCAACTCATAACTTAATGGATTTGGATATTTTTGTTCAATGCGATAAATTTCTTTCGCTAATCGTTTATGAGTATCATCAGGATTTAACTCATATATGTTACCAAACGAGTCTTTTAATGCGTATTTATTAATCCATGTGTTTGTTGCTAATTCATCACCATTAAAATAATTTAGAGTTGATTTAAAAATTTCATTTCTATTGTACGTTTTCATTGTTTCATTCATAATGTCAATTTCAGCTTTTTCTTTAACTAGATTTTTCATTAGCATTAATTAAAATTAAGATCTGTTATCTGTCAAATTTTGTACTTGTTCCGTTTAGATATTGGCCTGTTATGTTTAATTATTACTTATATTGCTTGCCTCACTTATTCCTTTTCTCTCTTTATACAACTGAATTGCCCTTCGTTTCTGTTTATCAGATTTATTATTTTCAAAGCCTAAAAACGTTTCTGATTGTTCGGTTGATATTTCCATTTTCTCATTATTAAAGATACAATTTTCAAAGACAAGTCCATCCTTCGATACACGAGATTTTAATATCGCCATAGTTGCTAATCCGCTTTCTTTTTGTGACAAAGTTTTTGCTACGGATATTACAATGTGACCAATTTGAGCCTTTTTAATCGAACCGCCCATTTGATCATTTGTAACAATATCAGAAGAAATTGAGCTTCTATTACCTTGCGTTGCAGTAACTCCGGCAATGTTTAATTCATGACACATTGATTCAAATTTACGCATAATTTTTCCTTCATCCGTAAAAACGTCATCAGTACCACGTTCCGGAATAATACAATCAATGTAGTCAAGTACTATCATATCAATTTTGATCCCATCTGAACGTAACTTTCTAACATAATTTTTAATTTGTGTTATTGTTATTGAATCAGATTGCCAACGTTGTAATAATAACTGATTTGGCTTTTCTTGTAGTTCGCTTAAACGTCTTTTAACAGTTGCATCTTTGGCTGTATCTTCATTCATTTCAGTTAATGATACACCGGTCCAACAACATATGTGCTTACGTTGGATTTCTGATACATTATCCTCAAAAAATACCTGAAGAACATTAGCGCCAAAATTAAACGCACTATTAGCTACTTTGGTTAAAAAAGTAGTCTTACCAACCCCGAGAGGAGCTAGTAAGACTAATATTTCGCCTTTAGCAATACCGCCTTTAAACAGGGTGTCCAGTCCTTCAATACCTATTGGAATTGTGTCCCGATAATCATCAGCAATTACGTTTTCTAAATTACTGAATACACTAATTGCTTCATCTTTATCCAATCCAAATGATAATGCTTTTTTAAAATATTCCTCAATTTCATCATAATGTTCAAAATCACCTTGATCCAATATAGATTCTGCCTTTTTAATTGCCTTTTTTAATTCTTGTTGTTTACAGAATTTAAAAGATTTTTCCTGTATAAATTCAGAATCGATTAAAGGCAGATTTTTGATTTCGCCAGCTACATCTAAAATATACTTACATTGTACCTCAGTCTTGATTTCAGATCTTATTATCATATCTAATGCGTCATAAGATGGAATAGTGTTATATCGAATATAGTGTTCATTTATAACTTTGCTAATCAATTTACAACTGGCATCGTCAAAATAAGATGAATCGAGAATCGGAATGATATTTTCTGCGAAAGCTTTGTCGTTTAGAATTTGGGACAATACTTTTAATTGAAAGGAATATCCTAAATATCCTAATGTTTTTTTGTCTGACATAATATTAAATATGCTCTTAAATCATTACTGCTACTATACTAAATCTAATTTTTTTTCGGCCATCGTTTCTTGAATTTCAGCAATGATTTCTGGAATAACGCCCCTTATATCTACATCGTATCTCACTTTTGGTGGATAATCATTTCCGGAAAACATCCTTTCGATTACAGTCTTTCCATTTACACGAATTTGAAACGTAAAAATATCTTCGTCTTCGTAATTATCCTTACAATCAGGTAATGGATACTCTTCCAAATAAGGATTATAACCTGACCACAGATATTTCCATGTTTTCCCCTTTAAAGTTGATTCATTTGGCATCTTACATAACCCTTCACCGGTAATGAAATTAACACAACGGTCCACACAATATTTAAGATTATAGGATCTTAATACATTGGGATTAAATTCTTTCACGTTAAAATATCTTTGGCAAATAATATTACCATTGATTAAAAGAAGAAATTCGAACTTCTTTCCTACTAAATTTTTGTCATAACTCATACTACTTGTATTTTTCATTTCTAATTATTTTAAGGAATGGTTGAACAAAATCTTCAAACCTATCCAATTGTCCGGGAATTAATCGAATTGTTCCATCCTTAATCATCATTTTTAATAAATTTTTAAAACGTCTATTGGTTGGGTCTAATCTTTCGTTAAGAATAATTTTTATATTTTCCTTATCATCGCCTTCAATCAACGGAAAGTTTAAATCAATTAACCGCTCATTAATATCATAAAACTCTTTACCAAATATACCACTAGGTGTCTTTCCAGTCAATATATTTTTACAAATTGTTTCTGATTTTTTTTCTTCGCAAATCGCAAAAATTTCATCTAATTGAACCTCACGAGTTCTAATTGCCGGAACAAGATTAATTAATTTTTCTATTGCGTTATCGCTACCTAAACCCGATATCGCATGAATCGAATCAGATTTATCACCTGTTAAAATTTTAATTAATTTGACGTTTTTATAGTAATAAGGAAAAAATAATTGAAAATTGTTGGGATTAATTATAAACCTTTTATCAAGTAAATAAGCATTAACATCTTCTGATAATAGTTGAAGTAAATCCCTATCATTGGTAACAATTAAAATTGATTCATTAAATTTCCGATTATGCGTATAATAAGCAATGGCGTCATCAGCTTCACAATTTTCTGTAATGTATTGACGTATGAAAAGTTCTTCAAAATATTCTTTAATTCGGACCTTTTGAAATTGATAATTATCAAATTCATTATCCGTCATTTTATTCTGTCTTCTTCGAAATTTATAATCCGGATACAACTTTAACCTAGATTGGATTGAATTATCACCGTCCCACATCACAACAATCTTATTAACCATATTTTCATTAATAAGTTTGCGGATCATATTAAGGGATGAAAAAATACCCCCTATCTTATTACCTTTGTATGTGGTATATTTAACCCCATAATAGGCAGTTTTGAAGAGGGCATTTCCATCAACTAATAAAGTCTTATTCTTCATTACCCTGAGCAGTTACTTGTTTCACAACTTCAGATTCGCTCAAGTCAAATTCGCCATCGCCAAGAATTACTTGCCAATAGTCAGAATATTCAGCTTTATATTTTTTAATCGCATCCGGATCATCTTTTATAAAACCATGAGGGGTACAAAGTAATTTTCCATCGGCATAACCAAGACCATTAATATGATTTTTAATTACGCTAACTTTAGATCGCGTCGCAAATACAATTTTACGACCTTGTTTTGTTGCATCAATTTTAGATATTCCAGCATCTTGCTGATTACCAAATTGAAATACAAGGGTTGAATTCAAATAAACAGATTCACCGCCTTTAGCTTTAATTTTAGGCTGTGACATTGGATTTTTCATATCGGTTTTAACCCATGGCTGATTAACAATAATAAGAGTATTGGTATATTTAGAATCAACCATTCTTGATCCTGTAATACGAGAATTTAATCCCATACCAATAACATCTGCCAACACGCCAGCATTATGCATTTTTCCACCCTTGCCTTCATATGTCATACGGCAAGGAACAGAGCCAATTGAATCCCATAAAAATGTAAGTTCATAAGGAATATTACCCTTTTCTTGTTCATCAATCATCCCATTAATATAATCTGAAATGTCTTCAATAGTTTTAAATGTATTATTGAAAATGAATTGGCCTTCATAATCAATTTCACCGGTTTCAGGATCAACGATTTCTTCAAATTCCAAACCCATGATTTTAGCGTGTTCCCAAGACCATTTTTGTTCAGTAATAATAAAAACCGGTAATCCGCCTTGTTTTTGTACAGATACGGCAGATTTTACCAATGCTGTTGTTTTTCCGGTATCAGAGTGTCCCAAAAGCATATTAATATGCCCTTTTGCTGGTCCGGGAAGCCCTGAAGCATCATAAAACGCTTCATCAATTGTAAAATATTCTTGTGGCTTATATTTTGCCACGCTCGAAAATTTTGACGTGATTTTTTTAAGATCAGAGAAATCCCTTTTAGGAATCCCTCCGGTCTGATTAATTGGTTGTTTTTTTTCTTTTGCCATACAATAGTAATTTAGATTTCTCGACTAAATTAAAATGGTAAATCGTCCATTTCAACATCACTTTCATCGTTATCTTCATCCACAATTTCTGCTTTTTTAACTGCTGGTTTTACCGGTACTTTAGCCGAAGCTTTGGTTTTAGTTGTGGTTGATTTAACAACGGTTTTTTCTTCTTCAGCTAGTTCAGATTTTGTCTGTTCTTTTTTCCTACCGCCAATTGTTGCGGTACTTTGACCATCATCATCCATTGTTTCTACGGTAACGTCATTGTTATTTTTTAATTCCCATTCGGTTTTGGTAATAAATTTTTCTTCATCTTTATCCCAATATGGAATTTCGCCCTGAGCCACAATGTCTAGATACTCATATGATTTTTTAGCGTACACATCTTCCCAAGTCATTTCATTGTTTACCCAAAGTTCCACTAATTCAGGATCTTCGTGTAATGGACCCGGATCTTCCGGCATAATAGTTGTCACTTTGGTATAACCGCTATCATCTCTACCTAATGCTAAGATAATATCACGTCCTTTTTCAACATCTGTAATGTCGCCTTTTGCTGAGAATACTGGAACAAATTTATCAAGAGTTCCTTGTTTTTTATAATTGTGACGGAAACGCCAGAATTTAGGACCGTCTTCTTCATGATCACGATCAATCCCTTTAACAATATAAAATTTACGGGCACTGTATTGTGAGGCAATATCTTTATCCTCTTTTTTACCAGTACCCCTTAAACTTTTTTCGATTTCGCATAAAGGGCAATCACCGGTTTTATTTTTATTTGGGCAATACAATTTAACCCAATCAGAGCCAACTTTAATTTCATGGAACCACACTTCAACAAATGGGGATTTACCGTTTTTAGGGGGTAAGATTCGAAAAGTTTTCTGTCCGCTTTCTTTGTTTTTTGGAAGTTGTGTTGAGAAATACCTTTTTAGTCTTTCTTCATCGGAAACTTTGGCTTTTTTATTAGCGGGTTTTGTATTGGCATCATACTGAGCCATAACCGCATTTATTACATCACTCATAAATAAAAAATTTTAAATTAAACAATAGTTTATGGTAAGTCTGTCCCTACCTATAAACAAAATATAACAAATAATTTTAAAAAATCAAACAATAAAACAATAAAAAATTTGGAAATCGAGCAATTATATATTATACAAAGAAGCCGTTAAATAAAGCCACGATTTATATTGTTGGTTACATGACGTCCCATTTAATAATAGAAATGTTTATAGTTGTAATTGTAATGCTCGGAAACAATATAAGCAAGAATTTGATGAACAACGTAAAAAAAAAACCCCGAATTATCGAGGCTTTTTTTCATATATAGGATTACGAATTTGGTTGACGATTAAATTTACTTGGCGTACTTTGGTTTGTTTTCGGTCCGGGAAAAGCTGAATCAGACTGTAAGTTACTTGGTTCTA
>Ga0172362_10004367_pt1 | contig 12255 bp, 22 predicted proteins | sample LakKivs1_kivu2a2_FD_114534 | JGI IMG/M metagenome (GOLD analysis project Ga0172362, IMG submission 114534) | Sediment microbial communities from Lake Kivu, Rwanda - Sediment s1_kivu2a2 | ecosystem: Environmental > Aquatic > Freshwater > Lake > Sediment | place: Rwanda: Western Province, Lake...
ATCTTAAGGTGATATATAAATGACAACAACAAAGATATTTGTAATTTTGGACCGTAGTGGTTCTATGGAATCTTGCCGAAGTGACACTATTGGAGGATTTAACAGTTTTGTGAGACAGCAGAAGGAATTGAAGGCGGATAATGCCTTTCTTTCTTTTTACCAGTTCGACAATGATTATTCTATTATTTATGAGAATAAGAAAATTGAACAAGTTGAGCCATTAACTGAGGCAACTTTTGTTCCTAGAGGAGGCACTGCTCTTTTGGATGCAATTGGAAGAACGGTGAATGGAATTACTGCAAATGATGGAGAAAATGTTATTGTGGTGATTATTACCGATGGAGAGGAAAATAGCAGCAGAGAGTTTAATAAAACAACTATTAATCAATTGATCGGCCAGAAAAAGGAGAAAGGTTGGGAATTTATTTTCCTTGGTGCCAATCAAGATGCAATCAAAGAAGCGGCTGTTTTAGGAATAAACAGCAACTCATCGTTGACTTATGCGACGGAAGCTGCGCAGGAGGCGTTTACATCGGTAAGTAGTGCAATTTCTCGTTCGAGGTCCACCCCGATGAAGAATATTTCATTTACTCCAGAAGAACGGCAGAAATCGATGGGAAAATAATTTTTATAATTTTGTATTCAATTTTTGATAAGAAATTCATAATTCATATGTATTTCTTTATATTTTTTTACGATTTTATCTCTGAATACATTGACGCTTATTTTGGTATATTGACCTGTATCATAAACTGATTCAAAAATTTCGCGACCGTAGATAAGATCCGGATAAATATCTTTTTTGATTCCATCCGAAAATCCAAGATAATAAAATGCATTCGCTGCCATTCTTTTTCCATGTGATATCTCCTCACCTTTTTCATCTAATCTTTTTTTATATTTTTCAAAAACTTCATCCATTTGCAATAAATGGTTCCACTCATCAATTGTGAAGAATGATAAATCATTTATATCCTCATCTTCAATCAAAGAATTCACTTTGTAATATTGGTTCTTACCAATAATATCCAATTCTTTATTAAAAAATGACATTGTTAATGGTTAGAATGTCAGATATAATTTTATTCATTTTTTTTTGGAATGCGTTTAGAAAAAATTTATAATATTTTGGATAAAAAAATAATCTTAATATAATAATAATGAAGACAACTCCCATTTTGGTTTTGTTGAACCTTTTTCTCATCAGTTCCGTCTGTGATGCGTCCCAGCCAATTGTTTCCACCAACTCAAAAGTAATTTCTGCTGTTGTTAAGCCAGTTCCTCTCGCGGTTGGCAATAATGATCTTAAATGCGATGCATGCGAATTCATTGCCAAAGGTCTCGATGATAAAGTTTTCCATAATGATCATCTCGTTGAACTTGTGACGGAGGAATTGGATTCAATTTGTAATGTTCTACCGGCAAGTGTGCATGATATGTGTATATCGGCTGTTAATGGAACTGTTCCGGATTTATTGGCGAAGATCGGTGATTTTGTGGCGAATGAAGGATGTGAGGAATTAGGAATATGCAAGAATAAATTTTAGAAATAGATTTTTAATTATAATTAGTAAAAGATTTCTTAACATATTGAGCGAATGTTAAGATTGAACTTTCCTTTGTAGCCAAAATTCTCACTCTTTCTTCATTGAAAATTTCCATAAAATTCTTCACTTCAAGTGCTCCTGAAAACTTCACAATGTTCATCTCCTCTCCCTTCGTCACAATTCCCATAACAGGAAAAACACATTCAGAAACATTCACCACCTTATTGTTCGTATCAATCAAACAAAGATTCTCAAAAGGGTCAGGTGCAAGTGAATTTGGTAAAGTTTCGAAATTGGCAGGGTATTTTGAAATAGGTTCGAAATTAGGTCTTTCATCATTGCGTTCTCTCTTGTTACCGGTATTGGTATTAATCCAAAGGTCTGGGCGACGAGAAAGGAGGTTGCTCCCGGGGGTTTTGACCATTGGAGGGAAGAGTGTTTCGTTGAAATCTTGGGCGCGGTATTCTTCTTCAAAAGAGGTGTCAAGTTCGGGAATTTCAGGCATTTCTGCCTTGTGCCGATCGCGATTCAGTTTGATGCGAAGATTCTGGTTAAGACGGTTAGAAAATCTTGTTGTCAGATATGCATTTTCCCCAAAACGGGGATTTTCATACAATCTCTGAAAAAGAGCGTCTGCTTCAGTGGAAAGGTCCATGTCCAAATAAAGTAAATATCTTTCTTGTGAACGTATTTTATTAATTTTGATATCACGAACGACTCCCATTTCTGAGAGAAATTCCTTCACAACATTAACAATCAAGTTCTCATCAAAACGAGCATCCAAAACTTTTGAATGAATAAAGGTAACAAATGTATACATCTTTGTCTTGTTAACTCATAATTATATTATAACAAATACTATCAATTTTTATATTTATAACAAAGCAACTAAAACAAAATTAGTTGGAAATAATTTCAGAGTGTAGAGCAACCTGACCATCCGGAAGACAAACAGGTTGAAGAACAAATCTTTCGTTCCAGACATTTTCAATGATAATGTTTGAATCAATCACATTGGTAGATTTTACATTTTGATGTCCGATTAGATCCATCAAGAGTATTCCTTCTGATGGAGTGGAGGATTCGTCATGAACAATTGGTTTCCAACAATCCCAGGTAGCATCGAATGAAGCACCAACCAGAACTGGCATAGCATATGGACCAAGTAAGGCAAGGAGTCCAGCACTTCCAGCGGTTGAAACTGTTGTAGTTGCAACGACTGCTTCAGCCGCTATAACCGTTTCAGTAACTAGAGCTCCAGTACCAGCTATTGTTGATGCGACAGCCGCACTTGAAGTTGCTGCTGCGGCGGCCGCTTGAGAAGCAGCAACTCCCGCGGCGATACCTTCTGCCATTTCAACAGTTGCGACAATTGCAGCTGCTCCTTCAGTTGCAACAGCTCCTCCTACTGCAATGGCACCAACGCCAGTTGCTAAAGTGATAACCATAACCATTTTTTTAAACAAAGAAAAAAACTTTTATATTTGTAAATTATAAAAATTAATATAAATTTTACTATCAATTTTTGAAAAATTAGAATAATACGGAAGCGATTCCAGCAGTTGCTACACCTTTGCCAATATCTTCAGCAGCGTGTCCAAGATCAGTTAAGAAGCTGTGGTGGTGTTGAGGTTGGGGGATTGGAGTATCAGAGTCATCATCGGATGAGTAGTCCATTTATTATATTAGAGAAATTAATTCTAAAATAATTCAAAAAAATATCTTTTTTAACTTATGGATAAAAACTCATTTTCTAATTATTTTTATAAATTAAGTAGAAGTAATTCATTTCGTCTTATTTCTGCTATCATCCTCCTCGCCCATTTTTACACCAAACCTTTCTGCAATTTATATCACTCCATCTTTGGTAAAATATTTCTCATCATTTTCGCAATTATTCTCGGATATTTTGACATTACTGCCGGTATTTTTGGATTCGGTCTTATCATAATCTTATATGAAAAATGTAGAGGATATACCCAAGAAAATTTCTGCACGAATATGCAGTGCCCATTGTAAAAAATAATCTAATAAATATTTATGGGATATTATATATTCGATAAATTTAGTTTATTGCATTTTTCAGCGGGTGTTTTATGGAATTATTATGGATTGGATTTGGTTTCTTTGATCGTATTGCACATTATTTTTGAGGCTGTTGAGAATACATCGGTGGGAATGGCATTTATAAATAGGTATTTTAAGTTGTGGCCAGGGGGGAAGGAGCATGCTGATTCTTTGTTGAATAGTTTATCCGACACATTTTTTTCAGCATTGGGTTGGATTTTTTATCAGAATCTTTCGAAGGATGTAGATAGAACTGCAATTTTAGCATTATTTGTTGGAAATGTGATGTATTATTGGTTGATTAAAAATTTATATATAGGATTAATTTTGGGCATATTTTTGGTGATTGCATTTTGGAAGGAATGGAAATATTATTTGTATTATTTAGTGGGGATTGGATTGGGATATGGTGTCACTTTGGTTGACAATGAGTTTCGACTATTTATGTAAATTTATAATTGCAATTTCTCTATTAAATTATTTCTTTGTAGGAGTAGGATACATTGGTATAACAACAATTTCATCATCAAGTTCGTCTTGAAGATTTTTAATACGATCATTATTAACTGCATCTTTGATATTTGCACTAATGATTTCTTGTTGAAGTACTCTAGTATGATCCAAATAATCCTGAGCAGATCCCGCAACGCTGGAATTAAGCTCGTGAACACAGTTCCTCAATTCATCATCTTGAATATTAAGATCAATGATTTGTTGATGAAGATTGGCAGTATGATCAAAATAATCACTTTGTGATTGATTCAATGAATTGCGTAGACCAATAACCTCGATACCATATTGTTGGATGAATTGATGAATCGTATTTCTGAGGCCTAAAATGGTGGCTTCATTGATTCTGTTTCTTTCTTCTAATTCGATGAATCTTGGAGTGGAAATAGTATTTTCGGCAATGTTTTGAATTTGATCGCGAAGATCTTGAATTTCTTGGTTTCTTTCTTCAAGAATTGAGCGAAGTTCTTGATTTTCATTGGAGAGTTGTTCTCTGAGTGAATTGAATTGGAGATAGACGGTTTCTACTTCAATGCGTAGTCTGGAAATTTCATTTTCCAGATTGGCTTTCTCTTTTTCTAGGTCATCAATGATTTCATCCTTTTCTTCAATTTCTGATTCAAGTTCAGCAATCTGTTCATCTTTGTTCTTGATTTTTATTTCAAGAACTTCTTTGGAAGCTTTGAGTTTTTGTATGGAATCGTCTTTTTCGATAATGGTTTCGCGATCGTGAGTACTCTTCTCTTTAAGAATTGTAACTCTTCTGCGTTCATTTTCGATTTGAACTTCTAATTCCAGATTTCTTCTCTGTAGCTTCTCAAGTTCGGATATCTTGGGTGTAAAAATGCGTTTAACATAAGCAGAAAATTCTTCCCAAAACTGGGAAATATTCTTCTTCTTGGATTGTCTGTTGGAAATGATGTTTTCCATGTTAATGTAGATGTTTGAATCTATCTGCGCGCTTTCAGTCATAAGTCCGATAGCAATTCTACCATTGATTTTTAAAGAAAATTGAATCAATTTTTTTTACTTAAAAACAATTCCATAAATAAAATTATGTTCGCACTACGTATTGAAAAAGTTATATTTATCGTTTTTGGCGCAGTTTTCGTAATTTTCATATCATGCGCTTGTTATCATAAAATAAAAGGAAAATATCCGTCATCTAGATAAAAAAATAATTAGGAGGATAATGACAGCAATTTCTCATCCAATGCCGGATTTTTACTTAATTTATATTCCGCCTTATATCCGTAGGTAATAGATCCAATAAATAATAAAATTAAGCTAACAATAACGGACCAATCTATTTCGTATTTTGAGTTAAACTTGATTAGATTATATTTTTGGATAAAATATCCTGAGATTATTATGAGAGGAGATTTTAAGGAGAGTATAACTGTATTTAAAATGTTGCTTCCATTTTTTAGGATATGAGCTAATATTTGATTAACTGTGCTGGAAGTTTTTACGTTTATAAGTAAAAGAATAAGGGAATAATTACAGTTATCTTTTTCTTGGGTATTTTCGTTTTTGTAAAGACATTTGAAGGTATTGGAGACATATTGGGGGAATTCATCGGGTTTAATGGAATATTTTTGTAAAGGAATGAAGATAAATGGAATTGTGACTAATCCTGTTAGAAAGGTGAAGATAGTAAGGAGTAAATTGAAGAATGTAAGATTGAGTAATTTATTGGATTTAATATAATTTTCCCTATAAATATTGACCAAAGTTTTAATAATGGAAATGATAATAAAAAAAGAAATTGCTAAATAGTTTTTTTCTTGTTGGTTGTTGATAATTGGGATTGCGCCGATAAGAACGCCGATGCATCGAATTATCATTCCAACATAATGGTTCCAGTGGTAACGGGAATTGAGAAGTTTATAGCTGATTGCAAAATTGATGATTAGGGTAATTTTGTCAATAATTTGTAAAAGGAAGATGGAGATGAATGGCATTGTATAGGAGAAGACAATTGATTCAATTGATTCCGCAAATGCTATTAATAAAATTGGTTTGTAATTGCAGTGGATGTTATAATCTTTTATTTCATTTTTGAGGTATTGGTAGAGGACAATGAAGAGGTAGAAAAAGATGGAGAAGAAAGGGAAAATAACGGTATTGACAATCCAGATGTAATTGAAAAGGGAAATATTGCGATCAATATAAATAAAATAATCAAATGTACCAAAAATAATGTAAAGAGAACCTATTAAAAAATAAAATAAGTTAAACATTTTTTATATATTGTTATTTATTTGCATATTTTACGTAATTCTTCTTTAGCTTGGTTTAAAATTTTTATTCTTTCTTTAGGAAGATTTTTTCCAGCACGGTTAATATAAAAATTGAGCATTGACATTGCGGACCTAAATGGGGTTGATTTTATGCGAGAACTTTTTTGAGCGGATTGGCAAAGTGATTTAGCGATTTGTTTGGGGTTATTGAGAGTGAAGACCCCTTTTTGAAGAGTCATGGCATTGGAAGTTTTTGTTACTTCTGTGCTCCAATATTTTAGGCTTGTCATAATTTATAAGAAGAAAAAGTGAAAAAAATAAAAGATATTGAAAAGTAGTAAAGAAAATGACAATAATTTATCCACCAATTCATATATTTTTGGATAATAATTTTGATAATCTGTATGATGTATTGGTTGTAAAAGTATTGAATAAGCCTGAAAGGGCATTTTTTAGGTATATGTATTGGATGGATTTAATTGAGAGGGTTGAGATTTTGGTAAAGGTTGCATCGGTAGATGAAAGAGATTTTATGGAATATGATAAAGTTGAATTCAGAGATATAGATACAATAATTTTACACCCCACAAAAAGTTTAAAAAATTTAAAAAATAATAATAAAAAACAACTTAAAAGTAATAAAAAAAATATTATTAAGAAGTAGAATTGGATGTTGATACATAAAACAATCGAGAGGTCATTTTCAAGTAATTTTCACAATCTTTACGATATCGTGAAAATATCAATGTCAGGAGTACCAGTTAATTCCCGTCTTTGCATAAATGCTTGGGCTTGTTTGATAAAGACGATTGAAGTTGATGTCAAGGTATTTCCGAAAGATTGTGAAAGTATAAATTTTGATAAATTTGAGTTTTCAATTTCGGATAGATATCACGAGATGGAACATGGAAAACATAATCATATTAATGTTGATGAAACAACTTGGGCATTTCAATTAATTCCCTACGATTATTTGGAGGAATGGAGAGTGTATTTATTTGATTTGGAGAAAAGAGGTGTTGAATTTAGGGTTGATATGAGGATTATTTTCAATGATACTGAAAATATATTTTTAAAAAATAGAAAAGAGGAATTAGATTTTTCAAATTTAGAGGTTGAAGTAGAAATATTTTCATTAGAAAAGTTCGATGAGATTTTTAATAATACACATAATGTCTGGAAAAAAGAACTATTTTTATTAACTAAAAAGGTTGAAAAAGATTTTCTAATATTGGAAAATTAAATTCTTTGTTTAATAAAATGAAAGATGCATCTGCATTCTTTGCCTGCTTCATAAACACTAAAAGTGTTCCAATGAAAATTAACTGTAATAATAAATTTAATACTTACAATGAAGCTGATAAATATCTTGATAATACTCTTGGAGAACCAATAGACAGAAATGCTACTTACATGACGACAGTTGTTCCATTATGTAAATATATCCCAGAATTTATTAACAAGTCTCGCGCATATTTGAAAGCAACAAATACATTACTTGTTAAGGATAATTAGATTTATATTTGATAACAAAATTAATGATATTTATGTCAAATTCTTTTAGGCTTTTTGCATTTCCAATAAATTTTTTGTAGAATTCATTGAAATGTATGTTTTGATTGGTATAATTTTTAAATGAAAGGAAGAAGACGAGGTAAACTTCGGAGATAAAGGGAAGATCTTTTCCGTGAAATTTATACATATCAGATAGAACGAATGCTGGAAATTTCCTTGGTCTTCCAAAATCAATAATTCTAATAATATTTCCATTAATCTGATATTTAAATTTTCCTGACTTTAATATTAGTGGTTTTGAATTTTCATCAATCATTACATTCCAAAGATTACCATATTTTATAAGATCATTATGGAACATTTTTAATTTATGATTAATATAATAAACTTGGAGACACAATTGAATAGTATAATCAATAAATAATTTTTGTTCTATATTTTTAATATAATTTGTAGAATAATTATGGGAGTATTTTGGAAAGATATAAATTTTTGAATTACGGCAATTTAATATTCTTTTTGGGATCGACATAAATTTATTCATTCCATCTTTTTTAATTATAGGTCCAAATTTTTTATAAAAATTATATTCATCAGGATCTCTACCCTTAATAAATTCCCTCTTCACTATTATTTTTTCCCCTCCTTCCTCTTCTTCAGTAACCAACCTTAACTTTGAATTTGAGCCCATATTATATTTCTGTATAATTTCACAATCAATCATTATTTAATAAAAGAAAAAAAAGAATAAAATTAAAAAAATTGAATAATTTACCAATATTTCTTTAACTTAACAAAATGTTAAATTATCAACAAAATAAATTATTTTTGAATTTATTTTTTACTTTTTTGTCAACAATTTTATTCATATTATTATTTTTCAAATTGACAGGAAATAAATATCTTGATGTTGATTTGAATTATGTAAAAGGTATTTGCATTCCCAAATTAAATGCTTGGACAGTATGGCAATGCACTTGGATCGAATATGGAGTTGATCCAGAGATGGCCATAAAAGAATGTTACTATGACCAACATTGTAATATTGTTTTTAACAAACCTATGTTATATCCAAAATGGCTACCAGTATTATTATATTTTTTAGGATCGGTCTTATTGATTTTTTGTCCATTATCGCCAGTTACGAAAATATTAAAGAAGGAGTAAAAAAGTGATTTTATTTATTTTATAATATTTAATATAAAAATGACTTTTGAGGAAGACATTAAAAAATTGGAGGAAGAATATGCGAAAAAGATTCTTCCTTTGAAAGAATTAACGAAAAAGTATGAAGAAGAATATAATTCAGGTATCGCAAAAATATTTGAGTTAAAGAAAAAAGGCTTTGAAAAAATGGAGGAATACAATTTATGGAACTCATTGGAAAAAAATTCACCAGAATATTTAATCCTGGAAGAAAAAAGACAAACAATCATCCACCAAAACCTCAAAAATGAACTCCAAAAAAAGAAAGAAATTTACCAAAAATCCTTTAACTATCTATCATCATCAAAAGAATTAACCTTAACTTGGGAAAATTTAATGGAACAATATGATAGTAAAAGATTTTCTTATTCTCAACTTTCTGAGATTATATATGTTGTGGTAAAAAAAGGAAAGGAGATGAAATATGTTAATTTTATGAAAATTATTATTGATAAAGATAAGTATTTGGTGTGTCCCTGTGGAGTTGCATTTTATCCAAAAAGCGGATATTGTGAAAGAGATGTAAAACATACAATCATTATGAACAAAGAATTACCGGATGATATTTTTGATTGGGATTTAGAATGTTTTTTAGAAGAACCACCTTTATTTATTGACTGATTTTTACACCTTTGCGCATTTTAAATGAGCAAAGGTGTATAAAATAAAAAAAAAATAATTTATAAGATAAAATATGGGATTACTACATGTTGCAATAGGTGTTGCGGTTGTTCTTTTTTGGAGAGGTATTACATTTTTCGCCGATAAATATTTTTTACCTGATAATCCTGATTTAAGTAATTTGATATGTGTTCTTATTGGTGTTATATTGCTATCTCAAATACATAGTTTACACGATTTATACTAAAGATTTAATTTTGTAATTTCTGCACAAATAAAATATATTCCTTTTTTGCATTTTCCTGTGACAATCCTTTTTTTTCTGTCCAAGCATCCCATTTTGCCTTCCCAGTGAAATCTGTGAAACCTGGTCTGGAAGTGGTATTATCACCGGAAGTAGCTTGTTTGTAAAGAGCGTAAAGAGTAAGAAGATCTTTATCAGATGGTTTTTTAGATAAATTGCGGGCATTATTGGCAGCGGTTTCGAAGTCTGAGTCGAGAGACATAATATGTTTTGTAGAGAATATTTTTAGGAAGGAGACGAAGAAAAGTGTTCAGATTCTTTCTTAAATTCCATTTTTTGGAATAATTTATGAAATCGCCTATTCTTATTCAACTCCAACTCTATCCCAAATCTATTATTTTTCCAATTATAAACCTCCATTAAAGTCTCCATCACCTCTATAAAAATCAATTCTGATACCGGCATAATCGAATGATAATGAAGTCCATTTGGATATTCTTTTCGCAAAGAAAAATAAAAATTATAATCAATCTCATTGTCAAGATTATTATATAACTTAGCCCAAAATATCATATCCTCTTCAATTAAGGAAAATACGGATATACCCGTACTCTTATCTTCACAATAAATTGCATATATTTTGTCATAATTTTTAAAAATATCTTCTGCTTTCTTTATCATTATTATTATAATTTATTTTTATTTTTAAGCATTTTGCGTAAAAAAAATGGAAATTAAATGTTTAAGAAGTCATATGGATAATTCAGCAGATTCAAATAAATCTTCGGAGGAGGTCGTTGTTGAGCAAAAGGTTTCTAAGAAGAATGAACAAGTTGTTCAATTTTTACTCCACGCAATTACCATGAATAAACCAGATATTGCAAATTTCTTGTTTGATAAGTGTGGGGATTCTATAGAAGAAATTTTTGCAAGTGACGACAAAAGAATCGAGAAAGCATTGGTTGGCGCATCTGCAAGTGGATACGAAGAAATTGTTAAATTAATTTTGGAACGTGGTGAAGGAAAAATCAGCCAAGATACTGTAGAAGCCGCAATTGAAGCCGCCGGATCTCACAAAGGAACCCGTCACGTCATTCTGGAAAAAGTCACACTGGATACCAAGGCTTTTGAACGTTTGATGTTTTCTAGCATTGAGAGTGGGGATTTGGACTCAGTTAAAAAATTATTTGATAAGAAAAAGTGAAAATATTTTTAATTGAATTTTACAACAATAAAACGAATGATATTACGTTTTATTTTATTATTTTTATGTTCTAGTGTGATAATCGGTTTTTATTATTATCACAATAGAGAGAAAATTGTGGATAAAGTTGACAAGCAGTCCTTATTTCCATTAGTAGATGAATTATATTGTGCCAAAGGGTTTTATTGTCCTGACAATAATTACAATAATCAATTAAAATGTCCTCTGGGACATTACTGTCCCGAAAAAAATATGTTAAAACCGATTGAATGTCCGATAACAAAATATTGTCCTGAAGAAGGAATGGTGATACCGGTAGATTGCCCGATTGGACATTTTTGTCCGGATTGGAGAATGATTGAGCCGTATGAATGTGAAAAAGGTTATTATTGTTCTAAGAAAAATATGAGAACCGTAACTGCTTGTCTTATAGGGACGTATTGTCCAAAAGGATCCATAAGACCGTTAGTTTGTCCGAAGGGAAATTATTGTCCGAGGAATTTTATGGGAATACCGGTAAAATGTCCGAAGGGATTTTATTGCCCGAATACGGGAATGACAATTCCGATAAAATGTTTGCAGGGATATATTTGTGAAATTGGTTCAACTGAAATGCGCAGGAATGAGTCTGATTTATGAGATTTATAATATTTGTTTTTTTAGAAGATGGTAAAATGGATCTATAATGGAACTAATTATTATAGTAAAAAATATGAAGAAAAGATCCAAATATTTTTTGAAAAAATGGAAAAAATAGGTTTAGATGATAGAGAAATTGATTATTTTGTAAATATGCAATCACTAAATTGTTTTAAAGAATTTGTGGAAACCAGTGATATGATTTGTACTCGATGCAATCATTTGATATATGTGACAGGATTTTATTTTTTGGAAGATCGGTTGGGAAATATGATAAGGATAATAATGGACGGTAAATTTGAAAAATTGGATTGAATTTTTGTAAGCAAAAACTCAAAAACTGAGTAATAAATTTTTATAAAAATAAAAATTGACACAAAGTTTTTGTAAGCAAAAACTGAGTAATAAATTTTTATAAAAATAAAAATTAACACAAAGTTTTTGTAAGCAAAAACTGAG
>Ga0172362_10004372_pt1 | contig 12249 bp, 9 predicted proteins | sample LakKivs1_kivu2a2_FD_114534 | JGI IMG/M metagenome (GOLD analysis project Ga0172362, IMG submission 114534) | Sediment microbial communities from Lake Kivu, Rwanda - Sediment s1_kivu2a2 | ecosystem: Environmental > Aquatic > Freshwater > Lake > Sediment | place: Rwanda: Western Province, Lake...
CCCGCAGTCGCCCTTCCGAGCCTCCAGATGGCTGAAAACACGATCCCTGCGGCTTGAGCCGCGCGAGCCGGGGCGTCCGTCGATGCCGCCGCCGGCCGAAATCGGCTGCAACGCAAATGGCTCTATCTTTTTTCCTCTTGACACGGAAAGGCCGAAATGCTATACTCTCACACCATCGCTGTTCTAGGCCGGCGACAACAATCAGAAAAAGAATGGCCCCGGATTGCATGTGGGGGGTGCTTCGGCACCCGCCTAGACCCGCAAGCACCGGGGCTTTGTCATGAGGTGGATTATGAACGTGCAGAGTCAGGATCAGGAGCCGGACATCCGGCTGCGGGCAGTACGAGATCAGCGTGACGACTTGCTGGCCGAGAACGCAATCCTACGCAGCAGCATTAGGAGGTTTAAAGACGAACTGGCCAAGCCGAGTACGGCACGCAACGGTACCGGAGAAAGTATCGAATCGGCCATCGGCGAGATCCGCAGGCTTCAGAACGTGATGCAGACGGACGACCGGCAGACCGGCCCCCGTGAACCTTTCCCCTGCGAAGATCCCCAGTGGGTTCAGAAACGAGCCGAGTGGGAAACACGGTTCCCGGCAGTCATTCTACTCTACCATGTGCTCGACGAATGCGATTACGACGGGAATGGCCGCACAGGGGCTTTCTACAGCCTTTTCGACAGCATGCTTTATCACTGTCCGGGAACGGCCGAAGAGATGATGAAGATCATCGCAAAAACGGCAATGGACAGCCTGGACTATCACTTGAACACCATGGCAGGCGAGCTGATAGCCGAAGCAGAGGAGCTGCAGGAAATCATCGAAGTGCCGGCGACCGCCGACAGTGATCCGCGCAAGATCAAGTACGTCGTGGATCAGTTCACCGAGGCTCTGCAAGGTGCCCGCGATCGACTCAACACCTGCCGCGAAATGATGGACGCGATCCGTAACACGACGGAGGCAACAAGTGGCAAAGACGCCCAAGACATCGAAACCGAGAAAGCCGCGGACGCCGGCCGGCCGCCCGAGAAAATCTGAACCCACCCGCCAAGCGAGACAGCCCAAGGCGCCGGCGACGCCACCGCCACCGCCGGCACCAGAGCCGGCCCCCGAGCCGCGAGCAGGCCTTCAGTGCCGGCGGTGCGGATGCCGGCATTTCCACGTCATCTACACCCGGCCCGGCCCGTGCGGGACCATCCGCCGTCGCCGCGAATGCCGCAACTGCGGACGGCAGATGACGACGGCGGAAAAACCGCTAGGCTCTTGATTTGGTGAACTGAACAGGGTAGGATGATAAAAATGCCCGGCGTCCATCGCAAGTGGCCGCCGGGCGAGAAAAAGGTGACACATGCCAACTATACCAGAATCGCATTCCAATGTCAACGACCTTTTCGGCTACTCCTTCCCCGGCACACCCTGGTATGAGTTGCAGATGGACATCTGCCGCTCTACCGGCAACACCGACCTCGCCGCCATCCTGATTGCCGTGTGGGAGGACGAGCAGCTTGAACACAACGGCTCACCCGGCGGCATCACATTCGCCCTACTGCTTTCCTCTTATCTCGCCGCCGGCAAGGGCATCGACCTCCCCGCCTGGCTGAAATCGGTCGGCGGCACCTGCCCTGAAATCGAGATCATCAGCTCACGCCGGCTCTTCCCGCCACAGTGGTATCAGCCCGTGGACGTCGTCCAGCCCCGCACCCTCGGCGACCTCGACCCCGCTACCATCGTCACACGCAAGCAGCTTGCCGAGCTGCTCGACGTGTCCGAACGCACCATCGACTGCCGCATCAAGGCCCACGAGCTGCCCGAGCCGCACAAGCGCGGCCGCGAAAGCTACTGGCTCGCCGGCGAGCTGCAACAGGAGGTGGAGCCGTGAGAAATCTCTGGTTCTACAAGGGCAAGTGGCGCTATCACGTCACCGACCGTTACGGCAAGCGCCGAACGGAAACTGCATCAGCCGATGAACAGGCCAGCCATGACGAGATGATCCGGCGCCAGGCCGAAGAGGACGCCTTCCGATCACCCGGCATGCGTCCGCGATCCTGGATAGAGCACGCGAGCCGACCTTATGCCGAGGTCGTCGAGCAGTTCATCGACTGGGGAAAAGCACAGGGCGGGAAGCTGCACGACGGATGGGAAGCCGGCTATGCCGAACGCCTCAAGAAGATTCTCGCCTGGTGGAAAGACCAGCTCGGGTTCAGATTCCTGGGCGACCTGGACGGCTGCCTGCCGAGAACCGAGCAGGCCCTACAGCGGCTCGCCCGCGGCGAGAACCCACTGACAAGCAAGACACAGAGCATGTACGCGGGAGCCCTCGTGACGTTCACCAAGTGGTGCGTTCAGCGCGGCATGCTCGAGGCCGAACCGCTCAAGGGAATGGCACCGTTCAACAAGGACCCTCAATGGCAGCGTGCGGCACTGCCGGCGGTCGACTTTGCCAAGCTTCTGGAGATCACGCCGCACGATCACCGCCGCCTTCTCTATCGCGTCGCCTTCTACAGCGGCCTGCGTGCTCGCGAGCTGCGCCATGTCGATGTAGCGGACCTGGACGTCGACCGGGGCGGTATCCGGCTTCACAAGCAATGGACTAAAAACCGCAAGGACGGATTTCAGCCGCTGCCGGCCGACCTGCTCGCCGAGCTTCAATCCTTCGCCAAGGCTCGGACCGCCGAACGCCTCTATGTGGAACACTACCGTGGCAAGCTCCGCGACAAGTGGCGGAAGAAGGTCGCCGCGATCCCCCTACTGTACCTGCCGAGGCACCCGGCCAGGATCATCGCCGACGACTTCAAGGCCGCCGGCATCAAAGCACTGGGCAAGCTCGATTTTCATAGCCTCAGAACGTCGTTCATCAGCCGCGTCGCAGCTCACGGCGCGTCGGTGAAAGAAGCTATGACGCTCGCCCGGCACAATTCACCAAACCTCACGTTCAACACGTACGCCCGAGCCGAGAACGACCGCCTGGCCGCGATCGTCGAGCAGATTTCCGATGAAGTGAAGAAGGCGGAAGCGGCTGACTGTATAAATCTGTCTAACCGGAAGGCGGCAGGAGCCGAAAACGTAGACCTATCAAACGAATCTCTGGTCGGGGTGCCGAGACTCGAACTCGGGACCTCTTGAACCCCATTCAAGCGCGCTAGCCAAACTGCGCCACACCCCGATTCCGCAGGTGCATTTGCACCCTACTCCTTTACATTCTAACCCACATCGTCCCCGAAATCAAGCCAAAAAAGCGGATTGTTGACGAGATATGATCGCAAATCATTGCCCGCGCAACTGCTGAGCGATCTTCTGGGCGGTGGCTGCAAGGTAGATGATGCGGCGTTTGATGGCGGGCGCCGTGGCTTCGTCGGCCGGAAGCCGGGCCGCGAGGACGAATCTGCGGCGGCCTTCAGCTTCGATCAGCGTCATTGCGCCGAACGTAAGGTGCTGATTAACGAGCAGGGCCTTGCGGTAGTTGCCGGAGTCCGCCGGCCCGCACCGGGCTCTGATGAGGATGAAATCGAGCCGCTCGTCTTCGTCGCGCAGCAGGTCGCACGTGATCTCCTGCTTCTGTCCGCGGGGGAACCGGATGATGAGGGTGACGCCATCGGTCGTTTCGTGCTGTGTGCAATCGATCTCGACGGCGGCTTCGCGAACGAGGTCGAGCAGGCGCTCGCGCTCGGCTTGCGGCGCAACGGGCGCGGCCACCGGCTGTGCAGCTTGCGAATGACCCCCGCGGGCAGCCGAACCGGCCGGTTGTACGGCGGCTGGCTGAACGGGAACCGGAGACCGCTGTTGCTCGACCGGTGACGGTTCGGCCGATGCCGCCGATGGTTGATGCGGGGCGGGGGCTTGCCGTTCATCAACCTGAGCGGGCGTGGCGGCCGGCGGTTGGGCGGGAGCGGGAGGCTGTTGGGCGGAGTCCGCAGGCTGCGGTTCGGCGGCAACGGCAAGCGTCTCGGTTGCCGTCTCGCGGACGGCCGGCGATGGGTCGTTGATCAACTCGTCGAGTTGCTCGCATGCGGCGGGGTGGCCGAACCGGGCAAGGGCGACGACGGCTAGCTTGCGGACGACTTCACTCGTGCTGGCGGTGAACCGGCGGACGGGGGCGAGGTCGAGCTCGGGCGCAGATCCGGTCTTCGCGGCTTCACGCGCCTGGTCGTCGAGGTCTTCCAGCGCCTGAATCAGCCGCCTTGCATCGGGAGTGCCGGAGAGCCGCCTGTCCTGAAGCCAGTCGAGCAGGTCATTGATGCCTTTGTACGCCACTGTTGGGTGCTCTTTCATGTAGTTGGGCAATGGCTCGCGTCCGGCCTGCGCGGCCGTCCCAGCACGAGGAAGCCACGCATGCGAGGTGGACAGCGAACCGATCAGACTGAACAGACCGATCAGACGGGGCAATGGCAAGGGACAATGCCCTTGGATATTTCCGCGCCAATTTCCGCCGGATTCCCGTATAATTATACTGAGTACAATCGTCATCATCAATGGCTTTCTTGAACCGGGAGGGGATGGCCATGATCATCAATGTTGGCGGACTGAACCAAGGCCGGGCGGTCGCGCGAAGCCAGGAAAACCCCAAGGTGCTCGGCTGCTTCGAGGCGGACGAGATCGACTTCCTCAAGCCGATCGGCGTCTACGTCGAGATCACCAAGATGGGTTTCGACGTCTATCTCGATTGCACGTTCACCACGTCGGTGAGCATCGCGTGCTGCCGGTGCCTCGAGCGCTGCCCGCTTGACCTGAAGGTGCGCTACCGGATGCTGTTCGTGCCCGCGAAGGATGGCGTGGCGGGCCGCACGGCTGAGGATGGCGTCTACCTCTATCGCGAATCAACGATCGACTTGGCGGACTACATCTGCGAGGCGATCCGGACGGAGCTGCCGCGCAAGCCGCTGTGCAAGCCCGATTGCCGCGGCCTGTGCTCGCATTGCGGCGCGAACCTCAACGAAGGCCCGTGCTCGTGTCAGGAGCCCGACGACTCGTTCCATCCGTTCAAGGGTCTGAAGCTGTGATGAATGAATTGCGCAAGATCGGTGCGACTGCATGGGCGAACCTTGTGTTCGCCCTCGTGCAGTCCCGCATCAGTGCCCGTTTCCCGGCGAGGGCGAACACAAGGTTCGCCCCTACGGGCACGCAGCCTGCAAGCGTCTGGAAGAGGGCGGCGGCCGTTGCGGCGATGGCGGCCTGCATCATCATCGCCGGCTGCAGGACGACGCCCGTGACCATCGAGCTGCCTGCGGAGCCGCCGTCGTGGGAGGCGAAGCCCATCGGCTGCGCGCGTACGTCGGGCGACGAGATCATCCTCACCTCCGGCCGGATCATCGCCAGCGGGTTCTCCTGGGCCAACAGCGAGATCGAGTTCAGCGTGTTCGACCCCGGTGATGCCGCGTTCGTGGTGATGCTTTACGACACGGCCTATGCGAAGGTGCGCGACCTGAACGAAGACAAGTGGTTCACCGTGAAAGATGGGAAGACGGTGCTGCTGTCGCAGACGATCGACACCTGGCCGGCGATCCCGGTTCACGCGCTGATGCTGGGAGGCGACAAGACGCTGTCCGACAAGGGGCTGCGGGCGTTCGGCGGCGTCGTCACCACCGAAATGCGGCCGTCCGGCGACGTGAAGGACAGCTTCAACATCTCGTTCTCCGAGAACTTCAAGATTGGCGAGTGGAACAGGATTCGGCTGCTGATCCAGAACGGCAAAATTTCCACATGGGTGAACGGCGAGGAAGGGCAAAGCATCCAGACCGACAGGCACGCGGGCGGGCCGCTTGGGTTCGTGGTGGACAAGGGCGAGCTGCGGCTGAAAGACGTGAGGCTGGGGAAGTGAGAAGGAAAAGAAGGAGACAGGAGCCAGGAGCGCCTTTCAGCCTATTGCCTGATTCTTTGTTCGTCTTCTACCCTTCTTTCCTCCTCTTTGGGAATGACGACATGAAGAAGAACGAACAGAGAACAAAGAGACGCTAGCCGAAGTAGACGAACGGCCACAGCGCCACCAGAGTGCCCCAGGCAATCGCCGACATGAGGATCGTGGCACTCAGGAGACATGTGTGCCACGCGCCGCCTTCGGCCAATACCCGCATCACGTGAATGTACAAGGCTCCCAAAGCCAGAATTGCCAGAAGAACATGATAGAACCAGCGCCCTCTCCGCCAGTGGGTGAAGGAGTTGCTCGCCTTGTTCCTGCGTACCTCTTCATGCATACCCGCGAGTTCATCGGGAGAAAGCGTGTGGCCTGCGGAATGCTGCCGGTACTCTTGCTCGGTTGCCTGGTCAACTTGGGGCCCCCCATTGACCAGGTATCGATGGAGATAGGTTCCCGGCTTCTCCGCCGATTTCAGCCAGATCTCCCGTTCCCATTCTTGGACTGACCCGGAGCGAAGCCATCCAGCCTCTGACGTCTGCATGCTATAGCGAGGCTTGCAGTGCTGATTGAGCTCGAGGTTCTTCCCATTCCATGCGTCCATGATGCCTTCGCCGGCGAGCCTTGCGTTGACGATGGCGCGCACGCCGATCCATGCAGAAATCGCCGCTGCCGCCAGCCCGAAGGTCAGGACCCATGAACGTTTCCCCACCTTAACTCCAGGAGGCTGCTCTTGTTCAACCATTTGCGTTTCCCTCTACGGACATTTGCTCGTCTTCGCACCCAGTAGTATGCCGACCACGGGCTCAATTAGCAACTGGAAAAACGCGTCCTCAGAATTGAGCGATCTCACCTTCACCCCGCCACCCCATCGCCCCACCGCTTCCGCTCAATCTCTCCTTGTTTTCTTCCGCCAAATCTGATTAACTATTCTCCGTGTCAGAATCACGTCTTTCGTAACCAGGGGATCCGCAATGGACGACCTTCGCGTCGGAGTGATTGGTTCAGGAAGCCGCGGATGGCTTGCGTGGCACGCCCACAAGCCCGGTGAAGGCTCGCGCGTCGCGGCCTGCTGCGATATGAACGAGCAGACGCTTGCCGCCAACCGCGAACGCTACGGCAATGAGCTCTTCACCACGTCGTCGCCCGACGACCTGCTGCGGCAGAAGCTCGACGCGGTGTTCGTGTGCACGCCCGACTACCTCCACGAGCAGCATGCGCTTGCTGCGCTAGAAGCCGGGGCCGCCGTTTACCTCGAGAAGCCGATGGCCATCACCATCGACGGCTGCGACCGCCTCCTGCGGCTCAAGCGCGAGATGCAAGGGAAGCTGTTCGTCGGACACAACATGCGCTACATGGTGATCATCCGCAAGATGAAGGAGCTGATCGACAAGGGTGCCATCGGCGAGGTGAAGTCGGCCTGGTGCCGCCACTTCGTATCGTACGGTGGCGACGCCTACTTCCGCGACTGGCATTCCGAACGCCGCTACGCGACCGGCTTGCTGCTGCAGAAGGGCGCCCACGACATCGACGTCATCCACTGGCTCACCGGCAGCTACACCCGCCGCGTCAGCGCGTTCGGAAAGCTGTCGGTGTATGACCGCTGCGAGCGCCGCCCGGCCGACAGCAAGGGGAGCGCGAAATTCGATCAGACTCACTGGCCCCCGCTGCGCCAAACCGGCATGAGCCCCATCATCGACGTCGAGGATCAGACCATGATGATCATGGAGCTCGAGAACGGCATCCTCGGCTCCTATCTGCAATGTCATTTTGCGCCCGACGCCTGCCGCAACTACACGTTCATCGGCACCGAAGGCCGGCTGGAGAACATCGGCGACGGCCCCGATGACCCAATCTTCGTGTGGAACCGCCGCCGCGACGGCTACCGCCTCATCGGCGACGAAGTGCACCGGGCTGAGCCTGTCAGCGGCGGGCATGGCGGGGCCGACCCCATGATCGTCAACGAGTTCCTCGAATACGTGCGCACGGGCAAGCAGACCGCCGCCACGCCGGAGGCCGCGCGGATGGCCGTCGCCGCCGGCTACCAGGCCACGATGAGCTTGCGCAACGGCGGAACGCCGATGGACGTGCCGCCGCTGGCGTGACAATGAGATGCAGGGGCGGCCCCTGTGGCCGCTTAAGGGCATGGCACGTGCGACCGCTGCGGTCGCCGGCCTGCCCCTATAGCCGGTATCGCTGTTCTTGGACAAGGAGACAACCATGCGCACCGCCCCCCTCGTCCTTCTGATGGTTCTTGCCGTCCCGGCCATTGCCGGGGAACCCGCCCTGTTGAGCGAATCGGGCCGATCCGTCTTCCGCCGCGGCGAGCCGGTCGACCTTGCCCTGCGCCTCCAGGTGCCGCCGAACGCGGCGGAGCCCGGCGTCGAGTTCTGGCTCGAGGATGGGCTCTCCCGCGTGAAGATCGGCGCGGGCAAGCTCACCGGCCTTCAGCCGGGGCAGGCCGATTCCACCTATCGGCTCGATTCGGCGCGCCTGCACCCGGGGAAGTATCGGCTGATCGCCCGCATCGCGTTCGGCGAGCAGAAGCAGGAAGCCCCCATTCCCATCGAGATCACGCCTGACCAGCGGACGTCAAGTTTCATCATCCTCCACATGGGCATCCCCGGCTGGGTGCTGCCGACGGGCAACCTGTGGGACGACAGCCGCCGCTACCATTTCAACTTCAGCATGGCGAACGTGTGCGATTCGTGGCATCGCGGCGGAGCGGGCGTCGGCCTCACCGGCCAGGAGCAGTCGGTCGAGAGCATGCTCCGCAACGGCATCGACTTCATGAAGTATCCGACCGGCTACGGCTGGGGGCTGGCCCACCGTCCGATCCGCAAAGGGGCGTCGTGGTACGACCCCGACATCATCGAGATTTCGGCCCAGTTGATGCAGTACCACGCGCAAGGCGTCCGCCGGTTCCCCAACTGCATCGGCCTGAACCCGATCGACGAGCCCGGGGTGTCGTGGATGGACGATCACATGGCGGCGGCATTCAAGCGCAAGACCGGCCTTGACGCGCCGCGCCGGGAGGACCGCATCGCCGATCTCGACCGTTACGTGGCATGGCAGATCTTCCGCAACCACACGCTCAACGAGTTCAACACGATCATGCGCGACAAGATGCGGGAAGTCTGGCCCGACGCACTGATGAGCTGCCAGACCTTCGCCGACATCCTCACCGACGCCGGCCTCTATCACGGCGGCAACACGTTCCTCGACGTGTCGTCCACGCACACCTACGACCACTGGCCGACGAGCAACAACTGGATTTCGTTCGCCCTGAATCTGCGGCGGGCCAACCGCAGCGTGTTCTGGAGGCGCCCGCTGATCACGTTCACCGGCTGCTACGGAATCATGGAGGATCAGTGGCGGGCGGCGTGGGCGCTGGGGATGGGCGCTAAGCTCGACGGCCACGGCTACTTCCTGGGCGCCGGCGAGCTGCCCGAAAACCAGCCATGGGCCGAGTTCAGCCTCGCCGAGATGGTCCGCATCAACCGCCTGTGCGAGCAGTACGGCGATTTCTTCCGCGCACTCGAGAAGCCGGTCGAGCCGCTGGCACTGTGGTATTCGCTGTCGCAAGCCGCCGCGTGCGATCTCGCCCGCAACTACGAGCAGGAGGTCGTCGGCGCGTTCTTCGCGCTGAAGCGATCCCATGTCCCCGTCACCATCATCACCGACGAAGACATCCGTGCCGGCCTGCTGAAGGAGCACAAGATCCTGATGCTCGTCGGGATGGACTACGTGCCGCCGGACCTGCGTGGAGCGATCGACAAATGGGGCGGAAGGCTCGTGGCCGACCGCGCGACGACCGCGTTCACTGACGTAACCCGCATCGACGCCGATTTCCGCGAGTTCGCCGCGTGCTGGGCCGAGGTTGGCCGGGCGTGGAACGAGAAGCGTCAGCCGATCAGCATGCTGCTGCGGCGCGACGTGCCCGCCGAGGCCGGCATTCTCCGCGACCTGCCGAAGATCAAGGCCGCGCTCCTGCCGCTGGTCGACCGCCCCGCCTGGGCGGGCAGTCCGTTCACGTTCATCGACGTCCAGCGCAGCGGCGATGCACGATTCGTCTTCGTCGCCAACGACGCCAGCGTTACCGCCCACACCAATGAGACCGCACGCTGGATCACGATGCACGAATCGGTGGCGGCGGTCGACACGATCACGATCCCCGGCTCGCGCGGCAAGGCCGTCTACGACCTGTGGACCGGCGAGCGACTCCAGCCCGACAAGTCCGATTCGCTGACGCTCCGGCTGCAGCCGGGCGGACTGCGCGTGCTGTGCGTGTACCCTCGCGAACTGAGCGAGCCGAAGCTCGAGGCCAAGCTCGTCGACGGCAGGATCGAGATCACTACCGAGCGCGTGCGGCGCGGGATGGGCGCCGTGCCGGCGAGGCTTACGCTAAATGCTGTCGACCGGATCGCGCTGGACCGCTACGTGGCAGTTGACCTCGGCGAGCGGAATTCGTGGAGCTACAGCATCGCCGCGAACGATCCGACCGGCGCGTGGCAGGCGCGGCTGCTCGATCTCGTTTCCGGCCGTGAAACGACGGCCAGCGTGGACCTGCCGGAGGGCGAACACAAGGTTCGCCCCTACGGGCCAATCGTCGAGCAACTGCCAGCGGCCATCAGCTTCGACGACCGCGCGTATGCCGAGTTGATCAAGCGCAAGCCGATCTACATCGTCCCCGGCACGGGCTGCGAGACGGAAGCACAGGGCATCGCCACGCTGCTCGGAGCCGAAATCCGCAAGCCGGAGGACGTTCGCAAGGGCGATGCGTTCCCCGAGCTGCTCGATCCCGAGAAGAACAAGGGCGTGTGGATGATGCCGCGTTGGCAGCCGCTCGCTCTCACGGCGGGGGCCGACCTCGTGCTCGTCGGCTCGCCCGACAACAACATCCTGATCAAGGACATCAACCAGGGCGGGATGCTGCGGCGGGTAATCCATCCGTCCACGCTCGGCGCCGGCGAGGGGATGGTGCAGTACTGCTGGAGCCCGTTCGACCTCGACAAGGACGCCGCGATCATCGCGGGCTACGACACTGCGGGGGTTCGCGCGGCTTGCGTGCGGTTCCTGTCGGCCGCCGGACGGCAGCAGGAGACGCCGAGCCCTGCGAAACTGCTGACTTCGGATCTCGTCAGGGAGCCGATTGAGGCAGCCGTTGCCGAGAAAGCAGTTGAGGCATTGCAGCCCGCGGCTCGCGCCAAGCTCGATGACGGCGTCCGCAAGCTATCGGCCGGAGGCGGGATCGTCGCCGCGGCGGGCGAAGACAGCCGCCTGTCGGTCTTCGATGACGCCGGCAAGCTTCTCTGGACTCGCGATCTCGACTACCGCGCGATCGGCGTCGACGTCAGCCGCGACGGCCAGTTCATCGCTGTCGCCGCCTACCCCCGCACCTACGTCTATGACCGCCAAGGCACGCTCGCCTTCTTCTCCCATTCCGACTGGCCCACCCAGGACGACGTCGAGGGCCTCGCCGTGCTGCCGGGGCAGCCCAGTAGGGGCGGGTCGAACGAGTCTTCTGCGACCGCCACGGTCGCCGTGAGTCCGCCCGCCCAAGCCGTCCCCTTCATCCGCCTCCTCAAGGGCACCTGGAGCGGCAAGGTCCAATCCTACGATCACGACGGCAAACTCATCTGGACCTTCCCGCCTCCTCCGGTCGAACCGAAAGACAAACCTGCCGACAAACCTGCGGACGAACCCGCCCCGCCCGCCCAACCCGTCCCCGAACCATTTGGCGCTGTCCGCGCCATCGCCCCGCTGCCTGACGGCTCCTTCGCCGTCGCCGGAATGCAGGCCCTCATTATCCTCGACAAGGACGGCAAGGAAACTTTCCGCAAGAAGATCGACCGCCTGCAGGACGTGTGCGCTGCCGGCGACAATATGCTCGCCGCGTCATTCAAGAAGAAGCTGATGCTGCTGAACCGCGCCGGCGAGCTGGTCTGGGAGAAGGACGTGCCCGACTTCATCATGGCGGCCGACGCGACCGCTGACGGCAGCAGGATCGCCATCGCCCTGTTCGGCGGCGAAGTGATGATCCTCGACGCCAAGGGCAACGTGACTCGCCGCGCGAAGCTCCCGTTCGAGGCCGCTCTCACCGGCATCGCGTTCGACCAGTCCGGCGACGGCCTGTGGCTGAGCACGTGGGAAGGAGACATGGTGAAAATGATGAATGATGAATGAAGAATGGGAAGACCCGCTGCAATTTCTGTTCCTTGTCCGTTGTGGATCTTTCGTGGTTCGGTTTTCTTCTTTCATCATTCATCTTTCATCATTCATCATTATGAACAATCGTACTCGCTTCCTCAACACGCTCCGTTTCCTCCCGGTCGATCACCCTCCGCTCACTGCCGGGGGCGAATGGGCGACCACGCGCCGACGTTGGGAATCGGAAGGG
>Ga0172362_10004375_pt1 | contig 12245 bp, 9 predicted proteins | sample LakKivs1_kivu2a2_FD_114534 | JGI IMG/M metagenome (GOLD analysis project Ga0172362, IMG submission 114534) | Sediment microbial communities from Lake Kivu, Rwanda - Sediment s1_kivu2a2 | ecosystem: Environmental > Aquatic > Freshwater > Lake > Sediment | place: Rwanda: Western Province, Lake...
AGAAGTCGCGTACGGTCCCCGTCGTCGTCGACCTCTGGGCGCCTTGGTGCGGCCCCTGCAAGCAGCTCGGTCCGCTGCTCGAGCGCCTCGCCGCCGAGGGGGGCGGCAAGTGGATCCTCGCCAAGGTCAACGTCGACGAGAGTCCGCAGGTGGCGCGGGCGCTCGGCGTGCAGAGCATCCCGCTCGTGCTCGCGTTCAAGGACGCCGACGTGGTGAGCGAGTTCGTGGGCGCTCAGCCCGAGACCGTGGTGCGGCAGTTCGTCGAGCGCATCGTCCCCGACGAGGCGCGGCGTCTCATCGGCGAGGCGCTGCAGCTCGCGCAGCGTGGCGACACGGCGGGCGCCGAGGCGAAGCTGCGCGACGTTCTGCGGCTGTTCCCCGAGAACGCCACCGCCGCGGTGTCGCTCGCGAAGCTGCTGGTCGACGCCGGGCGCGACGATGACGCGATGAAGGTTCTCGACGACTCCACCGCCACGGGCGCCGCGGCGGCGGAGATCGAGCAGGCGCGCGCCGCGTTGCGGCTGCGCGGCGGTGTGAACGGCGACGAAGGCGCGCTGCGCGCCCGTGTCGAGGCCGATCCGAAGGACTACCGGGCGCGCATCGACCTCGGCCGCCTGCTGTCGGCGTCAGGGCGGTTCGAGGAGGCGCTCGCGCTGCTGCTCGAGACCGTGCGACTCGACCGCAACTTCGACGACGGGGCGGCGCGCAAGGCCATGCTCGACGTGTTCGCGCTCCTCGGACGCGAGCATCCGCTCGTCGACCGGTATCAGCGCGAGCTGTCCCGGCTGCTGTTCAGCTGAGCGGCGGGTCCGCGACGCCGCTCAGGCGCCGACCTGCCGCAGCGCGGCGAGGGCGGCGTCGTGCAGGAGCCCGTTGGACGCGACCACGCCGCGATTCCCGGCCAGCGTGCGGCCGCGCGCAAAATCGAGCGCCTTGCCGTCGAGGTCGGTGACGCGGCCGCCGGCTTCCTCGACCACGATCGATCCCGCCGCCTGGTCCCAGATGCGCTCGCGATAGTCGGGCTTCGTGGGCGACAGCAGGCGGAACAGCAGCTCGCCGCAGCCCGCCGCGAGGACCCCGTACTTGGCCTGGCTGTCCATCAGCACCGGCTCCGCGGTGCCGCCGAGCGCGACGACGAGCTCGCCCATCTCGTCGACGTTGGTGTGGCCCGCCTCGACCGAGCGCAGCAGGCGGGCCTCCTTCGCGACGCGGCGTCCCGAGACCAGCAGGCGTGTCCACGCCTCGCGGCCGAGCGGTGAAGCCCAGGTGCCGCGACCGCGCTCGGCCGCGATCACGGAGCCGGTGCCGCCGACGTCGAGCGTGCCGTCGGCGCGCACGTTCGGGCAGCCGAGCACGCCGAGGCGGACTCGCCCGTTCTCGATCAGCGCGAGCGCCACCGCGTACTGCTCGCCGCGGAGAAAGCCCTTGGTGCCGTCGACCGGGTCGAGCGTCCAGAAGCGCTGCACCGGCTCGGCACGCCCGCGGTCGATCCAGGCGCAGACGTCGTCCGAGGTCGCCCCGGCCGCGACCTCGCCGACGAAGTGCGTGACGCTGGCGAGCGTCTCGCGGCGCGCCTCCGAGCGCAGGTCCGCCGCATCCTCCTCGCCGACCAGCACGTCCGACGGCCGCTCGACCGCGAAGCGGCGCGCGACCGCGGCCTGGGCCGCGAAGTCCGCGACGGTGACCGGCGACTTGTCGCTCTTGGTCAGCGCCGCCGTGACCAGGTTCTTCTGCACCGCGCGGATGACGGTGCAGGCCTCGCGCACGGCGGCGACGGCGAACTTCGATTCGGGGCTTTCGAGCATGGCAAGGACCTTTCGTGGCCGTCGAGATCGCGACGGGAGCGCGGCGCAGCATACGCCAACCCCGTGCCCCGTGCACCACGCGCCCAGCGAAACGACCGCCGGCCGCGCCCAACGAGCGCGGCGCGACCGCCCGGACGGCACCGGCCCATCCTGCGAAGCCGCAGGCGAGCGGGCCGAGCGCAGCGAGCGCGGGGAGTGAGGCTCCGCGCGGCTTCGCCGCGTGGAGCGAGGGGGCGCGTGCCCCCTCGTTGCACTAGGTCCCCTGCAGCAGTTGCTGCACGGCGAGCCCGGCGCGCGACCAGAACCAGAACGCGGCGAGGCAGCCGATCGCGTATGCGGGCAAGCGCACCGCGCGGGCCGGCAGTGCCGCGAGCGCCGGCCGGGCGGCACGGGCCAGCAGCAGGACGGCGAGCACGAAGCCGAGCTGCCCGATCTCGATGCCGAGGTTGAAGGTCAGCAGTGCTATCGGGATCTCGCTCTGCGGCAGGCCGACCTCGCTCAGCGCGCCGGCGAAGCCGAGCCCGTGCAGCAGCCCGAATGCGGCCGCCATCGCCCACGGATGCCGGCGGACCCACGACGTGGGTGCCGGCAGGCCGTCGCGGTCGCCGTCGCGCAGCAGCTCGGCCGCGAGCAGCACGATGCTCAAGGCGATCGCGGTCTCGGCGACCGACTGGGGGAAGCGCACCAGGCCGAGCGTGGCGAGCGTGAGCGTGACGCTGTGACCGGCCGTGAACGCCGTGATGGTCCAGGCCAGCCTCCGACGCCCGGGGACGAGCAGGCAGAGACAGAGCACGAACAGCAGGTGGTCGATGCCGGTCAGCAGGTGCTCGACGCCCAGCTCGAGGTACTGCCACGCCACGTCGAGGCGCGACTGCCGCTCGGGCACGACCGTCGTCGGGCGTGCGCCGTCGAGCAGCTCGCGCACCAGCGTGCCGTCGGCGAGCTCGACGCGCACCAGCGCCAGCGTGCGGCTCACGTCGAGGTCGGCCACGCTCAGCGTCGCCCCGCGCAGGCCGCGCTCGCCGCAGTCGACGGTGAAGCGGCGCTCGACGGCGGCAGCATCGTCGCGCGACGCCTCCTCGCCCACGGGCGCGCACCAGTGGGGCAGGACCGGCGCGAGGTGCGCGCCGGTCGGCCGGAATGCGGACGTCTTCCAGCGGACCGCGAAGCGGCCGCCTGCGATCTGGCGCAGCTCGAGCAGCGACGGCGCGAGCGGATGTGCGTGTGCCGCGGGCGCGCCGGCGACCGCGGCGACCGCGAGCGCCATCGTCGTGGCGAGCAGCGCGCGGCGGCCGCGTGGCGCGAATCGCGAAGGTGTCACCCCGGCACCTCGCCGGGAGCCGGTGCGAGCGACACCGCGTAGCTGCGGCGCAGATCGTCGAGCGCGCGGCGGACCGCGACTGCGGCGCGCTCGCGCCGCACCAGCTCACGTACCTGGTTCGCCACGTCCTCGAGCGGTGCGACGCGGGGCGGCTCGTGCGCCCGGACCAGGACCCGGTAGCGGCCCGAGGTCGAGGCGAGCGGCGCCGTCCAGGCGTTCGCCGGCGTGCGGAACACCGCGCTGGCGAACGGTGCTCCGTATGCGCGCGCGAGGTCGCGCTCCGACTGGGCGGGCAGCTCGCGTATCGAGGCGGGATCGGGTGGGCGCGCGGCCTCGCCTGCCGCCGCGTCGAGCGCGGTCGCGTCGGCGCGAGCCGCCGGCGCGACCGCGATCCGCGCGCGCGCGGGCAGGCGGAAGCGCTCGGCGTTTGCAACGAGCGCCCGGGCGAGGTCGTCGTCGGTCGGCTCCGTGGCGAGCGCCGCCTGCTCGAGCCGCGCGCGCATGCGATCGACCAGGCGGCGCCGTACGACGACGTCCTGCCGCAGCATGTCGCCCGCAAGCGCGTGCGGCATGGCTCCGGGCGGCGGAGCGTCCTCGACGAACGCGAGGTTGCCACTGATCCGGTGTTGCACGACGGCGTCGCCGCGCTCGATCCCGAGCGCAAGCGCCTCGCGGTAGAGGATCTCGTCGTCCACCTCGGCGGCGACGAGTGCGGCGCGCTCGCCTTCGTCGGGCGTGCGGCCCGTGATCGCGACCCACGCCCGCGCCGCACCGGCGATGCGCTCCGGGTCGATCACGACGGCGCGCTCGGCCAGGCCCTGCGGCGCGCCCACGTGTGGTGCGATCTCGGCCGCGAGAGCGAGCGCGCCGCCCGCGAGCAGCAGCCGCACCACTGGTCCGCGCGCGCGCGTCACGTCAGGGGCCTGCCTTGGTACCCGCCGGCGCGTACCAGATCGGTGACGTCCAGGCGCGCTCCTGCACGGTCTTCGGGTAGCTCGCGTCGCAGCAGCCCTCGAACCCGTCCGCGACGGTCGCCGGGTCGTCGCAGCGCACGCCGGCCGCGTTGCAGATCCACGTGCTCCAGCGGCAGGTCGGGTTCTCGAGCACCCGCGCGTAGTAGAAGGCACGCTCTGCCGGGTCGAAGTCGGGATCGCGCCACACGGTGCAGAGCGCGTCGGCACCGGGGCCGGACGTAGCGCAGGTCGCGGTGTCGACGGACGCTCCGTTCTGCGCGTCGCCGGCGACGTCGTAGACCTTCTCCTGGGCCGCGCCGTCCTCGATCCAGCCCTTGACGATCTGCACGCGCTGCAACGGCGTGCCGGGCTGCGTCGCGGTGCCGCCGTCGCGCTCGGCGCGCACGACGAAGCTCGGTGCCGTGGCGGCGCCCGTCGCCGGTGCGCGCAGGTCGCCGCCCATCGGCACGCCGCGCCGGTAGCCCTGCGCCGCCAGGTCTGGATCCCCGCACAGGTCCGCGGGCAGACCGAAGCCGCCGAAGAAGCGCACGCCGATGCGTGGGCCGCTGGTGCCGTACGCCTCGCGGCGGCGCATCGCCGCGAACAGCGCGTCGCGCGAGTTCTCCTCGGCGTAGAGCACGGCGAGGCCGCCGGGGTTGAACTCGACGTCGTCCGGCAGCCCGACCGGCATGTCGTCCGACGCCGGCGCGCCCGCGCCGCCGTGGCCCGGGTGCGCGCTCTCGTCGACCGCGCCCGGCGTGCCGAGGTGCGTGTCCGTGCTCGCGATCAGCCCCAGCTTGAACGGATTGACGCCGAGCTTCTCCTCCGCGAGGAGCCCGGTCTTCAGCGCGTTGCGCAGGAAGTTGGCGTCGTCCGGCGCGTGCCGCATGAACGACGAGTACTTGCCACCGAAGTTGTCGTACGGCAGCTTCTCGAAGCCGCACAGCTCGTCGCCCGCGTTCGCACCGCCGAGCTGGCACTCGGAGTCGCCCTTGTGCTGCATGATCTCGGCGAGCGGCTCCGCGTCGACGCGGGCGCGCGCGTACGCAGCGTCGATCGGCGTGCCGTCCTCCTTGACGGTCTGGAACATGATCCCGCCGCTCAGGTTCGAGTTGTGCGGCACGATCACCGCGTCGCACCGGTCCACGGACTTGCGGCATTCGGCGTCGATCCGCCGCCACAGGCCCTCGGCGCTCGGCTCGTCGACGTAGCTGATCGGCAGCTCCGGCACGGCGTCGTTCCGGAAGATCACGTTGCGGTGCAGGTTGTTGCTGTTCGGGCCGCCGGTCCACTCGTAGCCGACGAACGTGGTGAAGGTGCAGGCGGCGGTGCGGTCGTACGCGCCTTCGGCGGCGTCGCGGATCTCGCGCCAGGGCGTGCGCGCCGCCTCGAGGCAATCCTTGCCGTCCTCGCCGCAGAAGGCGAAGCGGCGGATCTTCTTCGGATCACCCGAGGTGATGCCATTGATGAGGTAGAACGCGAGCCGCGGCCAGCGGCGGTAGATCATGCAGGTCGGCGAGTCGTGGCCCGGCGTACCCGGCGTCGTGCAGACGTCGAGCTCGCCGAAGAACTCGGCGTGGTCGGTGACCGCGGCGAAGTCGAGCGGACGCGCGAGGCGCAGCGAGCGGCGCGGCTTGCCGTCGGCGTCGAACGGCTGCAGCCCGACCGCCTCGCCGCGCGCGAAGCGGTACGCGTCCGCGGGTCGGTTGCGCGTGCCCTGGGTGCTCGCGTCGAGCGAGAACGCGGTGTGCACGTGCAGGTCGCCGAAGTACGGCCGGCGGAGCGGGTCGAAGTGGTCGCACGGCGCGCGCTTCTCGGTGCGCACGAGCGGTGGCGCGACGGTGGCAGGGGCGGGTGCGGCCGTGATCGCGATCGCCCGGGTGGCGGCCGGCGCCATCACGAGGGCGAGGGCCATCCCGAGCGCGCGCCCGGTCGAGGCCCGTGCCCGCGCCCGCGCCCGCGCCCGTGCGGTGGTTCCGGTGTGGAGCATGGCCGGCGGCGTCACTGAAAGAGCCGGATGACGTTCACCGCGTCGCCGCCCGCGACCAGCGGCGAGCGGTACACCGGAAGAAACGCCATGCCGAGAAGAGCCACGATGGCCCCGAGGGCCGCGGCGGAGCGCGCGCTCGCGGAGCCGAGCCGCGCGAGGCCGCGCGTCGCATACCGCGCGACGAGCCACGTCGCCCCGACGAAGAACGACGTCTGACCCACGAACAGGACCGCGACGAAGCCCGTCACCATGCCCCCCTCGCTGAGCAGCATCGCGAGCACGAAGGCCGTCAGCTGGCCCAGCCAGAGGGTCGGGACGCGTCCGCCCTCGAATACCCAGTAAGGCACGGGCAGCGTCACGAGCAGCACGAGCCAGAGCATACGGCGGATCAGATTGATGGACATGGATGGTGCGTGCTCATCGTCGCGCTCGCGGCGTGTTCTCGTACGGGCTAGTCACGGAAACACGCACCCGCGTGACGGGTCAAGGTCCGATGGCACGCCTGTGTCCGATGGCACGCCTGTCGTGGGAATCTCCCGGATGGAACGCGCACGCGCAGGGAAACGCCCGATGGCACACGCAACGTCGCAGCCCGAAGCCGCATCGGGCGCGGAGCGCGCACGCGGCCGCTTCGCGCCGTCGCCGACCGGGGACCTGCACCTCGGGTCTGCGGCGGCCGGTCTCGTCGCCTGGCTGCTGGCACGCTCTGCCGGCGCGAGCTTCGTGCTGCGGATCGAGGATCTCGACACGCCGCGCGTCGTCCACGGCATGGTGCAGCGCCAGCTCGACGACCTGCGCTGGCTCGGCCTCGACTGGGACGAGGGCCCGGCCGTCGGTGGCCCGGACGCGCCGTACGTGCAGTCGGAGCGCTGCAACCTGTACGAGGAGGCCATCGCGTCGCTCGCCCGCCGCGACCTGGTCTACCTGTGCGACTGCTCGCGCGCCGAGGTGGCGCGCGTCGCGAGCGCGCCGCACGCGGGCGAGGAGGGCTCGCGCTATCCGGGTCTCTGCCGGAAGCACGGCATGCGCGAGCGTGCGTGGAAGCGACCACCCGCCGTACGGTTGCGCGTGCCCGACGACGCCGTGATCACCGTGCGCGATCGCTTCCAGGGCGACTTCACGCAGGACGTCGCGCGGTCGGTCGGTGACTTCGTGCTGAGGCGCGGCGACGGCGTGTACGCCTACCAGCTCGCGGTCGTGGTCGACGATCTGGCGATGCGGATCGGCGAGGTCGCGCGCGCGGTCGATCTTCTCGACTCGGCGCCGCGGCAGGTGCTGCTCGCGCGCCTGCTCGGCGGCACTCCGCCGGCGTTCGCGCACCTGCCGCTGATCCTCACGCACGACGGGACGCGGCTCGCGAAGCGTGCGCGTGGCGTGCCGATCCGCGACCGCCGTGACGCGGGGCAGCGGCCGGAGTCGCTGGTCGCGGAGCTCGCTTGCCTGCTCGGCCTGGTCGATGCCGGCGCGAGCGAGGTCGCGCCGCAAGCGCTGCTCGACGTCTTCGATCCCTCGCGGCTCGGCGGCCGCCGCGAGGTGCGCCTGCCGCCGCCGCGGGACGCTTGACGGTTCCCTAGCTACTCGACCGTCCACTGCGGCTTGCGCTTCCCGGCGAACGCTCGCGGCCCCTCGACGTAGTCCGGGTGGTCCCAGTGCGCGTAGATGTGGCGCCAGCCGTTCTCGAGCGCGTCGAAGAGACCACGGTCGAGCGCTTCCCACATCGCGCGCTTGCTCGCAGCGATGGTCGCCGGCGAGAACTCGGCGATGGTCGCGGCGTGCGCCCTGGCGCGCTGCAGAAGCTCGGCCCGCGGCACGACCTCGCTCACGAGGCCCATGCGGAGCGCGGTCGGCGCGTCGAGGCGCTCCGTGCCCGAGAGCAGCATCATGCGCATCACCTCGCCGAACGGCATGCGTCGCATGAGGCCGATCGACTCGAGCGCGAACACCTGTCCGACGCGGACGTGCGTGTCGAAGAACGTCGCGTGATCCGCGGCGAGGATCAGGTCGCCGTCGGCGACGAAGTGCAGGCCCGCCCCGAGGCACATGCCGTTGACCGCCACGATCACCGGCTTGTCGAAGCCGACGTGCAGGAAGTCGGTCGGTGTACCGCGATAGTACGGCCCCTGCGACGGGCCCTTCGTGCCGCCGATCGAGCCGGTCTCGGCTGCATCCTTCAGGTCGGCGCCCGAGCAGAAGGCCTTCTCACCGGCGCCGGTGAGGATCACGACGCGCACGCTCGCGTCCTCGCGCGCCCGCCGGAACGCATCCGGCAGCTCGACCTTGAGGAGGTTGCGGCTGAGCGCGTTCATGCGCTCGGGGCGGTTCAGCGTCAGCGTGAGGACGTGTCCGTCCTGCTCGTACGAGAGATCCTTGAACTGCACGTCGCCTCCGATCGTGTCGTGTCTGAATCTTCCAGGGAGGTGTGACGCAGCGAGGGGCGTCGAGGGGCGGCAAGATGCGTGGCGCTATCTCGACGGCGGGCACTAGCACGGCAGGGATCGTCAGGTCGACAGATCGGGAACGGGAAGGCCGCGCTGGCGCAGCGACTCCGCGATTCGCAGCGCGAGGTGTCCGAGGGCGAGAAAGCCAACCGAGCCGAGGAAGAGGACCACGGTGTAGACCCAGAGGTTGAAGCGGTCGAAGAGGCCGCCCTGGCAGCCGTAGATCGTGCACCTGCCTCCCAGGGCGAACAGGAAGGCGTTGTGGGTCAGCATCTGCCCGAGGTAGAGGCCGAGCGAGTGGCGCCCGAGCCACGACAGGCCCTGGCGCAGGGGGGCGAGCGGCGACAGCGCCCGCATCGCCGAGAGGAGCAGGATCGTCAGCGGGAGCTCGAGCAGCCGATTGGCGATCGTGGCCCACGCGGTGAAGCGTGCGCGCGCCCCGACCACCGCGAGGATCAGGTAGACGACCGCCGACCAGAGAACCGTCGCCCGGTCGAGCCGGTGCACGAACGGCGCGAGCATCATGCCGAACGCGACGTGCAGGAAGAACCGCGGCGACAGGACCATCCAGCCCGCGAGGCCGAGCTCCGCGCGGATGACGTGCATCCAGATCAGCGTCGCGAGCGTGACCGCACCGCCGAGCGCGACCATCCAGCGGGTGCCGATGCGGCGCGCGAGCCAGTGGAACAGCGGAAACAGCAGCACGAGCTGGACGATGACCGTGATGAACCACCCGGTGCCGACCTGCTTCAGGTAGCCGACCGCGTGGTAGAAGGGCAGGCTGATCGTCAGGCGGACCGTCGGCGGTCGGAAGATCAGCACCAGCGCCCACCAGACGACCAGGGTTCCCCATGTCGGCACGAGGATGCGCTTGATTCCGCGCTCGTACCACGTCCGGGTGCGGCCGATCGGGTTGCGACGCTCGAACCACGCCTCGGTGTTGACGCCGAACAGCACCAGGAAGATCGGCACCGCGTGCCCGAACAGCAGCGTCATCGGCAGCGCACCCTCGCCCAGCACCGTGGAGTGGATCAGCGTGACGCCGAGGATCGCGATGCCCTTGACCATGTCGATCTCGGGCAGGCGATCGGTGGGTCGAGACGTCTGCACGGGCGGACGGTAGCGGATCGTTTCCGGCGCGGACAAGGCGCCGCCGCACGCGGCGGCAACCGTCGTCAAGGGCGACGCCGCGCGGGGCGGCAACCGTCGTGAAGATCGAGACGCTCTTGAAGGGGCCCGCGCGATCCTGATAGCTCGACGACGATCGTGCTGGCTGCAGGGCAAGGCCCCGGCGTGCAGCCGCAGAGGAGCCCATCGAGATGACGATCCATCTTGCGGCAAGCGTGGCGCACCCGGACGCCGACGCGATGGACCTGTTCGCCTGAGCGCCGGGCACTCGCGCGGGCTCGCGCTGCTGCTCGCGGCCTGTGTGGCACTGCCCGTCCCGGGGTGCGTGACGAGGGTCACCCGGCAGGGCGCCTCGCGGGACGCCGCTGCGGCGGTCTCCGCCGAGCAGGTGATCACGCCGGCGGTGCTCGCCGCTCCGATCCGCCTCCTGGCGGACGACGCCCTCGAGGGCCGCGGCCCGGGGACCCGCGGCGACCAGCTCGCGCGTCTCTACCTCGCCAGCACGCTCGCGCTGCTCGGGCTCGATCCGGCGTTCCCCGGCGAGACGTACGAGCAGCCGGTCGATCTGCTCGGCGTGGTGACGCACGCGCCGGCGACCTGGACGTTCCGCGCCGGTGCGCGACGCGTGGCGCTCGAGGACGGCACGGATTTCGTCGCGTCGAGCGGCATCGCCGCGGCGCGCGCCGAGGTTCGCAACGCCGAGATCGTCTTCGCCGGCTACGGCATCGAGGCACCGGAGTTCGGCTGGGACGACTTCAAGGGCAAAGACCTGCGCGGCAAGGTCCTCCTGCTGCTGAACGACGACCCCGACTGGGATCCCGAGCTCTTCGCCGGCCCGCAGCGTCTCTACTACGGCCGCTGGACCTACAAGTTCGAGAGCGCCGCGCGGCAGGGGGCGGTCGGCGCGATCCTGCTGCACACGCCGAAGTCCGCCGGCTACCCGTGGCAGACGGTCCGTACGTCCTGGTCCGGCGAGAACTCGCGTCTCGCAGAGGTGCCGCAGGGGCGCGGCCTCGTGATCGAGGCGTGGATCACCGACGACGCCGCGCGACGGCTCGCCGCTCTCGCCGGGCACGACCTCGACGCGCTCGTCGCCGCCGCGCGCTCGCGCGCGTTCGCACCGGTGCCGCTCGGTGTCACCACGTCGCTCGTGCTCGACAACGAGGTGCGCCGCTACGCCACGGCGAACGTCGGCGGGCTGCTGCGCGGCGGCGATCCGAAGCTGGCGGACGAGGTCGTGGTCTTCAGCGCCCACCACGACCACTTCGGCGTCAAGCCCTCGCCGGACGGGAGGCGCGAGATCTACAACGGCGCGCTGGACAACGCTGCCGGTGTCGCGCAGGTTCTCGCCATCGCCCGCGCGTTCGCGGCGCTGCCCGAGCGCCCGCGGCGCTCGATTCTCTTCCTGGCGCTCGCGGCGGAGGAGCAGGGGCTGCTGGGCTCCGAGTACTTCGTCAAGCACGCACCGGTGCCGGTGTCGCGCCTGGTCGCGAACCTGAACGTCGACGGCGGCAACGTGTTCGGGCGCACCACCGACGTCGGCGTGGTCGGGCTCGGCAAGTCGTCGCTCGACGAGCATCTCGCCGCCGCGGCACGGGCTCAGGGACGCAGCGTCACCGACGACCCGTTCCCCGATCGCGGGATGTTCTACCGCTCCGACCAGTTCAACTTCGCGCGTTCCGGAGTGCCGGCGCTCTTCCCGCGAGCCGGTGTCCTGTACGTGGGTCGTCCACCGGATTGGGGGCGTGAGCGGATCGATGCGTGGATCGAGCGCAACTACCACCAGCCGAGCGACGACTGGGATCCGTCCTGGGACCTGACCGGCATGGTGGACGACGCGCGGCTCCTGTTCCGCGCCGGACTCTCGGTCGCCGACGCCGACGTGGCACCGGCATGGCGTCCGGGCGACGAGTTCGCCGCTCCGCGTCCAGCTGCGAACGGCGCGACGCGCTGACGCGCGGCTCGCGCGCCGCCGCAGGCGAACCTCTTCGCCGAGGGACAGGCTGGCCGCGCGCGGAGCGCGCGGTCGAGCGCGAGCCAGCGCGGGGAGTGGACTCCCCGGCCAAGCTCGGCTTGACGGGGCGAGGGGGCGCGTTTCCCGTCGCTGCGACGGCTCGTGTGGCACCAGTCTGCGCGACGATCTAAGTTCGAGCGGGATCGACGAGCGGACTGTGGCCTACACCGTCAAGGAACTCTACTACACGTTGCAGGGGGAGGGTGCGCGCACCGGACGCGCCGCGGTGTTCTGCCGCTTCACGGGTTGCAATCTGTGGACGGGCCGCGAGGAGGACCGCGCGACGGCGGCCTGCTGGTTCTGCGACACCGACTTCGTCGGCACCGACGGCCCCGGAGGGGGACGCTTCGCGACCCCCGACGACCTGGCTTCGGCGATCGTCGACTGCTGGTACGAGGCGTCCGACGTGGACGAGGGTGCCCGGCCCTACGTCGTCTTCACCGGTGGTGAACCGCTGCTGCAGCTTGACGCTGCCCTGGTCCGGGCCTGCCACGCGTCTGGCTTCGAGATCGCCGCGGAAACCAACGGAACGGTGCCGCCGCCCCCGGGCATCGACTGGCTCACGGTCAGCCCGAAGCCCGGTTCGACGCTCGTCG
>Ga0172362_10004377_pt1 | contig 12245 bp, 22 predicted proteins | sample LakKivs1_kivu2a2_FD_114534 | JGI IMG/M metagenome (GOLD analysis project Ga0172362, IMG submission 114534) | Sediment microbial communities from Lake Kivu, Rwanda - Sediment s1_kivu2a2 | ecosystem: Environmental > Aquatic > Freshwater > Lake > Sediment | place: Rwanda: Western Province, Lake...
CCTGGGAATCGCCAAGCTGGATAACCTTGGCCTTACCCTTCGTATCAGACATTTATTCTCTCCATTTCTGAAATAAGAGTTCAAGATTAACTTGATCCTCTTATCTTTGTTAGTGTGATTAACTGGTAATCGGGTTATGCACCACGAAACCAGCCGTACGACGGTTCGTGCAGAGGTTATTGTGCGAACCATCGAGGAAGATCGTGAACGTAGTGTGCTGTCCACGATCCGTCATCGGCTCGGACTCCTCCATCCAGTACCCGTCCTGGACGTACGGAATGAACTTCGTGAAGTCCAGGCAGTAGATCGGATTCGTCTCATCACTGGTGACGGGATCGGTCACGCCGTCCAACTGGTCGATGTAGACCACCGGTAGACGGTTGATGTAAACCAGACCGCCATCGTCCACGCGAATGTTGCCAAGGACATCCTTGCCACTGTGATTGTCGTCCCGCTGATCCGCCAGGTCCATCAGGGCACAGGCGGTGTCGGCGTTACAGTAAATCCTCTTGGCACCGTTCCGCTTCTGAGCGGGATCGTTGATGAACAACGGAGCCTTGAACTTCGTCACCATGAACGCCTTGCGGAAGGTCTTCAGCAAGTCATTGTTGACCTTCGTATACACAGCGGCATAATTCTTCCACTGGGCATGTGTATTGGCGTTCAGGCCAGCACAAGTATACGATGTAGTGCCATCCTGGAACCGAATCGTCTGACCATTAAATCCAGCCGTGGTCGCGTCGGCATCCAGCATGTTGATAAAATACGGCACACCATACGGGTTGAGATCGTCACTGGAATTCGTGGGAGTCTTCCAGGCCCGATTCTCGATGAGCTTCGCCAGAGACCAGAGACCGTCGATACGCCGGGTCTCCATAAGACGGATGAACCCCTTGGCCGAATTCCGGTTACGCAGAATTTCCAACTTCTCCCAGGAGTAATGCGTGCCGATCTGAGTCCAGCCGACCTCGATCTCTTCCATCACGTCGCCCACAGCAGGCTCGTCGGTATCGAACAACCGGCGATACCGGGCATTGCCCGTGTCATCCAGCATGAGCTTCCGCTTAATGCTCGTTCCGCCGTCAACCTCCATACGTTCGGTCTGATAGATGCGGCAGAACTCGTAGTCCGTGTTGTCCCATGCCACTTCAAAATACTGATCCGGCAGATCAGGCAGAGTCGTTGCAATCAGGTCCGCCAGGTCTGCATTCTTAACACCCATAATTCCTCCAATTACGCGGAACCGTAGAGGCGTCTGAGCTTCTTATCAGTGTCCGCGATCAATTGCTCCCTTGTTCGTGTACCGGGTTTCGGTTCTTCCGTGACCTCCTTCCCCGGCTTCCTCGTGGCCTGTGACGGCTTGGTCGTGATCGCCCTGGAACGTTGAATGACCTGTTTCCTGATACCGTCGATAAGCACCTGGTCACGATACTTCTGGGTGACGAGCAAGTGGGCCGCTTCGAGAGCCTCCTCCAACTTCATATCGACACGCTGGAGATGGGCGCCCCCGACGATCTGATCGGCCTTTTGGAGTAACCGCATCCGGTTTACTTTCTGACCCGGAGGCAGATCATCCCAGGTCTCGCCGAATTCGAGCTTGCCGTAAACCTTCTCCCACGGTTTCATTCCATCCGACTCGAAAAACGCGTGTATCTGCTGCTCGACGCCGCTTTCCTCGACTGCCGAGTCGAACACACGATTATCCGGTTTCTGTCCCCTGGGTAGTCTCTCTGCAAGTTGATTCAGTGTCTTATTCTGGGCCTCGATCATCTCGATCAATGGACCTGCTTCGTCACCGTACTGTTCCCGCAGTTTTACCGTATCCACCGGCTTGAATTGCGGAACCTCATCCTCTTTTGGGCTCTCCGTACTGCGTGCCCGCCCGATAGCGGCGAATTCCGCCGACGCACGATTGCGGGATTGGTAGATATTCTCGAACGTTCTCAACGCCCGTTCGGGGTCTTTGTTGAAGAACTCGATTGCATCGTCCCGTTTCCAGCCCCATCCTTCGGCTGCTCGCACATAGGCTTCGGGCAGGACATGCTCATCCAGGGTAGGGGAATCAGGGGATTCTTTGTCCGGTTCGTCAGAATCCGTTTCCTTAGCGGGAGGTTCATCATCATTTTCCGTTTCATCGTCCTCCTCCTCCGTTTCGTCATCCTCTGTTTCCGCTGCTGGTGTTCGCGTGATTTCACCGAGGTTCTTCAGGCGATCCTCCATCGTCGTGATGAGTTTTTCATCATTCAACGCCTCATCTACGTCCTTCAATGGTTCAGTCGGCTCGCCTGCATTGCCCTGGTGAATCCCCGCGTGCCCACTCAGGGCATCTTCTGTCTGCTTTGACATTTCGGATTCCTCTTAATGTTGCTCGCTATGCGAGGGTAAGATTATTTGGACCCGTTGTTACTTAGATGATCTGTTTCCGCTGACTTCGTTTTTCAAATCCTGTAGCCGTACAGTAGTCACTCCGCTGCTTCACACTATCGAACCCAAGCCGACCTTCCGCATCGATTTTCACGTCCGGGAATAGTCGCCGGTGTTCGGCCGCTTGCTCAGGATTGATTGCCAATGACTCGGACCAGAAAGTTTCGCCTTTCTCAGTCCCTACAACATTCGGTCTATCGGCTCGGTAGTCCCGTCTCGTCAGTGTTCCACACTTCGCACATTTATACGGTTGGTCGGCATCCGCCATCGTCCGCACGGTCTCATCCTGATTACCACATTCAGGACAGACAAATGTATAAATAGGCACGTCGTCACCTGTAGATTTTTCTTAACTTCTTACCCACTCTCGCCACGAGTTTTTTGCCCTTCGCTTCTCTCAAATGCCGGTTGATCTCCGCTTTACTCAATCCCGGAGCAGAAACTTTGCCTTCCTTCACCGCGTAGAAAAACCGCCGTTGAGCCTCACTCACGATAGGCGTATGTTTCTTGTGACAACCTGGCCCCGTCATTTCCCACCTTTCAATTTCTTGATCTCGGCATCAGTAAGACCGGCCGTCTTTAATTGCTCACTGACCTTCTTCGTTCGCCAGGATTCATACTTCTTTCGTTTTGCCAGGTAGTCTTGAACTTTCTTCTTCAATTTCGCTACCCAGTTCATCTGCGTTTTCTCCCGGCCGCAGCCATCTTCTGAAACTTTGCCTTGCCGTATTTCTTACGACCGATAGCCGCAGCAACCGCTCCGGGATTGCGAGCCCCACCCGCCTTTGCACTCGCTTCCACCGCCTCGAATCGCGATCCCTCACCAACCGGTTTCGACCTGGCAACTTTCTCGTAGTGTTTACGGGCGGCACGCCGTTTCGCCAGCGTACTCTGCACGTTCTTTTTCAGTTTCGATACCCAACTCATCCTCGCCCCCTGATACTGCCTTTCATTGCCGTTTGTGCCACGCCCGCAAGTTCCTGGGCTTGCTGATTCATCGGATTCGCACCGAACGATACCTGACCTGGGAACCCGCCATTCTGCCGGATACCCTGGATATTCAGGGCTTTGCCTTCCGGCTGCGGACCCATCATCATCATCAGATTAAGGCGATCCTGAAACTCTGGATCATCAAACCAGTCCTGAACCTCATCAGACAATTCAAGCTGATTCGCAATCGTCGTAATCGCCCGCTGCACGTTGAACGGTACCCCCATCTGGAGAGCCGCCGCCGCCGCTGTAATGACAGCGGGCACTACGTTCGTTGCGAATTCCACGATACGTCTGCTCAATACGAGTGGATCAATAGCCGACATAGATCGCGGTTTGATCTTAAACGTATAATGGAAATGTTCGCCACGCCGCTGTTCCGGTGTCAGACGCATCTGCACCGGAAAATTGTATTGCTCCGGCCGGATGAACTCGCCGGTCACTTCAGACAATTCTTTCTTCCGAACTGTGAAGGGCAGGTCGATCAGGGGGTCATAATGCAGATACCATGCCCGGTCGCTGATAATCCCGGCCGCAAAGTCATACACCATACCTCGACTATCCTCGACGGTCACATTCGCGTTACCTTCAAGGATCGTCGCCTGAGTAGCCGTATTTGCGTTCGACTGGACACCCGCCATCTGATCCGGATTGCCAGACATGTAGTTGAACCACATCTGAAGATTTGATAGCGTATGGTCTGTCCCCTGTTCCGCCCCCTTCGAGGAGAACATTTCCACGCTATCCGGGTTGCCGAACACGACCTCCTGATCCTCGGCCTCTCGCATGTCCTCCGCCTGGTCCGGTGCCGAAGGATCGACGACATACAAAGTCTTCTGGTTTTCGGCCCGAATCATCTGCTTTCGCATCAGGCGGTTGCACATGACCGCCAGGTCGTACCAGATGCCCACAGGAGCAACCGGGAACGGATTACCCGGCACCGGTTGAGTCAGAGTCAAAAACCGATACGGTCCCGTCTTCGGACCGTAATAATCGGTCAATTTGATATAGCCATCCGAGATCAACTGGTCCGGATCGGGCACCAGAATAGACGAGCCCGCCCCAGGAATATATAGACTTACAACGTCCACAAAATCCTGAAGCTCGATCATCTCCTGTTCCGAAATATTTGCCTTGCTCAATGCCGCTGCTTTGTTCCTGGCGTCCGGATGTTCGGATTTCGGCAATCGCATCACGAGATCGTGATCGCACTCCTCATCATCCAGAAGTATTTGCCGGGGTATCCGCATTCGATGGCCCATGAATGCCGATTCCTCCAGCAACCGGCAAGAGGGATCGATCACGAACTCATCAAAATCTACCGTATCCGAATACACCTGGCCTGGATCAACTCGAATATCGCCGAAATCCACCAACTGATCTGTGGCCGAAAGTCCTGTCGTAACAATCCCCATCGCGAAAAAACTATCCACGATAGCACGCCGGATCGTCATCTTGAGATTCTGCTGTTGATTCAGGTTATTCAACGCCATACCGAGCATGAACGCGTAAGTTCGGAAGTCGGCAATGTCTGTTGTCACCTGAGTTGTGGGATTTCGCATGACATAGTTGGGAACGAGACTGCGAATCGTATGGTAGAGCATATTGAGGGGCTGGTCCCCTTCGTGGGCCACATCAGCGGCGTAATACTGTCCAACATAAGCCCGGATGAAGAGTGCTCTCGCCCTTTGAAAGCGTTTCATCCGCTTAAAACCGGACCTCACGGCTTCCTGGACCTTGCGTTCGTTTATTTCCTGTGCCATGTCACCATCCCAGATACTTGAAAGCGTTGTTTAAACTCGGAAGTCGAAAGTTCTCGGTCCACGTTTCTTCCTCCGCCGTTTCAGTTCCAACTGTTTCTTCCGCCATGCCGCAGACCGCTGTGGGATTTCAATTTCCGAACGTTGACTACCCTGCATGTCGTTGTCATCCAGGGTCAGGGCATCGGCAATCACAGTATCTCCGTGGGTCTTCTTGGCCGAAATATCTTCCTCGACAAGACATGCCGGTCCAATTCCTCCATCCGGGTAGTAAACATATTGACGAGCTTCTTCAAGAGCAAATCGCGACGGATTGACATATCCTCCATGTGCGAGTACCCTGTCATATTCCCGGAGCAATTCCTCCTTTTCCCTGCGTCCACTCTGCCATCCGTAGAGCCGTGTCTTTTTCTCGCTGACTCCACCCGGCCGTTTTGCCCGGTAGTAGAACGGATAGAACCATTTGCGAACGAGGTAACGTCCAAAATCCCAACCGGGGCCGTTGTTCTCCCACTTCAAAAATGGTAGCTTCGTACGTCCGCCAATCCATAACGCCAGAGCTACAGCGATCCGTGCAGCCTCGTACGGCGGGGTGTTCGCATCCCGCCACTCCGCAACCTTCATCCTGGTCTCTTTGCACTTGACACTGAAAACAGTATTCGAGGCTCCTTGTCCTTTGCTCAGGTCAATGCCAACCACGTACGCCTGGTTCTGATCCAGACGTCCGTTGATAAGGTTCACCCAGATACGTAACGGACCTCGTTCACTCCGCTGTGTCACAACAGTCTCAATTGTCCGTTTGCGGATCAGATCAGGAATTGCATCATTGGCAATACCTGGTCGGAAATCTACGGTCATCCGACATTTTGGTTCGCGGGCGAACAGGGCAATGTGTTTATCGATACTCGCTGACGTGAAAAACAGGTCCCCTGACTCTACATCCTCCGCGTCGATTTCCTGGGCCATTTCCTTCGGAGATCGAACCTTCTCCTCATTGTCGTACCACGGACTCCGGATTTTCCAGGCACCCGTTACTGCGTTCTGTTCGAGATACCGGCCCCGGCCTTTGTCCGGGTGTTCCCACCAGGGCAAATTGAAAACCTTTATCTGACCGGAATTCTTCCACCGCGAATACTCAGTGCCAGGTCCGGCCACGGTGGAATTAACGATACGCATAAGTCCGGCGTCACGAGTAGCAGATCGCATTTCGCGACCCGCCTCAACCTTGGCAAACTCGTCCAGTAAAATAACCAGACGCCTGTCACCTGACGCCGCATGTTTCGTTGTAGACTCACCGTCGATACAAGCCCTGTTCCATTGATTATACAGGTGCATCTTTGTCCGATTCTTCTCGCCGGGTAAACACTCCGGAGGACGCATCCAGTCCGGAAGCCATTGATTAATGTAATCATGTTTCTGAAACAGGGCTTTCATGTTGCCCGCCTGATCCACGTACGGTTCGGTACGGGACAGTTCGAGCAATTGAGCGTCATCCCGGAACAACCACAACCAGTGTATGAACGCGACACAAGACCAGGAAGCACCGAGGTCACGGGCTTTGTTCACCAGAATGTCACGGGCCGATTCATCACCATTGAGCATTGCCAGGAAAAGAAGCAACATATCATCCTGAATCTGCCAGGTGATGAACGGATTATCCGCCTGATCTGATGCTCCACGTACGCCGTTCTTAACGTCGAATTGATGAAACGTCCAGACAAACAGGTTAATCCACAGAAGAATCGATTTCCTGCACGCCTCAAACAATTCGGCCCGGAGATCAGGATCATGTTCTGCTTCAGCGAGAATTCTGGCCCGCCATTTGATGTTGGCAATCTTTCCTTTTGGGATGTCATATCCACTCGCCGGATCATGCCATATGACAGGTATGCTGGGGAAAGGGGTGACAAGGTGGGGTTTAAGTTGATCCTCCATCGTCACCCTCCTTCGCCAGTGCGTTGATTCGTTGTCTTACCTGATCGTTTACCTTTTCACTCAAGGGTTGTTTCTTGCCCCTGTCACTTTCCGGTACTCCAACGCGACCTTCGATTCGCTCGAAGATCATCGCGATCATCGCATTGTCCGGTTTGTGGACCTTCCTGATGATCTTCGGTTTACCAGTTTTACTATCTGTAATTACTACTTCTTCCTCGAAGCCCAACGCCAATTCCCACATTCGACGGGCTAACGCCTCAGCCTTAGTCACTAATCTCGGATTCCCGGTATCCGGATCATTACCGTACAATTCCGTCTGTTCGTTGGCGATTTCCCGGAGTTTTCGTGAGAGCATCATCCCCGCCCTGATTCTATCGCCTCGTTCATTCATTGCTTCAGTTCCCGCAGATAACCCGATCCACCGCTACCGAGACTCTCGTAGTGCAGAGACGTATATCCTGCCGGAATCTGGATCAGAATCGTCTCACCGGGTGCACAAATCCAGATAATATTCTTCGCCGTCAGAATCGTCGCCAGGCCGAATACAAACGTCGTATCCGTCAACGTGCCGCCAGCCACAGGACCGGGACGAGCCGTAAACGCATACAACGCACCCGGCGTCACAGTCGCGGTCTCATCTCCGCCCGTCGCGGCATCGGTCAACGTCTGACCGGTCGCCGCCTTCGGATTGCCCGCATTCGGATGCGGCGGAACGAGAACCCCGCCGTTGTCACTGACATATGCGATTGACATCAATTTGTCCTCTCAACTGCCTCGTGCGGATCATGCCCTCCAGGTCGATTCTCGCCTGTTTCGGACTCGTCGCCGCACGGTATCGCTGTTTAAATTCCAGACGACCCATGTTCTTAATTCGGAAGGAGTCGTATAGTTCATCCAGGTAATCGTGACCGGATCGTTTAACTGCCATCACGAACCCTCGCCGGAACATCCTTTTCGCGGACGATCAGATACAACTGTCCGTGGTCATCATCGTCCGTCCACTCGTAATCTGCGGGTGCGGGCCTCAATACGACCTCACCGATGGACAGGTCTACGCACTTCGGACCCACGGCAACCACATCACAGAAATCCGACTCCTCGGCCGCTCCGTCACTCAACCTGATCGCTCCCTTCGTCGTCACCTTCGGACGCATCTTAAGGATGACATTATCTTGCATTGCCTCAAGCCTGAACATCGCTTACCCTTTCAAATCTACCATCAGAAACAACGGTCGTTATTTCTGACATTACGTATCCTCGCAACCATCGAAGACTCCTTCGGTGGTTTGCATCACTTCTCGCTCATACCACTTCGCAAGCTCGTCAACTGAGTGTACGACAGCGTACTTCCCACCGTGACGTGTCACTCGATCCTGCCTCCGTTGCTGTAATGTTGAAAGCCGACCTCCTCTGCCCGCTTTGGTCTCTATTTCGATGTGCACCCCGCCGGGACCTATTCCGATGATGTCCCCCGAACCCACGATTCCATAGGTGTGCCACTGACCCGCCGTACAGAACGATCCGTTGTTCTGCCGGTCCGCCAGACAACCCCGTTCCCGCAGGAACGCCAGACACTCCTTCAACACTTCCGATTCAGGCTGATCCGTTCGTTTCGCAGGCACCGTGGGCATCGAACCATCACGAGCCCTGCCCTTCAGCCGGTGCGGTTTCCTTCCCGCTCGCAGGCACTTCAGAGCGTCCCCCCAATCCAGCCGTTTCTGCCTTACCGTCTGACCACGCACCTGCCATCTCCTTCAACGTCGGTACTCGATCCGGATTCTCCGGTTTCGGTGGAACCGGAGGATCGATCACCCTGGCACCCGAATACGTCATGCTCATTATTACGGGCCAGTTGTGTTTCAAGCAACATCCGCAGTATACGTTCGGAATCTCCAGGAGTCCATCCTTACTTCGCAGGACCCGTCTCTGGAGGTTGTCGCACCGACCGCACTGATATGTCACCGTTAACTCCACAGTCTTCAACATCAAAATCCTCCGAACCACAACCCGGACATTTTAACTCACCCTTCCAGAACCACACGCGACCACAGGAACAAGCTGCTATCGGCGTTTCCGCCGCTTGCAACACGTCCATTTCATCTGCCATCTGCCGTCTTTCTTCCGGAACTGCACCCGATGACTCAAGCCACATCTACAACACTGGTGATACCAGTCTCGCGGCATCGATTCCCATTCACCACTATTCACCTGATGATACATCCCGCCTCCGGAATAATCGCACCGCCAGGGTCGCTGCCAGAGTGCCGCCTGCGGCGACAGCTATGATCTCCCATATCCCGCCGTTGCGTGCAAGCCAGACGCCGGTGCCTATCCCCAACGCCTCGTCTGCGAAAACCAAACCAGACAGCCAGGTCGTATGCCGTGCGTCCAGGGCGTAGGACCGTAGAAAAACGATAAGCCAGGTACAGAAACCAATCGCGAACAGGCAGAGAATCTTTACCATCGCAGATCATCCAGAATTTCCTTAACAGGCACTTCTACCCGGATCAGGTCGTTATGCCCGACGTGGATCGCGACCACTCTGCCCTTATACACGACCGCCCCGCCACTGCATCCGGGTTCGGCGTGGCAATCGGTGATTACCGCCACGGGCCAGGGACCGGCTTCGATATTCACGAGGATCACCCGGCCTCTGTACTGTGCCACCGGCAGGCCAAACCCGGTACCGACCACCATAACCTCATCACCGGGCTTCAGGTCATATCCCATGATCTTCGCCACGGGCCGATCAAGCGGCTTCTCGACCCGGAGCAGGGCCACGTCCGAATCAGGGTCCAGGGTCGTTTCCACGACCGGCTGACCGTCGATCACAAGACCCCCGATCTCCGCGACGTGTTTCGCCGTCAGGACGAGCGTGGGGGCCACTACAACCCCGGAACCGTACCCTGTGATCTCCACCACGCTGCGATCCGACCAGGACGGTTCTCGTGGATAAACGGCCACCAGCACTACTAATACCACTATCACCATCAGCAGTTTCTTCATAAACATCTCCTCCGATATATAGCGAATTCCGGCCCATCTTACTACCCCTCATGTTTTTACCGCGTGAACCTGGGTCCTCATAAAGTCATAGATGACAGGGAGTTATGAAATCTGGTGTAAAATTATCGTGAAAACGCCTGCCCGGATTCGGGCATGTGTCTTGAAGGACCAGGCAAGGGCGGTCGGGGCCCTCGGAACGTCGCCGGCCGAGGGTACTACCCCCCGGTATCGGGCATCGGCCCGGCATCCGGTATCGGCCCGACTTCCGGTGTCGGGCATCCGATACTTCCGTGCATCGACTTACGACTTACGACTTACGGTGTCGGGCATCCGGCCCAGCGTCGTAAGTCGTAAATTGTAAGTCGATATTCTCATGCGTCAAATACCCGGCGTTTTAAGCACGTGTAAGCCGACCCACAGAAAGGTCAGGAAGGCCCCTGGCAGGCCCTAGGATGGCCAAACGCCACCGAGGGGGTACCGGAGTAGGGGTCGGGTATCCGAAGGCCTTAAAAAGGGGCATGGACACGGCCATGCCCACGTAAATCCAGCATTTACCGATACTTACAACCGTTGTCCCAAGCCAATTTACCCTGTTTTGCACGATAAGTCCTTATGCCATAACGACTTAAGCCCTCTGTCCCATCGTCCCGCAGGTTCGCATATTCCCTATACGTTTTTTGGTTCGTATATCGCTCTACTCCAGTAGTACTATATCTTATAGTAGTTTTTTCTATAGAGAATATTTCAGAAAAAGTACAGGACAGAAGGACAACAGCTATAAAGTCATAGATGATAAGCACTTACGTATCCCATGAGTTACAGGACAGCACGGGACAATAGCTATAAAGGCTTATGTAGTAAGCACTTACGTGCCCGAACGTCTGTAGCGTTTACGCTGATTATGAGTTATATAGCGTTTTTTATCCTGATTATGCGTGTCTTTTTTGGCGACCTTTTAACCAGAAATGTACCTCTATCACCTTGTACATTTGTACAAGGAGAAGGACGGGGTCAAAAACGCGGTTTACCCGCATTTGCGGCCTGATTTCGGGGGGTATTCTGGACAAACTTACTCAATAATGGGACAGACAACTGTAGAGGTAAATCGTAGTCACTACTATTTAACGTGTCCGCGACCGTCTGCTCGGTATCCGCGACCGTCCGTTCGATATTTGATGACTTACGTGTCCCATTGTTGACAAAGTTTATCGCTAATGGGACACGTAAACTACTATCGTCGTCCATTGGGGCAGAAAAAAATTTTTTTCACTTGACATGGAGGTTTTGTGTGTTATACTGTACGTAGACAAGTTAATTGGAGGACCGAACGATGTGGTACATTATCATCAACAACACAACGTATGAGTACCCGAAAGATGTATGGACGCTGACCGAAGCCTGGGCCGACGCTTGGGCCGACGCCTTGGCACAGTAGGAGGACCGAACAATGTATTATGTTATCGGTATTACAACTGTCTGGAGTGTGCATTATTCAAAGCAAGCTGCAATTCGCAACGCCATACGATTATCGGCCAAACATCCGTACAATTTCCGGATTTGCCGATTGCGGCACAGATGGTCTCCTGGTGATACTCCTGCACCGCGATACTATATCGCACAGTAATCACACTACGGGCGGTGAAAGCACCGCCTGTAAGTGGTAATTGTGCCTATTGAAGGATCGAACGATGAAAAAAACGTGTGGGTACACCGGGAATCGGGCACGGGAAGATACCTTTGTCAAATTGCCGGGTGTCCGGCGGCATGTACCGGGGAACGCTGTGTGTCTCAAGTGCGGCTCGCCGATTCCGTACAACACGGCCCGGTAGCCGCCCTGGGAGGATCGAGCCGTGTCGGACTTGTGGTTGGTAGGAGGATCAATTATGCACGTTTGGCGGTTAGTGGGTATCAGGGATGGTCTGGCATTGCGGGAATGTGTGGTCTGCGGTTCCCGGATGTGGATCAGGGCTACCGATGCGGACTACGAGCAACTTGACACAGCTACTACAGGTGGAGGATCGAACGATGACAGATGAACAGATCATCGATGTGTTGCCTCACGGAAGTGGCATCGACGACGCATGGACGATATGGCGCCAGAAAAACGGCAAGGTGCGGTGCTATTGCAGC
>Ga0172362_10004379_pt1 | contig 12243 bp, 10 predicted proteins | sample LakKivs1_kivu2a2_FD_114534 | JGI IMG/M metagenome (GOLD analysis project Ga0172362, IMG submission 114534) | Sediment microbial communities from Lake Kivu, Rwanda - Sediment s1_kivu2a2 | ecosystem: Environmental > Aquatic > Freshwater > Lake > Sediment | place: Rwanda: Western Province, Lake...
GTTTATTTCTATGCTGCCATTATCAGTGAACCATGGTACACGAAAAATAATTATGCGTTCAGGCTCAGTGATCCGTTCCAGGATTTTTGCATGCTTGTATTTGGGATTATCTTCAATATAAGGGATTAATGATTCGGCCACCTCACGCACTGCCTGGTGAAATTCTGGTTCAGCCGGGTTTTTAGCCTTTATCCGTGCCATAAACTGTTCAATCCTGGGATCCATATGTCAGACTTTTATATGTGTAGTAGATTTTCAGATGAGCAAACATAGATATTTTTTTTACCAAAAAACAGATTTTTTGCCTGAAATGGTATTAAGGAATAAACAATGAACGAAAATCAGTTACTATACCAGGTGGCATTGGGAATGATCCCGGGCGTAGGTAGCATTACTGCTAAAAAACTGATTGACCATACTGGCAGTCTTAAGGGTATATTCAGCGAAACACTTTCCAGCCTGCAGAAGATCCCGGGTATAGGTGTCTTGTTGTCAAAGCGCATAAGAGATGGTAAGTTATTGCTTGCGGCTGACAGGGAGGTGAACTATATTTTAAAGAATAACATAAGGCCCCTGTTTTACAGGGATTCTGATTATCCTGAGCGGCTGAACCAGTGCCATGATGCTCCGCTTATTATGTACATGAAAGGAACGCTGGATATGAACCCGGCCAAAATTATCAGTGTGGTGGGTACCAGGAATCCAACTGATTACGGGATCCATCATTGCCGGTCACTGATAAGGGAACTGGCAGAAGGACACAGGGAAGTGGTTATTGTCAGCGGGCTGGCCTACGGCATAGATGTATGCGCTCACAAAGCTGCACTTGATAACCAGCTGGCAACCATCGCAGTACTGGGCCACGGATTCCGCCACCTGTATCCGGTTGTGCACTCCAAAATCGCAGGAAAGATTGAAAAAGAAGGAGCCCTGGTAACAGAATTCTGCAGTAATACAAAGCCTGAGAGAAACAATTTTATCAGGAGGAACAGGATTATTGCCGGCTTGTCAGATGCTACTCTGATTGTCCAGTCAGGAATTAAAGGGGGGGCGCTCATCACTGCGGAAATGGCCAATACCTATAACAGGGATGTTTTTGCAATACCGGGAAGGGTGGATGACAAATGTTCAGCAGGCTGTAACCGGCTTATAAAATCTCAAAGGGCATCATTGGTAGAGAATAGTACCGACCTTGAATATATACTTGGCTGGACAAGAAGGGATATTCAGAGCCTTGGTGTACAGCCATCCCTCTTCAATGACCTGGGGGATGATGAGAGGATCATTGTTGATTTGTTATCAGATAAAAAGTTACATTCTGTGGATTCAATATGCATAAACAGTGATATGCCTGTAAGCAAGGTCTCCTCTCTCCTGCTGAAGCTTGAGTTCAGCGGTCTGGTATACTGTCTTCCCGGTAACCTGTACAGGCTGTGCAGGTGATCACGATTGCCGGTACTCCGAAAGTTGCCTGGTGAGCATTGATAGCTCCTCACCGGTGAGTGATGTGATGCTGATAGCGGGGTATCGCGCAGTTGTTTTTTTAATGATCTGTTTCAGTATCAGAACCTTTCTCAGTCCCAGCATCGTTCGCCTGATCTCGAATCCGGCATAACCTGCCTTGGGGATCTCCACCGAACGCTTGCTTCTGCTGAGTGGACGCAGCGGATAATACCTGATAATTATGTTTGGCCCGTTGTCACTGAAATAAAAATAGTTAAGGTCGCGGATGAAATTGACAAGGATGATCATCACATAAACAACCGCTGCCAGAAGAATGAAAATGTATTTGGATAATCCGAGCATTGGTTTATCGAACCAGCCGGAGGCAAGAAAGACTACAATAACAATTGTGAAAAGTATGGCAATAAGCAGTTTTCGCAAATAGATCTTATAGGATGTCTTTTTATTATCGAAGGTCATATTTTAACTTGTTTTGCCTGTTTCCTGCGGTTAATTTCCCTGGTGATCAGCAACAATTCACGACTGGTCTGTCCGGCAATGGATGTGTTCTCTTCTGTCCTCCTGATAAGATATGGTAAAACAGATGTTACCGGGCCATAGGGCAGGTATTTTACCACGTTATACCCGGCATGCGCCAGATTAAAGCTGATATGATCACTCATGCCGTATAATTGTGCAAAATAACACCGCTCATCATCCTTCGGAAGGTTATGTTCTTCCATCAGCCGGGCCAGGCAAAGGCTGCTGTTTTCGTTATGCGTACCATTAAAGATAGCAATTCTGTCAATATGTTCAACGGCAAATTTAAGTGCTGCATCATAATGCCTGTCAGTATTTTCCTTGTCAGGATGGATGGGTGAGGGATAACCCAGGCGTGCTGCTCTTTCCCTCTCCCGCTCCATATATGCTCCCCGAACAAATTTTATACCCATATAAAAATTCCTGGTACAGGCTGTTTCATAATCCTTTTTCAGCGCATCCATCCTGTCTGTACGGTACATCTGAAAGGTATTGTACACTATAGCCTTCTGCCTGTTGTACCGCTCCATCATTTCCATTACCACTTCATCAATAAAAGTCTGGTAACATACGTCTTCTGCATCGACCATAATACGTACATTATGTTCGTATGCTGTCCGGCAAAGGCGGTTAATCCTGTCCCTGAAAAGTTGTGTCTCTTCTTCCTCTTCAGCTGTGAGGGGTAGGGATGCACTCTTTTTCTCAAGCACCTCATTTTTGCCGAAGGCCGTAGGTTTAAAGACAGCAAAAGGTATGTTCCTGTTGACGGATGCATTAATCACTGTCCGGAGGGTCTCCTGCAAAGCTGCCTCTATTTCATCAGGTTCTTCCTTTCCTTCGATCGAATAATCAAGTACAGACCTGACACCACAGGTGGCAAGCTTTTCAACCACCGGCAGGCACTCTTCAATAGTCACTCCTCCGCAGAAATGCTTATAAATGGTGGGTTTGACGATCCAGCTGATGGGGAAGCGTATGGCAATGGCCCAGTTTGAAAGGATACTGCCCGTTCTGACAAGTGAACTGCTGGAAATAGCCCTGAACAGCAGGTGCGCTTTCCGAAGCTCCTGATCTGACTTGATTTTGAAAGCTATCTCAGTACTATCAAAAGAAACCATATTTGATTGATTTTGGTTATTCTGCCGGTTGAATAATATTTATTTTATGACCGACAAATTAAACAGTAATTAATTTAAAATCCATGATAAAGGTCAATTCTTTTAAAAATTAATATTTTTGATCAATATGAATACAGGCAGGAGCATGGTTTACAGAATCAGCAATCCTCATAAGACTTTAACAGGTCAGGTCATTCTGCCGGCATCAAAGAGTATCAGCAACCGGTTGCTGATCATCAATGCTCTTTCAGGAGGGAAGCAGAGGATTAATAACCTGAGTGATAGTGATGACACAAGGGTGCTGGTCAGAGCGCTGCAGGACAGGTCACCGGTAAAGGACAGCGGTCTTGCCGGAACGGCCATGAGGTTTCTGACGGCTTATCTTGCCGTGACACCCGGTAAATGGGTGCTCACAGGTGCTGAACGGATGAAAGAACGACCAATAGGCAAGCTTGTTAATACCCTGAAAGCCCTGGGGGCAGACATAACTTACCCGGGTAAGCCAGGTTTTCCACCGCTGGAAATCAATGGTAGGAGGCTGGAAGGAGGGAATTGCAAAATCGACAGCAGCATCAGCAGCCAGTTTATCAGCGCACTGCTGATGATCGCACCAACCCTGAAGGAAGGTCTGAAAATTGAACTGGAAAATACAGTCATTTCTTCTTCATACATACGTCTGACACTTGCTGTTATGGCTCAATGCGGGATCAGATCCGGCTGGAAGGGGAACACAATAAGTATCAGACATCAGGAGTACCAGCCTGCTGAGATAACTGTTGAACCTGACTGGACTGCGGCATCATACTGGTATGGTATGGCGAGCCTGTCAAGATCAGCTGACCTGCATATCAGGGATCTGGCTGGGACCAGTGTGCAGGGTGATTCGATAGTACCTTCCCTGTTTGAGGATCTTGGTGTCAGCACAGAGTTTACCGGTGATGGTGCCCGTTTATCCGGAACAGATACGCGCATCAGTGAGTTTAATTTTGATTTTACAGATAATCCGGACCTGGTGATGACCTTTGCTGTCCTTTGCGCACTGAAGGGAATAAAATTCAGGATGGAAGGCACAGGTACGCTGAGGATAAAAGAAACAGACAGGATAGAAGCTCTGGTAAACGAACTGAAAAAAACAGGTGTGAATCTTGAGAGCTCAGAAGACGGAAGCCGAATACAATGGGATGGTTTGAAGGAGGAGATCCGGGATGACATTGAAATTGAAACCTATAATGATCACAGAATGGCAATGGCATTCTCAATGGCTGCATTGAATTTCAAAGAAATAATAATAAAAGATCCCCTGGTGGTGAGTAAATCTTATCCCGGTTTCTGGGATGATCTGCGGAGGACGGGCTGCCGGGTCAGGTGATTCAGGTTTTTTTCCGCTTTTGTCTGAAAAATTCAACCAGCAATTTTGCACATTCGTCTTTCAGAATGCCTGAGTTTACTTTGGTCCGCGGATGAATGATATTCTGTACGATACCTGAAAAACCTTCCTTGATATCACTTGCCCCGAATACTATCCTGGCCAGATGTGCAAATTTGCTTGCTGAGGCACACATGACGCATGGTTCAAGGGTCACATATAAGGTGCATTGATTGAGATATTTGGAACCGATAGTATTGGATGCGGCAGTAATGGCAATCATTTCCGCATGCGCGGTCACGTCTGTAAGTGTCTCTGTCTGGTTGTGCGCTCTTGCAACAATCCTGTTCTCCGCCACAATGACAGCCCCGACAGGTATTTCATGCTTCTCCAGCGCCAGCTGAGCTTCCTTGAGGGCTTCATTCATAAAATACTCGTCGGAGTTCATGGGATAATTCATAAGATTCACTCTGTTTCAGTTTTTGAATCCTTGTTATACTTTTTCTTCTTATTTTCGCAAATTAATAATTATATCCAGATTTATCGCTAACCATCAGGAAATGCAGCTGCAGATCATCAGGCGGGAATATGCTGCAGGCATATACGTGCAGATATAAACCGGGATGAGGCAACCGCTTAACCTCAATGGTCAGCTTAATAAAAACACGATGTACAGGACGCATAATTGTGGTGAGCTCAGGCTTGATCACGTTAACAGGAAAGTCACCCTGAGCGGATGGGTGCAACGATCCAGAAACCTTGGAGGCATGACCTTTATTGACCTGAGGGACCGGTATGGGATCACTCAGCTGGTGTTCAATATGGATATTAACCAGGAGTTGTGCAATAAGGCAAGGAAACTTGGCCGTGAATATGTGGTACAGGTTACCGGTATCGTTGAAGAACGCAGCAACAAAAATGCAAAACTCGCGACCGGGGATATCGAGATAAGGACCGAGGAACTAAGCGTGCTCAAAGCTGCCAACCTGCCACCTTTCACTATAGAGGATGATACTGACGGTGGAGATGATCTAAGGATGAAGTACAGGTATCTTGACCTGAGACGCCCGGTCATCCGCGCTAACCTTGAACTGAGGCACAGGATGGCACAGGAAACAAGGAAGTATCTTGATTCCCAGGGATTTATTGAGATTGAGACCCCTGTGCTTATCAAATCCACACCGGAAGGTGCACGCGATTTTATTGTTCCTTCCAGGATGAACCAGGGACAGTTTTATGCCCTGCCCCAGTCACCACAGACATTCAAACAGTTGCTTATGGTGGCCGGGTTTGACAAGTATTTCCAGATCGTTAAATGTTTCAGGGATGAGGATCTGAGGGCTGACCGGCAACCCGAATTCACCCAGATCGACTGCGAGATGTCATTTGTTGAACGTGATGATATTCTGAACACGTTCGAAGGTCTCGCCAGGTATCTGTTTGCTTCAGTGCTAAACGTGAATATCAGCAGCAGGTTTCCAGTCATCTCCTATGATGATACCATGGCTGCCTATGGTACCGATAAACCCGATCTGAGGTTTGGTATGAAAATCACAGATATGTCTCCCCTGGTGAAAGGAAAAGGATTCAGGGTTTTTGACGAGGCAGAATATACAGGGGGGGTTGTTGCGCCTGGTTGTGCGGGCTATTCAAGAAAGGAGACAGACCAGCTGTCAGCTTTTGTCCAGAGACCTCAGATAGGTGCCGGGGGACTGATCTTTCTCCAGCATAATGCCGACGGCAGTATCAAATCTTCCCTGGAAAAATATTATTCACATGAGGAACTTATGGATTGGACAGTTCAGGCCGGTGTCAACAGAGGAGATCTTCTGATGATCATAGCAGGGAAGCGAAGCACTTCACTGAATGCTCTCAGTGAACTGAGGCTTGAGATGGGTAACCGGCTCGGACTTCGTCCCCGTGATGTTTTCTGTCCCCTCTGGGTTGTTGACTTTCCTTTGCTGGAATGGGATGAGGCAACAGGACGATTCCATGCCATGCACCACCCGTTCACCTCACCGAAAACTGAAGACATGGAATTATTCAGAACTGATCCGGGAAAGGTACATGCCAATGCATATGATCTGGTCATCAATGGAGTGGAGATAGGCGGAGGTTCTATAAGAATTCATGATGAGGAACTACAGAGACTTATGTTTAAAGATCTCGGGTTGACAGAAGAGGAAGCTGTCACTCAATTCGGCTTCCTGATAAATGCATTCAGGTATGGCGCACCGCCACACGGAGGTATTGCATTTGGCTTTGACCGGTGGGTGGCACTTTTTGCAGGACTGGATTCCATCAGGGATGTAATTGCATTTCCCAAGAATAATTCGGGAAGAGATGTGATGATCGATACCCCTGCACAGGTTTCAGAAGAACAGCTAAAAGAATTGGGCATCAGCATTGATAAAACCTGATCCTTCAGGAATACGGCGAAACATATACGCAGAATTAATTATATCCTTCCTTGTACTGCAGTGTCAGGGTTTAAAAATTTAATATTCAATAATTTAAGTTATTCATCAAGTTAACAGGAAAGTTACTGCTGTAGCATGCAGGTTTAATAATTTATGCAGAGTTGTTAATAATTACACTTGATTTAAGGAAACCGGCAATATAAACATGTGTACATTAACAACGTTTTTCTGAACCGGTTCCTGTAGTACCAAAATATTGACGTACCATGCTAAGGGTAAAAGAAAACAAAAACAGTTTTTTAATTACTATTGATAAGACTACACGATTAAATGCTCTCACAGGCGAAATCCTGGAAGATCAGCTGCTGAAGATTGTCAGTCATAGCAAAAAAAAGGTGATTCTTAGCCTTGCCGGGATAAAATTCATGGATAACTCGGGTTTTGACCACATCATGGCAGTTGCCAGATATGCGAGGGAACATAACTGTCCGTTCAGGTTATGTAATGTATCCCAGGAGGTGTATGAACTGATAAGCCTTATGAAGGTCAATATGGTTTTTGAAATAAAACCAGAAAAGGTTCCTGCTGAGAATTGAATAAAAGACAATAACTGCGTACCACTATCTACGCACCGTATAACTCTTCTCAACCTTTCCGGGGGTTCCTTTATCCGAGATCCCTTCGACCACAACCCAGAAGGTACCCGTCCTGTCAGAATTATAAAAACTGATAACAGCACTCCCGTTCTCATCTGTTTCGATCATAGGATCCCAGAAAATGGTAGTTCGTTCATCAGGGACCAGGTAATCATATTCTGTCCCGAATTTAGGTGAGTAAAACTCTCTTGCCCTGTGGTATCCGAACATTTTAAAATCAAGAACCCCTTTTTTCATAAAGGTGCCGCGCTTGGTGAATACAGCGATCACCCCGTTACCACCGCGTGAGCCATAGATAGCGGTGCTGGGTCCTTTCAGTATCTCTATCCTCTCCACATCAAGAGGGTTAAGTGACTGTATGGCATCCACATCGACAGGCACATTATCTATAAGATACAGTGGTTCAGTATTACCGTATAAAGTACTTATTCCCCGTATCTGAACATGGTCACCGGTGACCATCACTCCCGGAACACGTCCCTGGAGAATCTCAAGAACAGAATTGTAAGTCTCCAATGTCTCATCAATATAGATGACATTATCAGGCCTTGTATAGATTCCTTCAAGCCGCACCTGGTTGGTGTCTGGCTCAGGCTCTTCAATCGGTCTGTAAAACTTACTGCCCTGTATGGTCATATCCTTTGTGTAGGATGAAAAAAGCACATCTGTCCCGGGCCGGTTTGCTTCATCAATATAAATAACCAGGTTTTTCCTGCCACTCAGCCGACGGGAGCTGATCTCAACATAGACAGTATCTTCATAATCAGGGAGATCGAACGAATATAAACCTTTGCTGTTTGTACGGGTGACGTACACATCATTGAATTCGCTCAGTACGGTAAGTGTTACAGGCAGGTTTTTCAGGGGCAGATCAAAAACCTCCCTGGTGACCTTTCCTGAAACAACCAGACCTCTCTCGACAGGATAAATGATCTTCATTGTTTTGTCAGTGAGGATATTATCCCAGACAAATCTTCTCCAGCCCTGTGTCATCATCAGGTAATCCAAATTCTGCCTTGTCTGTGCAGAGATATCATTGAAATACCGGTCGGGATCCTGGATTGGTCCCCGAAGGTCGGAAGTAAGTAAAAGGTAGCTCACGACAGATGATTGAAAATCGGCTGATTGGTTGGGCACATTATGATCGGCAACTGATATGTTAAAGCTGCCCCTGACGGGATTATTTTCCGCGTCTCTGACCTGCAGGGCAATATCGACTTTCTCCCTGGGCTTAAATATCCGGTCACTGATATCTGTGCTGATGGTGAGCTGGTCATTATGATTGATAAAAACCAGCCTTTCACACCGGGGAACAGAAGACTGGTCAAACAGTGTCAGATGTAAAATACCTGTTGGCAAGGCAGATTTATCAATGGCGTCGACTGCGGTACCGCCATTCAGTCTGAGGGTTCTGGTATAATAAACCTTTCCCCTGACGTGCCCGAGGAGCATCACTTCGGGCGACAGGTAAGTACTGGTCACTGTGATCCTAACTTCAGATTCGGTATTGTCTGTACGCAAAATATAACCCTCATCCAGTGCTTCCGGAAGCTTGCAACGTATGAGTTTCCCATCAGGTTTCTGAACCTGGGCGGTATAACTGTTATTTTTTTCCGGTGTGAATTCGAAGGCACCCATACCAAGGTAAGAGCTGGTGAAGGCAGCAACCTTATTATTTTTCTTATCCACAACAGCACCATCAATATCGATACCTAAGCCAAGAGCATTTATGGCCTTAAACGCAACCCTTGAATTTTTACCTGCCACCAGGTCTCCCCCTTCAGGGAAAAACTGAAGGTCAATTTTATCTGCTTTCCTTTTGCTCTGTTTCTTTAGCCTTTTATTAGCTATTTTATCATCCCTGTATATCTTTGAAACAAATTCAGGATTCCATATATTGAACTGTTTCCTGAAGAAATATTCATCACCGAAATTTCGCATCCAGTTGGTATAGGCACGTATTTCATATATGCCCTCAGCCATGGTATCCGGCAGGTAAAAATCCCCCCGCGAATATCCATGCTCAATTTTACACAACTGGGTCATTACGTTGATGCCAAATGAATTATTTACTTCAACAACAAGGTTTTTACTCAGGTCTGCAGGAAGATGAGTGGTAGCGTCCACCGTGTAAGCTTTGAACCAGATTATCTGCCCGGCCCGGTATGCAGGTTTATCAAGACTCAGGTAAACTTTCTGCTGGGGATAATTTTCATTGAATGACTCCAGCAGTCTGGATATCCTTTCCGGGTTATCGGGTAATATTGCTGTCGTCAGGGAAAGAAATAAAAGGCTGCCAGATAAAAAAGCTGCAATTATTATTCTTCTTACTTTTCTCATTTTACTCATAACAGGATAGTTTATATTTTGTCATACAATTTGTCCTATCAATGTAGCCGCTGTACAGTCCGTAATTTTAATATCGATGTAATCACCGGGCAGTGTCTCTCCCCCGGGAAAGACAATGACCTTGTTCTGGGAGTTACGGCCAAACAGCCAGTCATCAGATTTCCTGGATAATCCCTCAGCAAGAACAGTGTATATCTTTCCTTTATCAAGGAGATTATTCTCCAGCGATATTTCTTTCTGCAGGTTAATGATCTCAGTAAGTCGTCTTGTCTTTACTTCTTCAGGCACATCGTCATTATAATTCTTCTGAGCAGCAGTACCCTCTCTTTCAGAATATTTAAACATATAAGCAAAGTCATACCTGACGTGTTTCATAAGTGCCAGTGTTTCCTGGTGATCATCATCGGTTTCTGTGCAGAAACCAGTAATGATATCCGTGGTAAAGCTGCATCCGGGAATATGTTTCCTGGCATATTCAATACGTTCCAGATAATATTCAACAGTATATTTCCTGTTCATAAGTTCAAGGATCCGGTTACTACCTGACTGGACAGGAAGATGTAAGTGCCTGCATATATTCGGATAGGCTGCAATGGTCTGGATGATCTTATCTGAGACATCCTTGGGATGGGAAGTGGCAAAGCGTATACGAAGGTCCGGGCTTATCTCTGCGGCCATGGCAAGCAGATCAGGGAAATCAACCATCATTCCGTTCTTTGTCCATTGAAAGGAATTTACATTCTGGCCCAGCAGTGTCACCTCCTTATAATTTTGCCCTGTCAGATGTTTTATTTCATTTAATATCGAATCAGGATTCCTGCTTCTTTCGGAGCCGCGGGCATAAGGTACAACACAGTATGAGCAGAAATTATTGCAACCGCGCATAATAGATACAAAAGCTGTCACATTATCGGTCTTGTACCTCACCGGGAGAATATCTTCATATGTTTCTTCCATGGAAAGAAGGATATTCATTGCCGGCTGACCGCTCATGGCTATATCGAGCAGATAGGGCAGGTTACGGTATGCATCAGGCCCTGCCAGGAGATCAACAGATATGCCGGTCATGGAAGGTCTGTTGTTCATCCGGCCTGCCATGCATCCAAGAATGCCGATAATCCTGCCCGGCCTATCTTTTTTCCACCTGTTGAAATACCTCAATCTTCCATAGATACGCTCCTCGGCATGCTCCCTGATGGAACAGGTATTCAACAAAACAATGTCAGCTGACTGGTAATCATCGGTGAGCTGATAATCCTTCCCGTCAAGAACGGATGCAATGACTTCAGTGTCGCTGATATTCATCTGGCAGCCGTAAGTTTCAATGTATACTTTCTTTCTCAAATCACCGGAATATTTACTACAAGTAAAATTACATCATGTTTATAAATATTTGTAATTTTAACCGCAAAAGATGAACCAAAGGTGCAGTAGCCTGTGCATCTTTGTTAATAAAGAACACCAATATGTCAGGACACAGTAAATGGTCGACCATTAAGCGAAAGAAGGGTGCTGCGGATGCCAAGAGATCCAAGATTTTTTCAAGAATATCAAAAGAGATCCAGGTAGCTGTTAAGGAAGCAGGTCCTGACCCCGAAGCCAACCCGCGCCTGCGGCTGGTCATTGCCAATGCCAAAGGGGTCAATATGCCAAAGGATAATATAGAAAGGGTGATCAACAAGGCAAGCAAGGAAGATGCTAACCTTCATGAGGTGACTTTTGAGGGTTATGCGCCTCATGGTATTGCTTTATTTATCGAGTGCCTAACCGACAATAACAACCGGACAGTCAGCAATATACGCTCCACCTTCAACAGAAGAGGAGGTAACCTCGCGACAAGCGGGTCAGTGGGTTTTATGTTTGAAAGGAAAGGAGTGATCACTGTTGCTGATAATGGCTATGACAGGGATGAGTTTGAGCTTGAGATGATCGATGCCGGAGCCGAAAACATCGATATAGAAGACGAACGGTTTATAATCACCTCAACCCTTGAGGATTTTGGTCCTGTCAGGAAAAAGCTCGAAGAGATGGGAATAGAACCTGAAAATGCTGAACTGCACCGAATCCCCACGGACACTAAAAAACTGTCAAAAGAAGAGGCTATCAAGGTAATGAGGATTATCGAAGAATTTGAAGATGATGATGACGTACAGAATGTTTATCATAATCTTGAGGTAACAGATGAGATTCTGGCTGCCCTTGATGCCTGAATATAATTATACCAGCGGGCTCTGTGTTTCAGGATTTATCAGCCAGACGGGCGGGAATTTTAAGATAAAAAGTAGTACCTGAATCTTCCCGGGTTTCAAAAAATACATAACCACCCAGGTATCGCTCCCCGAGTAACTTCA
>Ga0172362_10004380_pt1 | contig 12243 bp, 8 predicted proteins | sample LakKivs1_kivu2a2_FD_114534 | JGI IMG/M metagenome (GOLD analysis project Ga0172362, IMG submission 114534) | Sediment microbial communities from Lake Kivu, Rwanda - Sediment s1_kivu2a2 | ecosystem: Environmental > Aquatic > Freshwater > Lake > Sediment | place: Rwanda: Western Province, Lake...
CTCCATGGTTAGACTTTGCCGTTCCCACTTCAGCCTTACAAATAAATCGTCTAGGATAAACAACAGTTCGTTCGAATTCAGGATTGTCACTCAGAGGCGGTAAATCTTTTGCCTTTTCTACGATTCTATCGATAAATACCATGGCACCATTAAATTTAATGCCTTGGCATGAAAAATAAATAAGAACCGGGTCGCCCTTTTTAATTCTAGACGCTTCAATATCTTCACTATGCTTCATTGCTTGACCATTACTATCCAGTAACAATCCAGCAATAGTATAAGCATATTTACATTCTTCATCAATCTTAGGAACATCTTCATTCCAACCAAAAGCAACTAGTTTAAAATATTTCTGACCCTGCTGATTCTTTGTTTCAGTATATTTAACCCAATACCGTTTAATAAAATATGGAATAAATAAAATTTCTTTTTCATTTTGCTTAAGATACTTTCCATTCTCCATATCAGTCATGCACTGGAGTTTTCCGATCTCCTGACCAGATCTAGCGGCACCAGTAATAAATACCGGGAAAAACTTTCCGGCTGTCCGTTTCTGCTGAGAAGAAGAAACATCTCCCAACTTACCATAATCAGATGCATTCAATAATGACATATCAATAACTCTCCTTAGTTTTTTATCCAACAAAAACAAAAATAAAACTGAATTTCTAAATTAAAACAACATTTATCACAGCTGTCGAAAATAAACTGTGATAATTTAAAAATTTAAAAATTTAAAATATTAATGAAATCTTCTATTCATAATTAAATATATATAGTAATCTATTTTTATTTTAACCAGTAATTTTAATCAAAGGTTTTGAATTAAAATCTAAAATAATATTTTTTGCAGTAGAATTCATTAAAATTTTAGAAGCTGCCTGAATTTCTGTAGTTATAGGGCAAAGAATTCTTAATTCACTTCCATCTTTAAATCTAAAATACATTCCGTCAGAAGTATCCTGAACAGCCATAAAATCATTATTTGGCATTTTAAATTCTTTTCCATCTTTCTTAATTGTAATCATTTTACCTTACCTCATTTAGTACTAATTGTCTAGATATGACTCCTACAGTATCCTTACTAATCCATATCAATATAGTTTTCTCTCCATCACTTCGAGTACAATAATTAAAATGATATCGAATCAATGGATGAATAGTAACGTCCTTTATAATTTCTTCTTGTGTTTTCAAATATGTATCTTTTACTTTATTTAAGATATTTTTTGATTTTGAAAAAGACTTAACTTCTATAGTAGGAATATAAGGAACAATATCATCTAACCATATATCATATACGAAAAATTTAATAAAAGAAATAATCTGATCAGAATCGATTTCTAAAATATTTTCAGTATTGATATAATCTATCACAACATCTAAAGGATATACTTCAGATAATTTTTGCAGACATAATGTCAAAAATTGAATTCTATCATCTAAACTCAATACAGATATAACATCTTCAAAATAAAGATCAAATTCTTGGTTTCCTTTAATCTTTCCGATAGCCTCGATCAAAGAATCCTTTTGGTATTGTATATATTGTTCCCGACTAAGCTCGCTTTGATCTTTATCGACATCATCAAATGGAGATACCACTTCAGATAGTCTCTGATCTAAACTTTTCATTTATTTCTCCTTATACTTTAACATCTAGCATCATTCCTGCCATATAAACATTTAAAAGATTTTTTGTTTTTCCACCTTTTGGTTCTCTATATGCAGCTTCACCGTTTTGAATAATATCAAAAATAATTTCATCTTTAGTAGAAGCTTCATCAGATAAAGGACCCAAAAGTTCTTTTAATAAAGTTTCAGCACCATGAGCGGCAATAGCCCATGTATCAAATTCACCTAAACGTTGTCCGCCGCCATATTTAGCTCCAGCAACTGGTTGTCCTGTACTTTCTGAATATTTAGAAATAGATCTAGATGAAACTTTATATTCAGATTGTTGTTCTAATTTTTTATAATATAACCAACCAACAGTTACAGGATTTTGTGTTACTGTATTATATTCAGGAAGTTTCAATACATATTTATCTTTAGCTCCAACTAAACTCAATGCACCTCTAATCATTTTTGCTGTGGGTGCTTGAAAGGGTGGAACATAAATTGGTAAAAATCCTTTCGATTTTATTTCTTGAATATATTTAGCATATTGAGTATCTGATAAAGATTTAAATGCTTTAATAATATTCAACGATAATTTTTTATCGGAAGTATTATCCATTATTGAATATACATCTTCTAACAATTTAAAGGCAGTATTAGTTTTCTTATAACCTAAAGCTACTATTCTTCTAGATAAAAATTTTCCTATTAGACCAGTGTACAATTCATACAAAGTGCTAGGATTCATACGATTAATAATAGCAATAGGATTAATCATAACTTCAATTCTCTCACCCCACGGAGTAATTGGCATATTCTCTTCTTTTTCAATTAAAGTCAATACACCTTTACCGCCATGATTGTTAGTAATTTTATCACCGATATTACAACTATCATATCTTTCAATTTTAAATACAATTCTAATACCAGAAAATGGTTTCTTAGTTCCACCATCATTAATTAAAAATTTCTCAGGGAAAGAACCATTCATTTCAACATATCTACTTCTAAATTTATTGAATTGAGGAATCAGAATGGGGAATCTTTTTAATGATATATTAGGATAAATCTCAATGGCTATAATTTTTCCACCCGGTGATGGTTTAACATATTGTCCTTCAATCAATTCATCTTCTTCGACATCAAGTAATTCTTCTACTTCTTTAGATGAACGAATAATTAAAGGTTCACCTTTAATAGTATCAGCACCTTCGCTAGCTATCATTTTTATAATTGATGTTGCATCAACATAGACAACTACTTCTTCATAAACCGGTGATACGAAATATTTATTTGCTACTGGTTCCGAAATAATATAACCATCTTCAAAACCATAACCCTTCCAACCCATCACTGCAGCCAATAAATTTCTACCAACAGAAATAATACCATTTTGAATATGTTTTCCTTCTGCAATGATTTGACCTGAATGTACTATTTCACCTTCTTTAATTACTGGATGAAAATAATTCAAAGAACTTTTACCTTGTGCTGATTTTAATATTTCAGTATTTAGTGGTATAGTGTGAACTATATTTTTACTATCTCTAACATAGATAGCATTTTCACTCATTCGAACGATTAAACCATCAACAGGACTTTTACGAATATATGAGTTACTTAAATTAGAAGTTAATATAGTTTCAAAACCAGTCTGAACAATTGGCGGTTCATTTCCTAAAATTGGAATAGCTTGTCTAGTTTGTGATGCTCCCAACATAACACGACAACCATCAGTAGATCCAACGTATGGTACAATACTAGCACTAGTACTCAATACAGAACATTTTGCTAAAGCAGACTTTTCAAATGATCCAAATGAACCTCTAATATTACCAATAGCAGAATCAACTGTTAATTGATTAATAACACCAACAGAATCATTTTCAGGTGTATCCATTGGATCATAATTTCCATAATATGAATTATGTAAACTTCTAGATGATTTTGTTATCGCTTTTTTATCGGTCAAACCGCCAGGACCAACAGGAGAAACTTTTGTAAAACCAGATAATTCTTCATACGGATTAATATTCTCAACAGTTTGAACTAATTTATCATTAACTATATTATTGACTAACTGTCTAGTGTCACAATAAAATACAGTATTATCATCACCATGTTCTTTTTGAGATAAATAGACATTATAAGATTTCAAAATTTGTTTTTGAATTTGATAATTGAAGATTTCTGCACTTCTTATTCTTTGTTTAGATATATCATTTCTATCGTCAACTCTTCCTGCAACTAATCCTTGACAAATATAAAGAATACAACCTTCTAAAGTAGTTGGCTGCAATTTTGTTTTTAGAATTTCAACTGCAATAGGTTCCATAATATTTTCTAATACGGAATCAATCTTAAAAATACTATTTCTATTTTCTGTTTGTTTAATGATCAAATCTTTAAAATTTTCTTTGCGTAAAAGAGTCTGAATGGTAATTTTTCCAGTTATTTCATTTAATGAATTGATTAAGATAGAATTTTCAGGTCTCTGTCCATTCCACGAAAAAACTAAATACTTACCATCTGATAATTCAATAAAATTAGATTGTTCTTTCGGTTTAAAATCTTCAACTCGACAAGACATTGAAAATAATTTACACATCTCATCAAATCCCATATAATATGATAAAAGTAATGCCGTAGGTAACCAATAACCACCAATTTGAGATTGATAATAAGATTTATGTTTTGTTTCTTTCCAGTGAGTAGCAATAGGAGCATACATTGTTTGTAACTTTGCTTCACCATGTTTAAAAAAGAAAATTGGATCTACAATAGATTGGTATACTAAATATTTTCTATTACCGTTAATCAAAAAAGTTCCATCTGATTGAATTTCAGGAATTTCAATTTCAACAACATGTTTAATTCCATCTTCGTCCTGTAATGTAACAGTATATTGTATCATTTTTGTAGGTTCTAGATCGCCAGGATCTACTGGAACTGATTTCTTAACAAAAGATGATACCTTTAAAGGAAATTTATCTTTTCTTCCTAAAATATTAAATGATTTTCTTAAATCAGATTCGAAAGATTGAGCAAAATCAGTATGTCTCTTACTAAGAATAGCACTAGGGTTTTTATTTTCATTAACTGCATTAATGTTAATCTTTTTATAAACACTATCTCTAGCTTCATTCTTATATATATCTTTTTTTAAGATAGTTGGAGCAATATCTCTTTTTATTTTTTGAATTGCAACATCTAATTTTTCCGGTTTTATATTTTTAGAAATACTAGTTGCTTTATTAATATTTTTAGTCATCCCATATACTGCAGCTTTAACAATAAATCTTTTCGCATCATTAACGTTAATATTACTAGAATTAATAATAGCTGTCTTTTGTTTTGACGGCAATACTGAGATATATTGTTTAACAGCAACAGATATATCTGAATCAACTGTTTTTGCACTTTCTACTTTCTGAATATCAGTCTGAGCAATATTAGTAATTCTATCAGATACTTGTTTAGTTTCATTTTCTTCATGTGTTGCTGAATCCTCAACAGGAATATACTTTAATTGTTTCAAAATTGAGAATAATCTACCTGCAGATATTTGATCAGTAGGTGATTTCAATACAGAATATTTTACTATGTTATTTTCAGACATAGCTAACATAACATAATCAAATGGAATTTGCTCTTTTGATCTGAATAAGGAAAATAATAGATATGCTCTTTTCATAAAAATATTTTCTGGGATAGATTTATTCAAATCAATATAATACATTAAAATATTTTCTCTATTTGGATAATGCTCTTTAACAGACATCAAATATGAAAAAATCTTTGTTAAAACGATTGGACGTCTATATGATTTCTTTTGAAATTTTTTATCTAACATATCTAAATAAATAGATGAATCAATATACATATTTTTAACAAATGGTTTATCTAATCGAACAGGTCTTAAACCATTAGAAATAATCGAAGATAATGAATCCGCATTTAAAATTAAACGAGGAAATGTCGCAGGAATAATAGTTCCAAATCTAACAAAAAGTTTTCTAATATTTAACTTCGAAAAAGCATTAGCAAAACTAGTATTTTCCGGATAAAAAATTAAATTGTAATTTTTACCTTCATCGCTCCGAGTAAATGCTACATTATTAGTTGTAAACGGAAATAATCTAAGTTTCTTCAAATCAATCATTTATTTAACCCTTTATTTAAAATTCGCCAGTAATTAATTTTTCTAAAATTGTCTCTGTTGAAGGTCTATCATAAATCAAACCAGTAGTTATTGAAGCTTTTGGATCTTCGAATGCAAAAGATTGTAACCATGATTCTAATCTAGGAATCGATTTAAGAGATTTAACAACAGGATTATAATGCGGATTCAATCTTGCTGGATATGAAGGATTACCTTTATCTCTCAACAAATTAGATGCTAAAATTTCTAAATGAATCAAATCAGAATTAGTATTTAAAGTAGAATACTGATCATAAATTTTCATTAAGAAATGATCTGCATTTTTATACGGTGTTTTTCCTGATAATAAAGATTCAATAATTTTAACTTGTTCAGAAAATGCTTCATTAGTAGGAATACAATCGAAAACAATTGAATTCTTTTTATAAAAAATTGAAATGGATTCTTCATTTTGTATAACGTTTTTATCAGAGATATCAATTTCTATTTTATTATCGATAGTAACATCAGTAGAAGTATCAGCATATTTTAATCTAAAATATGCATAGTTTAATTGAATCTTTGAATTTGTAATTACAATATCCTTTTTCGGATCTAAATAATCAGTCATATCAATTTCAATTTTACCATCACTTAATGCTTTCAAAATAGATTTTTCTTGTACAAAATTTTTCTCTAATAATCTTCTGTGAGAATTATCTAAAATTCTTGATATCTCTGTTATAATATCAATTGTTTTAATTGATACAGAACCGCCAGTGTGGAAAGTACGCATAATTGTTTGAGTTAATCTTTCACCGCAAACTTCAGCTGCTAAAATTCCAACGTAATTTGTTTTATTTCTCATCAATAAATCCCCATAACATACATTACATATAGATGGAGTTAAACAATATATCGGAGATCTTAAATGAATAACTTGATCTGTATGTTTTGATAAATTAAAAGGAACAATTTTTCTATCTTCATCAATAATATATCTACCAACCAATCTTTTAGCGATATCAGGAACAGCTTTAATAGTTACAAACCTTTTAGTTCTACAATCTCTAATTCTAGGATCAGCTTCTACTCTCTGTAAAGCACATACCAACTGACGAGATAAATATCCAGTATCTGATGTATTAATTACTCTATCAATAATACCTTTTCTGGATCCATATCCACTTTCAAAATACTCATCACTCTTAAATCCGTCACCATAACTATTTTTTATAATACGAACATCGCCTTTAGAATCAGTAATCAATCCCTTTGAAATTAAAATCTGTCTAGCTTGACTATATCCATTTTTTAAACCACCAGCTCGACCTATCACCCCGATATTAGTTTCTTTTTCTGTTACATATTTCGCTAATGCTGCCGTCATTTTATCTGTAATTTTACTAGCTTCAGATGCATTCTCTGCTTTATCTAATTCTTGTTTCATATTCAAAATTGAATTAGGAATTTCAAAATCTGATAAAGAAAAACTAGGTGCCATAATTGTATAATACTTCATTCCCAATTTAACAACTTCATGACAAAATTCTACATAAACTCTATCATTAACATTCAAGTAATCGTTATAAATCTTAGCAGTTAACGAATTTATTATCTTTTTATTTACTGGTTCAATAACATGATATTTTTTTGATGGTAAAATTTTATTAAATAAAACCTTCCCCACTGTTGTAACGATGCCATCATATTTAATTTTATCATTTGGATTTAATGTTTCTAATTGTTTATCATCTCTAATTAGAATTGGTGATTTTTCTGAATTATTATTTCTAGTTAATGCATAAAGACCAATAACAACATCTTTTGAAAACTCATCACTTACACTTTTTATAGAATCTCTTGATTCTGATGAAAGCATTTTTTCTCTAGCTTCTTGAATAGCTTCCTTTGTAACAGGAACATATACTGCCATTCTATCTCCATCGAAATCTGCATTATAAGCACTACATTTCAAAATATTTAATTTGATGGTACTACCATCTACCATTTTTGGCTTAAATGCTTGTACTGATTCAGCATGTAATGCGGGATCTCGTTTAGCTAAAATAATTTTATCCAGAATAATTCGATTTACGGAAGCTTTAACTAGATTCTCTAATGGTTCTGGTAATTGAAATCCTTTATTGATATTCGTCATTAATCTTCTAGTTGATGGAATACTAAAAGTATCTCCATTATATTCTTTTAACAATTCAGCAAATAATTTTTGATTTGTTCTTCCACTGTTATGGATATCATAAATAATAAATGGTTCAAATAGCTTAACAAGCATCTTAAATGGAATACCTATTTCATCAACTTTAACTTCAGATGATGCTCCAGTTATAACAGCACCACCACTAAAGTCAACTCTCTTACCTAAAATATTTTGTCTGACAAGACCTTCTTTTTTCGATATTTTTTTAATGATATAGTCATATAAATCACCAACTAACTCATGCATCTTCGAAGCTAAAATATCATACATAGGACCTTCAGTTAAAGATATCGATTCTAACTGAATCGATTGTTTTAAAATTTTAATGTAATAATCATTAATCGGTTTTACTCGAATCCCACCATGAATCTCATCAATTTCTGCATCTCTATAATACGCAGGAATTACTATACATTTATCAATGAATACCATATTATTTTTTAAGTAATTCATAACCATATTTTTCATATCTATTCTTCTATGATCAGTTTCTTCTCTATTAATCATTTGTTTAAAATTTTTAACTACAGAAGAAATTCCATTAATATTACCATTTTCATCTTCGACTAATTGACCTTTATCATCAAATCTAAAAGATTGTTTTCTCTCAATCGCATCAATAATTTTTCTATTCAAAATCCATACAGGTTTAACTAACGCTGGATGTAATATTTGACAGTGTAAATTAATATAAGAAAATGTCACTTTTCTCTCTAAAGAATCTTTCACACCAAAAATCTTTTCTGAAAATAAACCTTCCGGGTGAAAGTTAACACCTTTACCGACAACATAATCAGTAGTTGTCACCGGACTCATTAATTTTGTTATTTTTTCAATGTCAGCTAAATATATCATGAAAATCTCCTAATTGAGAGCTCTAGGATTCCATCTCTCCGGTGATGGTTTTAGAGACAAACTAGAAGGAACTTTAGTCTGTCTCTTTTTCAATTGATTTCGATATTGTTGATATTTCATTTTTTCTTTTTGCATTTGTTGAGAAAAGTAAGAAATTTTCTTATTTAAAATACCTTGATTTACGTTCGTTTGTTTTAAAGATTGTAATGTATTAATTATTTTAGAATAACATCTTATTTTACATGTACTAGTACAACATTGTACCTGACTTGTATAATTAGGGCCATTCTTAATTCCCTTTCTACAATTATCAGAACACGTAGAAAGCATCTTATTTGTTGCTAAAATAGCTGAAAAAATAGAATTTTCAAAAAGAACAATTCTAGCAAAAATATGATCAATTTCCATACAAATCCCTTTTACTATTTGTTCGGTTTTTTTACGTTGGATACAATTTAACAAATAAAAAAATGGGGGTCAAAGCCCCCATTTTCTACTAAGCATCAATAACAGTACCTTCAGGAGTTTTAATTGCAAAATGAGAATGCGAAGGTATCACTTCTTTTACTACTTGGAATAATGATTTACCGCCATTAAATCTCGGAAGTTGATCTTGGACTAAAGAATAAAGTTCTGCGACATTGTCAGACATATCAAATCCACGTCCACTATCACCATGAATCATATCTTTAAGTTCTTTAACGCTATATTTTCCGAGTTGAACTGCTCGAAGTGCAGCAATCATCATAACCACATTCTTATAACAATAATCATTATAGAACTTATACAAATCTGCATCTTTAAGAATTTTAGAAACACATCCCATAGTACCAGGATTTCCATCAGACATCTCTACAAAAATATCCGCAGCAGTATCACTCAGTGGAATTCGGTGTGTCAATATATGTTTTTCCTTTCATTACATAATTTAATTTAACCCACTCAATTCCATTTTCAACATCTGAAAAAATACCATCTAACTGAGCCTCATAAGCAGAATTTAAAATAGATCCGAAATTAAGACCCGGTGTCATACCCAATTGAATAAGATGCCGTCCAAGAATTATCGGTTTAGGTTTTGAATCTAAAACTTCTAATTCTTTAGCTTTTTCTAAAAGCCAATTTTCAGCATCCATCTGATAAACCATAGATCCACGACCTAACTTATCACATGTTGAAATCCATACTAACCAATCAAGTCTTTCAACTCGATTAGATAAACGTCGGATTGCACCATTAGATACTTTTTGTTCATAATACATCGTAGGAGCCATATGATTAGTTACTAATGAAACGACATTTTCAATAAGTTTACTAGGATGTATTTGATTGTCTGCTTTCACCATTCGTGATAAGAATGAACGAGTAGGTTGCTCCCCTTCCTGTTCATGTCTTAAAGAACGCCAACGACCCCTAATAAAATCAGTAGTAGTTGCCTTTCCAAAATCATGGCACAATACAGCAAAACCACAAGTAATTTGCTCTTCTAAATCTGATTTTGTTTTTGAACCAGCAAAGACATCCATACATAAACATGTATGAGTGAAAACATCACCCTCAGGATGCCATTCAGAATCTTGTGGCAAATCAATTAGAGATTCTAACTCTGGATAATACTTGATCCATTTAGTATCAACTAAAAACTTCAAACCTTTTGAAATTTTTACTCCTTTGGTGATTAACTTAACCCACTCTTCAAAAACTCTTTCCTTCGAAAGATGATCTTGAGAAAGAGTTTGACATAATTTAATAGTCATAGGATCCACTTCCAAATCATAACGAGCAACAAATTGCATTCCACGAAGAACACGAAGTGGATCATCAACAAATCTCTCTGAAGTATGTCTAAGAATTCTATTCTTTAAATCTAAAACTCCACCAAAAGGATCAATTAGACAATTCTGATATGGATTATATGAAATTGAATTGATTGTAAAATCTCTTCGCATTGCTGCTTCTCTAAGAGTCATATTAGGATCACAATTTACATCGAAATCACGATGACCATCTCCCATTTTTGAATCTCGTCGAGGAATTGTGATGTCAATATCTTCACCTTTGATTTTAATAACTCCGAAACTTTTACCCACAATATCCAAAGAGAAACCTGCCAGCATAAGATCATCAATAATATCATTAACTAATAGACCATAAACTTCAATATCAATATCATTGGATGGAACTCCAAGAATATGATCTCGAACAGTACCACCGACAATATATGCAATACCACCACCATCTCGGATGACATTACAAATTTTTCTAGCAGTACTTGATAAATTCATAACTTTTTCTGCCTTTCTTCAATGATTTTCAATTGTTCCAGAACGGATGAAATTCCACCAGAAGCAAACAGTGTTCGGTCATGACCAACTTTAGCTTGAGCATTATCCCACCAAGCATGCGCTATATGATGTTGAACAATAATCCAATCGACAGTACATGGAATTGCATAATTAGCCTTTTCTTTGTTGATAAACATCAATTTCAAATCACCTTGATAAGTAGATGAAACTGCATTTTGCTGATCTGGAAGTAATCCAATAATAGCAACTCGAACTTTAAATTCTTTCGTTTCATCAACAACCTTAGGTTTATCTGCCATCTGGCTAATATATTTAAAATTAGAAAATCCATGCAGAATATTACCAATCTTTCTGCCAGTAACTTCCATCAAAATATCAATCGGGAGTCTTTCAATTTCTTTTTGATAATCAAATTCTCTAGGTTCAGCTTCTTTTTCTACAATAACTGGAATTTCAACAGACATTGAATTGATAAATTCATTCCACGCTACTTCAATTTTTGATTTCAATTCCGGTGTAAACTTTTTATTGAATTGACGATTTTGAGGAAGAACTTTTCGTATTGCAGAAGAAAATAAAGTATATGAATCCTCAAGTGGATTTACTGATCGTTGAAGTACAAACTCTGAAATGATAGAATCTATTTCTTCATCTGACCAATCATCAAGTTTTTTATGTTTCTTTTTTGGATTTAAAGAAACTTGACCGTGAGCATGATAACAATGAGCGCCAAGATTTTTTACAAGTTTTCCACATTGTTTACATTCAACCAATCCATCAGGTCGTAACAACATAGCTTAGCTCCTTTCTTATTACAGAAATAACAGTTAAACCAAACAAACACGGATCTAGATTAGGCGGATTTAATACATCGGTGATTCTTTCATATCTATCCTTTCTATTATCTAAAAAAAAACTGGGGGTAGGTCAGCTCCCCCCAGAATGTTAGTGACCGTCTTTCGACGTCTGGACACGACCCTTCCGAGTCTTCACTAACTTAACCATGACCGATTTAAAAGCCTTTCGGCATTCAATCGTTCCACCAGTCACCGTCGCGGATCTCCTCGAAGCGTTTCTGGTTTTCTTGCTTCTGATTGTTC
>Ga0172362_10004381_pt1 | contig 12239 bp, 12 predicted proteins | sample LakKivs1_kivu2a2_FD_114534 | JGI IMG/M metagenome (GOLD analysis project Ga0172362, IMG submission 114534) | Sediment microbial communities from Lake Kivu, Rwanda - Sediment s1_kivu2a2 | ecosystem: Environmental > Aquatic > Freshwater > Lake > Sediment | place: Rwanda: Western Province, Lake...
GAGGACTGGCGCTGGTCATCGGCCTGGGAACGGGTATATGGCCGCCTCGTAGGGCAGGCTTTCTAGCCTGCCTCCATCAGCAGGCTGGAAAGCCTGCTCCACGCCAGCAGGCTGGAAAGCCTGCTCCACGCCAGCAGACTGGAGAGCCTGCCTCCATCAGCAGGCTGGAAAGCCTGCTCCACGTCAGCAGGCTGGAAAGCCTGCTCCACGCCAGCAGGCTGGAAAGCCTGCTCCACGCCAGCAGGCTGGAAAGCCTGCTCCACGTCAGCAGGCTGGAAAGCCTGCTCCACGTCAGCAGGCTGGAAAGCCTGCTCCACGCCAGCAGGCTGGAAAGCCTGCTCCACGTTAGCAGGCTGGAAAGCCTGCTCCACTACCATTCCTTTTGCCATGCCAGCGAACCTGGCGTATAATAGCCAATGCACGCACAGCACACTCCATCTCCATATTCACTTTGGAAGGGCAGGTTTATGGCCGAAGAGAAAATCCTGATTGTAGAAGATGACCAGGACGTGGCCAGACTCATGGTCACCATGATGCAGCGAAGTGGCTATCAGACAATTGTCGCTTCTGACGGCATCCAGGGCCTGAACCTGGCCCTGCGGGAACGACCAGACTTGATCCTTTTGGATCTCCTTTTACCCCGCATGGGCGGTATGGAACTACTCTACAAGCTGCATGAGCGCCAGATGAGCGTACCTGTAGTCATCGTAACCGCCTGGGGTTCGGAGGAGCTGGCCGTCCAGGCCCTGCGCATGGGCGTCAAAGACTACATCAACAAGCCCTTTAATCCGAAAGACCTGTTAGCGGTAGTCGAACGCGCCCTGGCCGAAAAGCGACTGCGCCGCGAACGAGACATACTGACCAAGCAGCTCCTGATCTCTAACCAGAAACTGGAACGGCGGGTGCACCAACTCACCGCTTTATACGGAGTGGGGCAAGCCCTGGCCGCCACCCTGGACCCGGACGAACTGCTCAACGTGATCCTGCAAGAGGCCAGTCGCGTCCTGGAGGTGAACGAGGTCTCCTTCTTTTTGCTGGACGAACAGAGCGGCGAACTGGTATTTCGCGCAGGAATAGATAGGGGGACTGAGGCGTTGATCGGCCTGCGGCTAAGGCCCGGCGAGGGGATCGCGGGTTGGGTGGCTGAACAGGGTGAGCCACTCCTCGTCCGCCAGGCCCAGTCCGATCCGCGTTTCAGCCCTACCTTTGATCAAATCACAGGCTTTGTCACCGAATCAATCCTGTGTGTACCGCTGACCATCAAGGGACGCGTGATCGGCGTCGTGGAGGCGTTGAACAAGCCACACCCCGGCTTTACCGAGGAGGACCTGGCCATGCTACGCTCGTTGGCCGCCTCGGCTGCGGTGTCTATCGAGAACGTACAATTGTTTGAAGAGACCCACCGCCTGCATCGCCAGACCGAAATGCAACTGGCTCACACCACCCGCGCCTACAGCGAGATCCAGGCCTTACAAGAGACGACCAGCGCACTTCTTTCCTCGTTGGACTTGCAGGAAGTACTGAATCAAATCGTGAGTACTGTCGTATCGGTGCTGGACTATCACACGGCCATGCTGGCCGAATATGACGAACAGAACAAGGCCCTGCCAGTGCGCGCCATTGCCGCTGACCCTACACTGGTCGAAGCCTTTGAGCAGCGCGTCGGCCTGCGCGTGCTAGAGACGTACGTCACGATGGATCAGACGGAAAACCTGGCCGTGCGCGCCGCCCTCGCCGGAGAGATCGAGGTCACCCATCACCTCTACGATCTGTTCCGTCCCTGGGTGACGCCGGAGATGGCCGAGACCATCCAGGCGGCGGCCGGCATCCACACATTGGCGACCATCCCCTTGCTGGCCAGAGGCCGGCTGGTGGGCAACCTGTTCGCCGGCAGCCGCAAAGGTGAACTCTCGGACGCTGACCTGGATTCACTACAAATCCTGGCCAACCAGGCCGCCATCGCCATCGAACACGCCCGGCTCTACCAAAATCCTCGGGCATCGCTGGAACAGGTCGCAGAACGCAGCGAGGCACTGGATAAACGGCTCAGCGAGCTATCGCGCCTACAGCAAATGGCCATGGAGTTGGGCAAGGTGACGATCAGCACCGATCTGCGGGACGCCTTCAAGCGCCTGACCGAGCACGCCGCCACGTTGCTAGAAGCAGAGAGCAGCGCGATCCTGCTCTTCGACCCGGACCGCAAAGAGTTGATCGGCCAGGAGCCCGCCTTCGGCGTACCTGCTGACATCATGCGCAGTTACCACATCCCTCTCACCAAAGACAGCCCAGCCTGGACTGCCTGGGAAAGTGGTAGACCGTTAGTGATCAACAACGTAGTCAACGCACCTCTCGTCCAGGCACTGGGATTGGAAAGGTTGGCCCAGCGTATGGCATTGCGCTCCACACTGTTGTCTATGTTGCGTGTGGGCGGACAACCCATAGGCGTGTTGCAGGTGTCGAACAAGCGGGATGGCAGCGACTTTACGTCGGACGACGAGCGTGTGTTGGAAATCTTTGCTTCTCAGAGCGCGATCGCCATCCAGAACGCACGATATTTGCAGACCATACGCACTTACCAGGAACAACAGGAGGACGCGGAACGGATGGCAGCCATGGCCGACATCGCCGGCAACATGATCCACCGCATCAACAACACCGTGGGCGCGATCCGGCCCCTCATCCAACAGATCGAGATGAAATCGGACCAGAGCAGATTGGAGGAAGACTACCTGCGGAAGAAACTCCAGGAGATCCGGGAAAGCGCCGACCATACTCTGGAGGTAGCTCGCCAGATCGGACGCCCTTTCCAATCGGCCCCGTTACAGCCTGTAGATGTGAACGAATCTATCGCCGCCGCCTGGGCCGAGCTAGCCGCGCCAGTCGGCGTCAGCGTGAACATCGAATACGGTACAGGCCTGCCCCCGGTCACAGCCACGCATCAGTTGGACGAAGTCTTTCGCAATCTGATCAGAAACGCGCTCGACGCGATGGCTGACAAAGGTGGTTCCCTGTGGATACATAGCCAGCGGATAGACGACCATGTCGTTGTGATAGTTAAGGACACCGGCCCTGGTATCCCGCCCCAGATACGCGACAAAATCTTTCACGTGGGCACAACGACCAAACGAAACGGCATGGGATATGGGCTGTGGTGGTCCCGCACGTTTTTGCGCCGCCTGGGTGGGGATATGACGGTGGAAAGTGCAGAAGGCAAAGGGTGTACATTCACAGTCACATTGCCGATACCCTGAGGCACGATAAGGCGGTCCGTTTTGCATGTCGTCTCGCGTTTCACGTTGTGGAGGGCATAGTGAGTGGAGGGCATAGTGAAAGGAGGTCCTATGGCCAGGCCATACTATATCCTGGTAGTCGAAGACGAAAAACGGTGGCGCGAAGGCATCTTCCGCGAAACCCTGGAAGATGCAGGATACCATGTCAAGACGAGCAACAGCTATAGTGAAGCGGTCGCTGCCCTGGGCCAGCAGGCCTTTGATCTGGTGGTAATTGACGTCAATCTGACCGGTATCTCCGGCAACCGGGACGGCGTGCGTGTGCTGGAACGGATGGCCTCCCTGGGATACAAGCCGCCCACCATCGTCGTCAGTGGCTCCAAGACTTGGGATATGTCCGAAGAAAGTGTCAAAAAGTTCCAGCCCATCGCTTTCATTGACAAGACAGCCTTTGACGTCGCCGAATTTATTGCATTGGTGAACGATGCACTCGCTTCCCTGAAAGACTAGAGACGCACTGGCGGGGGTGATGAGGCCCATACTATGACCGGCAGACAGACCATCTTGATCGTAGAGGACGACGAACGATGGCAGGAAGTCCTGAAAGAGCCCCTGCAGGACGAAGGGTATGCAGTCACCGTCATCGCGGGCTACCAGGACAGTCGCCAGGCCCTGGAAAAGTACGCCTTCGACCTGGTGATCCTGGACCTGCAACTGGACAAATCGGCGCCGCTGTTGGATGGAGAGCGGCTGTTAGCTCACCTTTCGCGGTACCGTCCGGGCATACCTTGTATCATCGTCAGCGGCCAAGGTGACATTCGCACTGTGCGCAATGCGTTTAAGCAATACCACGTGGTAGACTACCTCGCCAAAGACCAGTTCGACATCCCTGTCTTCATCAACCTGGTAAAGACCGCCCTGGAGACGACCACTGATCCAGTGGCCCTGCGCCGCACCCTGGACGAGCGGTTTGACCTGGAAGAAGTCAAGAATCTCTGCTTCGACCTGGATATAGACTTTGACGATCTGCGCGGCGAGGGGAAAAAGGCCCGCGAGATCGTCGCACATTGCCGGCGGCACGCTCGCCTGGCAGAACTGGCAATCCAGATCGCCAGACTGCGGCCAGGATCGCCTTAATCATTCGTGGACAGACTTCCGAGGTTTCCGAAACCTCGGAAGTCTTACATCACCCAGGAGGTACAACTATGCCCAATCCGATTCGGCGCATCGGCGTGCTCACGGGCGGAGGAGACTGCCCCGGCCTGAACGCTGTCATCAGGGCCGTCGTCAAGACCGCCATCAACGTGTACGGTTGGGAAGTGCTCGGCATCGAGGACGGCTTCGAAGGGCTCATCCAGCCGGGCAAGGTGCGGCCACTGACACTGGCCGACGTGCGCGGCATCCTTCCCCGCGGCGGCACAATCCTGGGCACCACCAATCGCGCCAACCCCTTCCGCTACGAAGCTGAAGTGGATGGCGAGGTAAAGACCTTCGACGTATCCGCCGACGTCGTGCGCCACGCCCAGGTGCTCGGCATAGACGCACTGGTCGTCATCGGCGGTGACGGATCACTGTGCATCGCTCACGAATTGATGCAGAAGGGATTGAAAGTCGTCGGCGTGCCAAAAACGATTGACAGCGACCTGCAAGGAACCGTCATCACCTTCGGTTTCGACACCGCCGTCAACACGGCCATGGAGGCGCTCGACAAACTGCACACGACCGCTGAGAGCCACCACCGCGTCATCATCCTGGAATTGATGGGCCGCGATGCTGGCTGGATCGCGCTCAAGGCCGGCATCGCTGGTGGGGCTGACATCATCCTGATCCCCGAAATTCCCTACGACCTGGACGTGATCGCCGATAAAATCACCCGTCGCAACCAGTCTGGATCCAAGTTCAGCATCGTCGTCGTCGCCGAAGGGGCCAGGCCCATCAGTGGCGCGGCCGTCTACCAGGCCGAGCGAGAGGTCGGCGGAGTGCGGCGCCTGGGTGGCATCGGCGAAGTCCTAGCCACGCAACTCAAAGCTCGCTGCCGGGCCGAGGTGCGCGTCACCGTTCTGGGTCACCTGCAGCGGGGCGGCTCACCCACCGCTTTCGACCGGCTACTGGCCAGCCGCTTCGGCTCGATGGCGGTGCACCTCGTCGCACAGGGCAAACTCGGTCACATGGTCGCACTGCAGGACGAAAGCATCGTCGCCGTGCCCATCGCCGAAGCCGTGGCACAGCAAAAGTTCGTCCCACTCGAAAGCGACATCCTCCTCACCGCCTTCGGGCTTGACGTATGCCTGGGAAACACGCAGGAGGCGCTTGAGGGGATGATGAGGCAACAGTGTGACTGAAAACCAATTCCCCAAACTGCGGGCCGTTGACCCTCGCCCGATCGTCCATGCCGGCCAACCCGCCATCCTGCTGCGCGACCCGCTGCGGCTGACCGAGGGGGGCATCGTCATCCCCCAGCAACTGGCCCCACTATTGGCGCTGTGCGACGGAACACGGGACGCCAGCGGCCTGCGTGCTTCCCTGGTCGTCCGGTTCGGGCTGCACGTCGGGCTGGCTGTAGTCGAGCAGTTCGTGGCCACGCTCGACGAGGCACTGCTGCTCGACAATGAGCACTTCGCCCAGGCCCGGGAACAGGCACTGGCTGCATATCGCCAGGCCCCCTTTCGCCCACTGGTGCTTGCTGGACAATCGTACCCGACCGACGCAGACACGCTGCGTCGGCTATTGGATGACTACCTGGCGGCTGTGGATGAGAAACGCCATCCGTCCGCCACCGGGCGCGGCCTGCTCAGCCCGCACATTGACTATACGCGCGGTGGACCGGTCTACGCCGCTGTCTGGAAACGTGCTACCGACGCGGTCCAGGCAGCCGACCTGGTCGTGCTTCTGGGCACCGACCACTACGGTGCAGATGGCCACTTGACGCTGACTCGCCAGCACTATAGCACACCGTTCGGGGTTCTGCCGACGGCACGAGACGTCGTGGACACACTGGCCCAGGCGATAGGCCAGGACGCGGCCTTTGCCGACGAACTCCACCACCGGAGTGAACACTCGATTGAACTGGCGGCAGTCTGGCTACACCACCTGCGCGCGGGCCGACCGTGCAAACTGGTGCCAATCCTGTGTGGTTCGTTCGGCCACTTTATCCAGGATGAGGCAGATCTCAAACGCGACCCGGCAATCAACGCACTGGTGGATACACTCAGAGGGACAATCGCTGGGCGACAGGCGCTCGTCGTCGCTTCGGCTGACCTCTCACACGTCGGGCCTGCGTTTGGCGGCACAGCACTGAACCTGGTGACGCGCGCCCGGCTGCAGGCGACCGACGATCAACTCATCGAGCGCATCTGCGCGGGCGATGCCGGCGGGTTCTTCGCCGCGATCAGGCGCGACGGTGACCGGCACAACGTGTGCGGGCTACCCCCCATCTACGTAGCACTGCGCATCCTCAGCCCGACCCAGGGGGAACGTGTGGCATACGATCGCTGCCCGGCCGACGAACGAGGCGCCTCAGCCGTCTCGGTCTGCGGCATCGTGTTCCATTAGAAACCAGGTTTTTTCCGCAAAACCTGGTTTCTTCCGGCTTCTGGTGTCATGTCAAACAGCTAGAACGGCCGCGGCGCGATCCCTAGCATATATCCAAACCGCGCTTTGAATTCCTCCAGCGACAGATTCGTGTGCGTCGCCATCCGCGCCAGAAGCATCTCATCGTCGGCATCCTGTGGCTTCAGCCGGATCATGAACTTGTACGCCGACTGGTACGTGAAAGAGTCAACGTTCACCTTGCGCACTTCTGTCCGGCCTGTCTTCGGATCCATCATCTTCTCGAATGGAATGGGGACCACCTGGTTTTGTTGGATCGTAATCGTGGCATTGCTGCCCCCGTCCAGCAAAAAGTCCACCGCCGCCTGGCCCAAACTCCGCGTGTAATCAATGTCGAAGGCAATCGGGTCAGCGCACCGTAACTCGTACCCCAAATCTTTACTGACCACACGCATGTCAATGCCCAACCCACGCAATTCTTTATGCAACGCTCTTTTGAGAACATCTGGGCAGTTGAGCTCCGATAGTTGAATGTGGCCGTGATCGTCCCGCTCCACAGTATCCAGCACCTCCAGGTCCTCGTGTGACAAGTGCTCCACGATGCCCTCCGCGACGAGCGCTACACCGTACCGCTTGCCCTCTGCCAATCGTTTGATCATCGCGGTCGCCAGAATATCAGTCACCTCCTGCAAGTGAATCTCGCGCCCCCTCCACTCCTCAGGAATCACCGTCAACGTCGCCCCGGAACTTTTGCCAATCCCCAACGCCAGGTGTCCCATCTTGCGCCCCATCACCACGACCAGGAACCAACGCTGACCAGTGAGTGCCTCCTCCATCAAATTCATCACAATCCGCGTACCCAGTTCCCGCGCCGTCTCAAAGCCAAAGGTACGAATGCCCTCAGGCAGGGGCAAATCGTTGTCAATCGTTTTCGGGACGTGAACCGTTCTGATCTTGACTCCCATGTGCTCTTCGGCATACCGTGCAACCGTGTACGTCGAATACGCCGTATCGTCCCCCCCAATGGCCAGCAGATAGGATATTCCTGCATCTATCAGCGCGTGCACACAATTATTGAGCGATTCTTTAGCCTTGGTCGGGTTCGCCCGCGAGGTTCGCAGGATAGATCCACCATCGAGGTGAATACGGCTCACGTCACTGATCGCCAAAGGCTTGCTGACCACCTGCCCTTGCATCAAGTGCTTGAAGCCATCATACATCCCCACGACATTGAGCCCGTTGTTGATCGCCTCGATCGTGGCCGAATGAATCACGCTGTTGATCCCCGGCGCGGGGCCTCCACCCACCAGAATTCCGATTGTTGGATTGCTCGGTTCGCTGATCATAGCCTATCACTCCATTCTCTAGAGTCATCTGTCAACTTTGTATCCTCTCATTATAGCAAATATGGGCAAGAGAGCAACTCCATATCCAAGATTGCCCTGATGGCCGATACGCTAGCGCGTTGTACGTGTTACACTGGAAAAGGCCAGTGTTGCGCGTGTGAGCAAGACGTGATAAGATTGTTATAATCACATCACTTTTTTTAACTATCAGCGGGTGACTGGGAAATTAGTGATTCAGCGAGACCAGGATGTCGCCCGTCTCTCAGCCGGCCAGTTGGCAACTGAGTTGGCAGAATACACCGACCTTCTCACGACCCTGGCGCGCACGGCCGACGTCTACCAGGGCCATCCGGACGCCCAGCGTGAGGCCCTCAAGAAAGCCAGCAATCGCTTGGCAGTCTTCGACGGCGGTGTACTGATTCTGGATACCTTCGGGACAGTCGTGGCGGCTGAACCAGAGCGGCCAGACGCCGTGGGGCAGGACTGGTCCGCTCGTGCCTGCTATGGCGAGGCGTTTCACTCCCAGACGCTTGGCTCGGCGGAGGCGATTTTCTCGAACGCTGTGAACGACGGGGCAGGTGGTACGGAGGTCGTGTGTATTGCCATGCCCATTACCGGCGAGCAGGGCGAATTTCTAGGTGTTATGACAGGCATGTTTCGCCTGGGCGTAACGGCTGTCAGCGCTTTCTACGGCGATATCGTGAAGCTGCGCATCGGGGAGAATAGCAACGCTTACCTGGTGGATGGCAATGGTCGGGTGATCTATCACTCTGACGCCAACCGCATTGGTGAAGACTTTTCCGCACAACCGGTGGTGCAATTGGTGCTGGATGGGCAGGTAGACGCCATCCACACCCGTGATGCCGGAGGGTTGGACATCGTTGCCAGCTTTGCCCCGGTGCCGGGGACACGTTGGGGCCTCGTCATCGAGGAGAGTTGGGCTACACTGATCAAAGGAGTTGGCTGCCCTCAACGCGATTGCCGCCGTTGCAAGTCACTCCCTCGACCTGCAGGAAGTCCTGAAGGGTGCCCTGGATAAAACGCTTGAGGTCACCGACCTGGAAGCAGGAGGAATCTACCTCCTGCAACCAGACGAGGTTTTGACGATCGCTGCATACCAAGGTCTCGACACAGAGTTTGTGGCCGAAATTGACAATCTCAAGGTGGGAGAGGGCTTCTCGGGTCGCGTGGTCCAGACCGGTGAACCATTGGTGGTGAGGAACCTCTCCAAGGATCCGCGACTGACGCGCTCTGTGGTCAGCAAAGCTGGCTTCGACTCGGTAGCCATCGTGCCCCTGGTATCACGGAGAAAGGTCCTGGGTTCTCTGTTTGGCATAACTCGCGGTGATCGGGAGTTCTCTCAACAAGACATCGAGTTGCTCGCCTCCACCGGCCACCAGATCGGGATGGCGATTGAGAACGCGCGGCTCTTCAAGGCCCAGGAGCGGCGGGCTGAGCAATTCCGCTCAAATGAACGCCTTTGACGAAAGTGACCTGGCGGTGCTCGAATCCCTGGCCCACTGCACAAGTTGCGGGACACGGCCCAGGAGGCTCTGCGAGAGATGCGTCTGCTCATTTTTGAGCTGCGCCCCCCTATTCTGGAAAAGGAAGGACTGGTGGGTGCTTTGCAGGCTCGCCTGGAAGCGGTGGAGGGACGGGCCGGACTCAAGGCAGTGTTCAAGGTACAGGGAGAAGAGCGCCTGCCCTCTGCAGTTGAGGAAGGGCTATCAGGGAGCGCGGTGGATTGGGAATGAATGGCATGAAAGAGCGGGCGATCCAGTTGGGAGGGCATTTGACAGTGGAGAGCAGACCAGGCGCGGGAACGACCGTGCGGGTGGAGGTAGGCCAATGACCCGTTCAATCCGCGTGCTAGTCGCCGATGATCACGCCATCGTGCGCGAGGGGATTCGCGCGCTCCTGGCGACGGAGCCGGGCATCGAGGTGGTCGGTGAAGCGGTAAACGGGCAGGTGGCGGTCGCCGAGGCGGAACGGCTCCGGCCCGACGTCATCCTGATGGACCTGGTGATGCCAGAGATGGACGGGATCGAGGCCATCCGCCACATCACAGCCCGGCAACCGGAGGTCCCCATCCTGGTGCTGACCAGCTTCGCCGCCGACGACAAGGTCTTCCCGGCCATCAAAGCGGGCGCGCTGGGGTATCTGCTGAAGGATTCCGACCCAGAGGAGCTGGTACAGGCCATCCGTCAGGTACATCGGGGTGAGTCCTCGCTCCATCCGACGATTGCCCGCCGGCTATTACAGGAACTGTCGCGTCCTGCGGGGCCAACGCCGGCAGGGAGTCAGCAGCCCGCGGCCGGAACCTCGGTCGAGCCGCTGACGGAGCGGGAGGTAGAGGTGCTGCAGTTGGTGTCGCGCGGGCACAGCAACCGGGAGATCGCCGATCAGTTGGTCATCAGCGAAGCCACCGTACGCACACACGTGAGCAACATCCTGGGCAAACTTCACCTGGCCAGCCGCACCCAGGCCGTCCTGTATGCCCTGCGCGAGGGCCTGGCCTCGCTCGACGATGCTTGACACCCAACCCTCCCGCAGGTTACTATCTGTCGAACCTGCGGGAGGGTGAGCACTTACATAGCCTCTGACTACGACTTTTGTCGTAGAGCCAACACGAGCGTACGCTCAGTGTGGAGAAGGGCCGTCGCACCAGACGGCCCTTTTTGCACGTCACAAATCCGCTTTTTGTCCGATGACAGCGCGGCCGTTTTCTGGTCTAATCAACCTACCCTCCCGCAGGTTGTCAAACCTGCGGGAGGGTAACAAAAGCACGGAGGAACAATGCAACGACACATCCGGGTGCTGCTCGCCGACGATCGCTCCCGCTCCCGGGAGGGACTGAGGGCGCTGCTGGCCACCGTCCGGCTAAACGCTCACGGCGATGTCAGATCGGAAGTAGAGGTGATCGGTGAAGCGGTCGATGGCCAGGAAGCGGTACGCCTGGTGGAAGAATGTCACCCTGACGTGGTACTGATGGACGCCCGCATGCCGGTCATGGATGGGCTGGAAGCCACGAGGCGCATCAAAGGCAACTGGCCAGCGGTCAGGGTCATCATGTTGGATGTACGGTTCCTATCGAAGCGAAGCCCTGGCTGCTGGGGCCGATGCCTTCGTCAACAAGGCCGACCCGCCAGAACAGTTGCTCGAGGCCATACTGACCATCAATCGAACCGCAGCCTGAGCGCACGCACGTTACGCAGTGCGTGTTGCGTGTTACGTGCCGCGTGTTGCGTGTTGCGTGTTACGTCAGGGATATTGGCCACGACTAACGGCGCGCCATCGGCGACTCGAACTCGCAATAGACTTTGCCTTCCGCCAGGGCCACGTGGTCCTTAACCCAGCCCATTTCGGTGGGCGGGTGCAGTGCCTCCAGGGCACCCTCCTGCAACGCCTGTAGCCGCGTCTGGGCCTCACGTAGCCCAGCCTGGTCCTCGATCAGCCTCAGCCAGGTGATGGCTTCCTGGAGGTACTCGCAGGCCGTGGCTGCTTCGTCACACTGGGCGTAGAGGTAACTCAGGGCGATCAGGCCGTGGGCGATGCCAGAGCTGTAGCCAATCTCCTGGCTGATGCGTAACGCCTGGTACATGGTACCGAGCGCCTCGTCTAACGCTCCATTCTCCCACTCCAGGCTGGCCAGGGTATGGTAGACCCGCGAGGTCATCAGCCGGTCACCGGCCGCCTGGAAAAGGTCTAAAGCCTGCCGGTAACGAGCCAGGGCCTGATCGCTCTGTTCTATCTGGCGCAAAGCGTGGGCCATACCATACAAGGTCAAGCCCTGTCTCCGCCGGTCTTGCTGGGCCCAATGCAAGTTCAGCGCCTGCTCGTACTGGCCCAGGGCCTGTCTCGGGCTGCCTAACCCGCGATAGATCTCTGCCAGGTTGTGGAGGGCGGTCGCTTCACCACTGATGTCCCCCAATTGCCGGTGGAGTTGCAGGGCCTCACGATTGGTTGTCAGGGCCGTCCCATAGTCACCGCCCGACCAATGCAGGAAGCCCACTTCACGCAGCGCTCGGGCCTCGCCCGCTTTATCGCCACGCCGACGGTACAGGTCCAAGGCCCGCTCGCCTGCCTGGCGCGCTTCCTCGTGCCGGCCGGTGGC
>Ga0172362_10004383_pt1 | contig 12233 bp, 11 predicted proteins | sample LakKivs1_kivu2a2_FD_114534 | JGI IMG/M metagenome (GOLD analysis project Ga0172362, IMG submission 114534) | Sediment microbial communities from Lake Kivu, Rwanda - Sediment s1_kivu2a2 | ecosystem: Environmental > Aquatic > Freshwater > Lake > Sediment | place: Rwanda: Western Province, Lake...
ATATGGCAGAGGTCTTCCTTAGGCGTTATCATTACCACAGACCGCATATGGGGCGCGGAATGACGCCTCCTCTATCAAGCAAGGAGGGAGACTGTCGGATATTTAAGTAGAATTGAGCGGTCCTTGGCTTGACAAACTCAGCTTAAGTGGTAGTATGTAACGTTACCTGCGAGAAGTTTGCTATTCCCCGACCTGCTCTATAGGACAGGCATTCCCCAGGCCATGGATGATCAAACTCCAATCAGGTCATAAAAAAGGAGGTCATCCATGGCATATACAGACAAAACCCTCACATGTTCGCATTGCAGCGCAAGCTTTACCTTCAGCGCTTCTGAGCAGGAGTTCTTTGCTTCCAAGGGCTTCACGAATGAGCCCCGGCTTTGTCCTGAGTGCCGGGAAGCCAGAAAAGTACAGCGAGGTGGCGGGTATGGTGGCAGTGGAGGCGGAGGCTATAGACAGCAGAGAGAAATGCATCCAGCTGTATGTGCCTCTTGCGGTAAGGACACCCAGGTCCCCTTCGAGCCCCGAGAGGGGCGCCCGGTGTACTGCTCTGACTGCTACTCAAAAACGAAGCGGTAGAGACAAGGGAAGTAGTTAGCTTCCGCTCTATCAAATCAGTTTGGTGGGTTGGGCTGCGGATAAGGGGCAGTTGGAAATGGTGCCCGATTCCGCTTTGTGAGGCATCATGTTGTTTGCATCACAACATTTCCTTCGCTTTTACCGCTTGTAAGCGCTTCCCCTTGAAGTGCTCCTAAGCTGATTTGACCAGGACATCGCATAGCCACAACATCGTGGCCGCCAATCTTGAAGAGCCAATCGAGGCGTGGTGCCTTTGGTGAAGGTCACGTTAAAGGCAGATAATAGGTCGAGGTTGTTGGCAGGAGTTATCCCATTCTGCCTGGGGGAGGTTTGAGATGGAGAATGAGCGGGGACAGTTCAATGACGATGGCAAAGAGTGCATCCATCACTGGTTACTAAATGAGAGGAATTTCGGTATCTGCAAGAAGTGCGCAGCGAGAAAGCAGTTTTGCGGTTCGTGGGACACCGCGAGCGTCCGAAGAGGTTTGCATCTCGGGTCTGGCAAGGTGCGGCATGGTGTTCCAGGCAGCAAGAGCTGACCGACTCCGTTGTCTAAATTGCGAATAGAACTTTTTACTTTCCAACTGTCTGGCTGTAAGGAGGGGAAAATGGCACAAGCAAAACCTGGTGATACTGTAAAGATTCACTACACCGACAGACTGGGTGATGGTAATGTATTTAAGAGGGCTTGCGAGTCCAAACCTCTGCAATTCAAGATCGGTAAGTCTATGCTGATGCGGGCCTTTGAACAAACAGTGGTTGGGATGAAGCCAGGCGAATCGAGAACCGTCAAGGTCATGGCCGATAAAGCATACGGGCCACGCCGTGAAGAAATGGTGGTGGCGGTAGATCGGAAGGAGTTCCCTGATAACGTTAAGCCATACGTTGGCCTGGAACTTGACATCTGTCAACATGATGGCAAGGTATTCCCGGCAAAGGTGATCGAGGTCTCGGAATCAAGCGTAACGCTGGACGCCAACCATCCTCTAGCGGGGAAGGATCTTATCTTCGATATCGAGCTCGTTGAGATTATCTGAGTACCGCGTCTTTGGTGTGAGGGCGTTGAAGGGCAATTACAAGGAATGGAGCAAAGATCCACAACGGCCCCTAATAACATAATAAGCAGGACTCGGTCTCTGAGGTAAAGGAGGCAGGATGGAGAAAGGCACATGGACGGTGAAAACGGGGCTCGCCCAGATGTTGAAGGGTGGGGTGATAATGGATGTGACCACCGCGGAGCAGGCCAAGATCGCCGAGGCGGCTGGAGCCTGTGCGGTGATGGCGCTGGAGCGGGTCCCTGCGGATATTCGCGCTACAGGCGGTGTGGCACGTATGGCTCACCCCATGATTATAGAGTCTATCATGAAAGTGGTGAGCATACCAGTGATGGCAAAGTGCCGTATCGGGCACTTCGTGGAGGCTCAGGTCTTGGAGGCGCTAGGCATCGATTTCATCGATGAGTCGGAGGTCCTTACCCCTGCGGATGAAAAACATCACATCAATAAGCAAGAATTCAAGGTCCCCTTCGTCTGCGGCTGCCGCGACCTAGGGGAGGCGCTGCGCCGTATAGACGAGGGAGCAGCGATGATCAGGACCAAGGGCGAGGCGGGGACAGGGAACATTGTCGAAGCAGTGAGGCATATGAGGGCGGTGATGGGCGGCATCAGGAAGATTCAGAGCATGCCTGTAGATGAATTGATGGCCGAGGCCAAGACCGTGGGTGCCCCGTATGAATTGGTGAAAGAGGTGCACCGAATAGGGAAATTGCCTGTAGTTAATTTCGCTGCCGGCGGTGTGGCTACCCCTGCCGATGCTGCGCTGATGATGCAGCTCGGCGCTGACGGGGTCTTCGTCGGCTCCGGTATCTTCAAATCATCGAACCCCGAGGCTACGGGGAAGGCTATCGTTAGGGCTACTACCCACTATAGAGACCCCGCTATAATCGCAGAGGTCTCCAAGGGTACAGGTGCAGCCATGGCGGGGCTGGATATAAAGACAATACCCGATAAGGAGCTGCTTGCGCCCAGGGGTTGGTAAATCAGATATGGGCTAGGAATGAAAACAGATGAAGAAGATCGGCGTTCTGGCGATGCAGAGATAGATAGGAAGAAGGTGATCTGACGTAAATTGTACAGTCTGTGGCTATCCACTTTTAGCAGGTAGGACAGCTTTCAGCTGCTCATGTGGGTCAATCACCCACGCCCAGTGTTGGGAGAAGCATATAGTGGAGTCCCACAAACCCTCCTTCACCACTGGGATTGTCACCATACGTGGTGAGTTCGTTCCCAGGGTTGCTGAAATCGAGCCAGGCTCACATCCTACAGAGAAAGGGCCTATTGCCCTTGCAAGTGTGCAGAGGGTAAAGTAGTGGTTAATAATCGGAAGCTACTTGAAGAAAACCCATGAGACCTAGAGGAAAACAATTACAACAACTTCCTAAAGATGGACGAGACCGCTTAGCAGACGGTTCGGTGCTTCTCGCTTCCAATGAAGATGGATTAGGGCGCTGTGTCGATATACCTGCATCCGCCACCGAACCTGAGCAGGAGGTAAACGAGCTGGAGGACTTGTTCTTCTCGCTGGGTGAGAGACAGCCGAAGGCGTCTGTCGGAGTGGTTTTGACCCCAGCGGCCTTTGATGAGAGGGACATTTCGGAAGAGGATGCAGAGGTCGAACAAATCGAAGAAGCTGACTCGGAGCCGAAGGAAATCATCACGGACCCGGTAGTAATGTATATGCGTGACATCGGAGGCACTTCGCTGCTCAGCGCCCAAGAGGAGAAGCAACTGGGGGAAAAAATCGAAGAAGGTAAGTACATTAGACGGCTAGAGGAGGAATGGTGCAGCAGACATGGTGCATCACCTTCTCCTGGAGAGGTGACCATTGCTGTGCTAACAATGCTAGGCAAGTTTTCTCCTTTCGTTGCTGCCCTGCAGAGGGAACTTTGGCTCACGGGGCTGATGAGCGTGTCCAAGACGACCTCCGATCGAAAACTACTGAAAGCGATCGAAGGTGAGGTCGACGAGAGCCTATTGAAGGGTGTGGCTCAGCGGACCGGGGCAAGCCAGCACGAGGCAAAAGAGGCCTTGAGGGAGCTTTCAGTAATCGCTGCCATTATTCCGCCTGAGGTGGTCAAAGTCATGGACGAAAAACGCTCCGACCTCTCAAGGCTGCTTTCATCGACAGACTTTCGCAAAAGTGTCGATGCTCTGGAGCCTAAGCTGCGGGAGCACTGGGATCGCATGAAGCAGGAAGAAGCCAAAGCACGAAAACACCTGATAGAAGCCAACCTTCGCCTTGTGGTCAGCGTCGCCAAGAAGTACACAAGCCAGGGCGTGCCGCTACTTGACCTGATCCAAGAAGGCAACATAGGGCTAATTCGGTCGGTGGAGAAATTCGATTACCGCAAAGGATGTAGATTCAGCACCTATGCCACCTGGTGGATCCGGCAGGCGGTCACAAGGAGTATAGCTGACAAAGCGCGAACTATTCGCATTCCGGCTCACATGGGGGATACTATCAACAAGCTCATCGGAACTAGTCGTCGCCTAAGTCAGGAATACGGGAGAGAGCCAACTTTAAAAGAAATGGCCAGGGGTATGGGGATTTCGCTGAAGAAGGTTAGGGAGATTCTGCGGATATCGCAGAAGCCAATTTCTCTACAAATGCCAATCGGAGATGAGTAAGATGCGGTGGTCGGTGATTTTATCGAAGACGACTCATTGATGGCTCCAGTTGAAGCCGCTACCCTTAGCCTCTTAAAGAAGCAGGTTGGAGAAGCCCTTGCCACGCTAACGCTCAGGGAATGCCGCGTCCTCCAACTGAGATTCGGGTTAGAAGATGAACGCAGTCGGACGCTGGAAGAGGTCGGCAGGGAATTTGGTGTCAGCAGAGAACGCATCCGTCAGATCGAAGCTGGGGGTCTTCGCAAACTGCGTCACCGTAGCAGGTCAAACAAACTAATAGATTGCCTGGAGTAAAGTTGATTTAGCTGGTGCTGTCGCACCCAAGGTGGTAGTGGAAATGGAAGAGCTGCAAACAGTAATAATGGCCGGGGGCATAGGTGAGAGGCTACAACCTCTGACAATGCAGCGGACCAAGCCAGCCATACCCTTCGGGGGTAAATATAGGCTAATCGATTTCCCCTTGAGCAATTGCGTCAACTCGGGACTGCGCAAGATTTTTGTGCTCACGCAATACAGGTCAGGGTCATTAAACGTTCATGTTCAGGAAGGCTGGGGAATTTCGAGCTCGGGTTTAGGAGAATATATATACACAGTGCCTGCTCAACAGAAGCTCGGCGCTGATTGGTATCGCGGCACAGCCGATGCCGTGAGGCAGAACCTCGATTTGATTGGAGGAAGAGATGTTGAAAACATCCTGATTCTGTCCGGCGATCATGTATACAAGATGGACTACCGTCAGATGTTGTCCTACCATAAGAGGAAAGATGCAGGACTGACCTTGGCCGGTATAAGGACAAAAAAAGAGCAGGCTGCCCTGAAACTTGGTGTGCTGGCGGTAGACCGAAACCTCAGGCTGATCAAATTCGAGGAAAAGCCTGATAATCCAAAAACGCTTCCGGATGCACCGGACTATGTTTTTGCATCGATGGGTATCTACATCTTTAAGATGAGTGCTTTAAGAGAAGCAATGCAGGGGACGGAAGAAGACTTCGGTAAACAGGTCATTCCCCGGATGACAGCCAAGGGTCATAAAATCTTTGTTTATGACTATGAGAATGAGAACCGGATAGAGGATTTCGTTATCGAGGTTAAGGAAGGCAAAAGAAATAAAGTGCTTGTCAAAAGAACTCGCGATTCGTCATACTGGAGGGATGTAGGCGATTTAGACTCTTACTACGAAGCCAGCATGGACCTTGTAGGTGTAGACCCGCTGTTCAATCTTTATGGGGAGAAATGGCCGTTCAGGACCTATCAGAAGCCGCGCCCTCCAACTAAGTGTGTTCTCGCAGGAAGTACACTGGATTCCATCGTGTCCGATGGCTGTATCATCAGCGGTGGTGGGGTCTGGGGCTCTATTCTGTCTCCAGGCGTGGTTGTTGAGAGGGACGCCCTGGTGGAAAGATCGATTGTATTTGATGACGTTAGCCTAGAGCCTGGGGCGAGAGTAAGGCGAGCCATCATCGACAAGGAATCCAGAATCCAGGCTGGCGCCTCTATCGGCTACGACCATGAGCCAGATAAGCGGAGAGGCTGTACAATATCGGAGTCTGGGGTAGTGGTTGTTCCCAAAGGTATGACTTTTAGATTGACGAGCGCAGCTTGAATAACGGTGGTTATGCTTAATCATGAACTTCGATGAGGTAGATGGTTGAGTGAAGAACCAACTCCAGGTGTGAGAGTATGGGCGCGTACGAAGACCTCGTTCAGACTATCAAGCAGACGGAGGTGATGCAACAGGCGTTAGCCGGCCTTCAGGAGGAGCCGGTCAAGCTCCTGCGGGCTATTTGTAAAGAGTATGAAGCAAGCAATGAGCCAGTCAGCGATCATCATTTTCATCTTTCGGGATATTTGGGTGAGATTGCGCTGCGGGCGCTCTTGTCAGCGGGGCTAATAGAGCGGCAGCCAGGAGATCGGTCCTCCATTTTCCGCTACAAACCGACGCCAGCAGGCATAGAACACTACCAGAGCCTGATAAGAGAAACACGTGGCAAGTAGTCTGGGCCTAGCAGGGTGCTGAAAAACGAAGACTTCAGTAAGAATCACGCTCAAATCCAAAATGATGCCCGAAGCTAAATCCATTTTTCGGGGGACTTTTTCAGCACCCTGATAGATCACGGCGCTGCTCGCACCGCAAAAGTCAAGAATTACGAACTGGCTTTGGTTTACTCCATATTCTTAAGCCGGAATACCGCGGACTTGGTTTGATGAAGGCGACTGGGAGTCAGTTACTGCGAAGCTAATACGCGATTAAACCCATACTGAACGATCTGACGCTTTGTGTGACGCACTTCATCTGTTTAAGTATAGTTCACTTGTTTCTTCGGTTAGGAAGTTCTTTGCCCTCCGTTGTCTTTTAGCTCTTGCCCGCTAAAACGACCGTTGTTGTCGTCTACTTTGATTATAATGTGTGTTATAATGACAGCAATTATCCTGAACGACCATTACACCATCGAGAAATCGGCCATGAAACAAGGGGAGAGCCTTGCCCGCTCAACACGCTTAACTCAGATACAGTATTTCCTGCACAAGAATGCTCGCGGGCTTACTACGCGTGAATTGGCGAATCTTTGTGGCGTCTGCGTCCGCACTATAGAGCGAGACCTGTTGACTCTGCAAAGTGACTTGAGAGTTCCCATCACCCAAGACGGAGACCGCTACGGCATCATGGATAGCTATATCCTGCCGCCGGTTTCCTTCTCATTATATGAGGCTATGGCGATATTCCTAGCTTCGCGCCTGGTTTTCCGTCAGACAGACGAGAATAACCCACACATCCAGACAGCTCTTGCCAGACTTTCAAGCGTCCTGCCCCCGGGGCTCGCTGAGCGCCTCAAAGACAGCGTAAAGGCAATTGAGAAGAAACGGTCCCATCCTGAGTACATCCACATCTTCGAGCAGGTTGCTATAGCCTGGAGCACACAGCGCAGGATGAAAATCCATTATCAGTCTCTGCAGAGCAATGAGGCAAAGGAATGGCTTCTTGCCCCCTATTTTGTGGAGATGACCGGTGTGGGCTATTCTATCTACGTGATAGGACGAGCCAGCCGTGAAGGACGAAGAGGGATTGTTACATTCAAACTCGACCGCATACGAAAAGCAGAGCTACTTGAGGAGAGCTTTGAGATACCGGAGGGCCTGAGCCTGGAGAAGCTGCTAGGCTCAAGCTGGGGTGTGATATGGGGTGAGGAAACTGAGGTGAAGCTCAAGTTCTCACCCAAGGTAGCACGCCGCGTAAAAGAGTCAGTCTGGCATCCTTCTCAGAAGGTTGAAGAGTTGCATGGCGGTGGCTGTCTGCTCACAGTCAAAGTGGGCAGTATCTTAGAAATGACGCCCTGGATACGTGGATGGGGGCCTGATGTAGAAGTGCTAGCGCCCCAAAGATTAAGAGACGAATTCAGAGAATTTGCCAACCAGCTATATGAAATGTATCGGTAATTATTGCTTGATGAGGAAATGGGTGTTGGAACTTAGTAATCTGCTCGTGTTCTGGGCTAAGAAGAAAGGGGAGCCGGAAGTACGTTATCCCTTGCTATGTCATATGATTGATACGGCTTCTGTAACCCAAGAGATGTGGAATACTTCTCTACATTCAGGCTTCAGAAGTTTCCTTTCCAAGCAACTAAATCTTAACGAAGAAGAAGCGGGACTTTACCTTTCCTTTTGGGCTGGCCTGCATGACTTAGGTAAGGCCTCACCAGGTTTTCAAAGTAAAAGTGAAGCCGTCAGAGAAGAATTAAGAAAACGTGGCTTCAGCCTGTCTGATGGAGACCCTCCTGGTCACGGTTTGGTGACAACACGGTTGCTCAATGACTACCTCAAGGATTCCATGCCAGCCAGCCTGGCCCGACAAGTAGCGGTGAGCCTGGGTGGCCATCATGGCGAATTCCCTCGTTCCGCAGAAATCAACAGTGTCATAACAGGAAGCGGAATCTGGGCTTCGGCTCAAAGGGAAATCTATGACCAGTATACCAAACTGGTCCCCAAGCGTACCACAGGTTTGCTGTCAGTTGAACCCAACCCTTCTTTCTTCATGTGCTTAGCCGGGATTACCTCGGTAGCTGACTGGATAGCATCCAACGAGAGCTTGTTTCCCTATAATATTCAGCATAGTCTAGAAGCCCATCCACAGTACGCTCAACAGCAAGCCAGACAGGCACTTACTTCGCTCGGATGGACTGGCTGGCAGCCACCCTCGGCGTCAGAAGATTTTAAAAAGCTTTTTCCTTTTATTAAGACCCTGCGACCTTTGCAGCGAGAGGCTTTAGCTCTGTCTGAAACCCTTGGGGGGAACCCTGAACTTATCATCATTGAAGCTCCTATGGGCGAAGGCAAAACTGAGGCGGCTATGTATCTCGCTGATAGCTGGGAGTGGGGTTGTGGTCAAAAAGGCAGCTATTTTGCCTTGCCGACCATGGCTACCAGCGACCAGATGTTCGGGCGCGTCGGTGCGTTCTTGAAGAGACGCTATCGGGACCAGACAGTAAACCTGATGCTTCTTCACGGTCATGCTGCTCTTTCAGCGGAGTTCGACACATTGAGAAATCAATTTGCAGAGTTTGTCACGACAAATATTAGTGGTGACAAGGGTTACGATGGTGCTAAGGCTCAGGTGATAGCTTCGGAATGGTTTACTTATCGTAAGCGCGGTCTTCTAGCACCCTTCGGCGTGGGCACTATTGACCAGGTGCTCTTGGCCGTGCTCCAAACCCGTCACGTCTTCGTCCGCCTTTTCGGACTAGCCAATAAAACGGTTATCATTGATGAGGTGCATGCTTACGATGCCTACATGACAACCCTTCTTGAGCGACTTTTAGAATGGTTGGCAGCGCTGGGTTCTTCGGTAGTACTGCTTTCAGCGACCCTCCCTAGACAAAGGCGGGATGCTTTATTAAAGGCCTATCTTAGGGGTAAAACTAAGAAAGATGTGGACATACCGTCAGAAGTCTCTATGACCAGATACCCACGCATCGCGTGGACTACATCCGCTAGTCCAGATGCCAGGAGACTCGACACCTCGCCCCAATCCACTAAAACGCTTCACTTGAACTGGTTGGATGGTGAATTACCTGAAAATGGGGACGATTTTGAGCTGGGCAAGCAACTTAAGCAAGCACTGGCTCAAGGTGGCTGTGCCGCGATTATCTGCAACACTGTTGATCGGGCTCAAAAGGTCTATACCGCTCTGAAACCCTACTTCCCTGAATCCAACGTCGGTGACGGTTATCCGGAGCTTGACCTGCTTCACGCTCGCTATACGTACAATGAGCGCAGGACGCGGGAGATAAGAACGTTATGTCGCTTCGGCAAGAAGAATACTACGCTTAGAGATGATAGCGGTAAGGAGATAACCGTCCAAAGACCCAAACGGGCAGTGCTCGTGTCCACTCAGGTGATTGAGCAGAGTCTTGACATTGACTTCGACCTGATGGTTACGGAAATGGCCCCGGTTGACCTGCTACTTCAGCGAGCCGGACGCCTACATCGTCATGAGAGGGAGACCTCAGAACGTCATGGCTTGGTGGATCCGACCCTCTGGATTTGCCAGCCGGAGACGAGAGAAGAAGTGCCTCACTTTGGCGGTGGGACCGAAGTGGTCTATGACTACCATGTGCTATTGCGCACTTGGCTGGCCCTGAAAAGCACGCAGTCGGTCGGAATACCAGGGGAGGTAGAAGGCCTGATTGAAAAGGTTTACGGTGAGCAGAAGTGCCCGCCGGATCAACCCGAGGAAATAAGGAAGAAATGGGAGGAGAGTAAAGAAAAACATGAATTTGATATACAAAACGAAAGGGAGGAAGCTAGGGAACGTTGGATAAAGTGGCCGGGGTACAGTGGTGAAATCTGGCGGCTGAGTGCTGAATCCAGAGAAGAGGATGATCCTAGACTGCATGAAGCACATCAAGCCTTGACTCGCCTCACTGGTTTGACGGTGAATGTGCTCTGTTTGTATAGCGAAGGGACTCGTTCGTATTTGGATATAGACCTCTCATATTGGTTAGATACAAAGGCATGCCCTAACACGGAATTGACCAAGAGACTGCTAACTCGTGCAATCGTCATATCTCGGCAAGGCTTGGTACAAAGAATAATTGAAAGCGGTTGTCCCATCCCCGTTGCTTGGCGAGAACAACCGTTACTGAGGCATCATTACATACTCTTTTTCAGCCAAGGCAACAGGTGTCAGTTTGATCGGTATGTGCTCAATCTCGATGAAGAAAGGGGGCTGATCATCGAAAATGCCTGAACAAGGAGATGCCAAGTTTAGTTTCAACCTAATAGATGATAGATGGATACCCTGTATCATGCCTGACGGTAGGCAGGAAGAAAAGAGTTTGAGAGAGGTTCTGTTGCAAGCGGGAGGGATTGAGGAAATTTTCGACAGCTCGCCGCTGGTTACTATCGCCTTGCATCGTTTGCTTCTAGCTGTTCTTCACCGCAACTTCGGTCCGGGCTCGGGAGGTGAGTGGCAAACAATGTGGCGACAGGGAAAAGGTGAATGGCAAAGAGGGAAGTTGTCCGACTACCTTGACCAGTGGCGGCATCGTTTTGACCTGTTCAGCGAAAAGCATCCTTTCTATCAGTGCGCCTCCTTACCTTTTTCAGCCACAGACTCAAAGGGGAAGTTTAAAAGTTACGAGAAACCAATAGCTAATCTAATACATGAATTATCCTCGGGAGATAATGCAACACTCTTTGACCACACTAACGAATCGGAGCCGAAGGCTGTTTCAGCCGCCGAAGCGGCGCGTCTCCTGGTAGCTTTTCAATCTTTTGCCGTTGGTGGTCTAATAACTCGTCTGGAGGGCGAAGGCCCATCGGCCGACAATGCACCTCTGGTAAAAGGGGCAGTGGTTCTTGTAAAAGGCAAGAATTTGTTTCAAACTCTGATGCTTAACCTGCACCGCTACAATCGGGACGATGAAGAGCCTTTTTACATGGAACAGGATGATGCCCCAGCCTGGGAGCAAAATGAGGAAACACATGCGCAGGACCGAACTCCCAAAGGTTACCTTGATTTGCTAACATGGCAAAGCCGACGCGTCAAACTGCATCCTGAACAAGATGAAAACGGGCACATAATAGTTATGCGGGTAGTCATTATGAAAGGTAACCAATTTCCTGACGGTTTTTCGCTTCATCAAAAAGAGCCTATGCTGGCCTTCCGCAAGGTCAGAAAGCCAGGCAAAGGGCAAGACCCTTGGCCCCCGATAGCCTTTGCAGAGGATCGAGCCCTGTGGCGGGATAGCCTTGCACTGTTTCAATCAGTTGAAGATGAAAGAGCCAGGCCCAAAATTATGAGCTGGCTTAACGACCTATCCACGAATAGTATAATACCGCTTTCGACTACATATGACCTGTCCATCATTGGTCTGGTTACCAGTAAGGCTAAGATAGCACTATGGCGCCATGAACGTCTGCCACTCCCGCTGGTCTACCTAGACGATAAGGAGAGTGAGAAGCTTATCGCCAAGCTTAAGAAGGCACTAGAGATTGCTGAGGATAGTGGGCGCCTATTAGGGCCAGGTTTTGTTGATGTAGCAATTAAAGGAAATAATGTACGATTACCTTCGCCTATACATGTCTTGGCTCAAGAGCTTTTACCTAAAGATCAGAAAGGTCTCGTAGACCCGGACGCGGTTAAGTCCTTTGTCAATTCACTCTCCCCTGCCCGGCCATACTGGGCGAGGCTCGGCATGTCCTTCAACCGATTGGTTGGTGAACTAGCGAAGGACAAATTAATTGAAGGCGACTATGGAGCCACTGTTTTGCCCTGGTGGGCCGAGGAAGTCCGAATTGCCGCTTGGCAGGCTTTTGAAGAAGTCACCAATAGCTTTGACCATAGTGGTAGGTTAATTAAAGCAGTTACTAAAGCAAGGAACGAGTTTGAACGCAGATTAAATACTATTCTCAAACCCTACAAGGAAATTGAGAGGAAAGGAGGGGAAGAAGCATGACTCTCTCAACCGA
>Ga0172362_10004384_pt1 | contig 12232 bp, 10 predicted proteins | sample LakKivs1_kivu2a2_FD_114534 | JGI IMG/M metagenome (GOLD analysis project Ga0172362, IMG submission 114534) | Sediment microbial communities from Lake Kivu, Rwanda - Sediment s1_kivu2a2 | ecosystem: Environmental > Aquatic > Freshwater > Lake > Sediment | place: Rwanda: Western Province, Lake...
CAGGAGCACCGTTCCGTAGGCCCACATGCCGACGGCGATGTGGATGAACTTGCGCGTGAACTCGACCGAGTACTTGCGCCACGAGCGCAACCCCTCGGCGATGCCGATCATGGCGAAGACGTAAATGAAGGAAACGATTAGAGCAATGATGTCTCGTGACATGTCAGATCACCTTTCACATCTGATGTAGGAGAATGGGCGAAAGCACGGAACCTCACTGCTATAGTATAGCACAGTTCTTTGCTGGCTGCAAGTCAGGTTGGCACGCTGCTTTCAGGGGGTATGGGCTCTGCGGTTATGGGAAGTCATAGTCATCCGAGGGGGATGTGCTGACGCCCAAGTCAGACCAGGACACCGCTACACCTGTAACTCGGACTTGGGCGTGATGCGATGTATGCGCCCCCAGGGGTCGGCCAGCACTTCGCACTTTGTGTGCATCGGCAGGTCCGACTTCTTTCCCGCCAGGTCTTCCAGGATCTTGCGATCGAGGCGATAGCGTGCCAGTACCGGAATCACATCATCCCGACTCACCCGGCGTAGTCGCAGACGCCGTAATCCAGAATCCTCAGCCTGTGTCCCTCCATCCGATGACCTAACAATTGCGGGTTCGATGGTGCTCTCTGTCGCCGCTATTGCGGTATCCCTTCTTTGGAATACAGCTTACTATACGCCTGACACAAATGTATGGCAAGGCACCCTTGTCCCGAAGGAGATATTCTCACAGACTCTCAGCCGACAGTATCAAGAGCAGATGAGCACCACGGTGAATCCCAGTTCTACACTGGTTTCAACAACGCGCGCACGCTGCCGATTTCCTGATCATGGATCTTTTCACCACCAATCACGATCCGTTTAAGCGGGTTGAACGTGATTTCTCCTGTTACTGCATCGCGGCTGAACGTCCCATATTCCCATTGTTCCTGGTCCCTGCTCCTTAACACTCCGGCGCCCGTGAGAGTATCTGTTTTCTGCTCCCGTTTCACAAGGACATAGTCTCCCTCTGTACTGTACGGTCCCGCCCACTGGTCCTCGGGAACGCGCACTGCAAAATGATGTGTGTTCCAATCAAGGGTTAACCTTTCGTCATCACTGTAGGCAAATCCATTGGACGGGTGGTGCAGCCGATATCTGTGGCCGTTGATGACTACCCCCTGTGGGGTCAGGCATGTCAGCATCTCCAGGCGAACCAGGTCGTAGCCTTGCCCTTTGGCCGCGGGGATGTGCATCTCTGTGCAACACCTGGTTGGCCAAAGCAGAAACCGGTACAGGACTTCGATCCATTTGCAGACCTTCTCGCACTTGTCGGCCCGCTCCCTGTATTCCTCAGCGTGCGCTGGATTCCTGACTATGTCACTGTTCCAATGCTTGAGGGCGTTTTCGAAGGATGTGAGGGCCTGTTGGTAGTAGGAGAGTGCTTCAGTATTGGCCCCTAGTGCATGGTGGAGCAGACCCTGCAGGTAGACTATCACGGCCTGGGCATGATGCCTATGTTCGTAGTCAGGTTGGAGGCGGAGGGTGTCACATGCCTTCTGGCAGTGTGTCAACGCCAACCCAATCTGGTCCAGTTCTCGGTACAGGTCTGCGAGCAGCAATAGGATAATGCTTGTGCTCACAGGGTGATTCTGTACCTCGGTGAGTTCCTGGGCCTGCCTGGCACATTGAATCGCCCGCTCCGTGTCCCCGCATTTCTGATGTGCGAGGCACTCCTCGACGATGGTACTGACGATAGGGGGAAAGCAATCCAAGCACGTCAATGCGGTGGGGGTCAGATCGGATGGCAAGACCAGGTATGCAGTCATTTTCCCTTCCCTCCTGTCTTGTACGGGATCATCGAGCCAGTTTTCAACCAATCAGTCCGCGCAAGCGATCGAGTGTCTCGATAGCTTCAGCAGGCAGATAGATGCGCGTGTGTGGGTCGAGCGCAAAATGGTCGAAGACTTCGATGAGGCGCATGATCAATAGCTGTTGGGGGATACTGTCGTCTCTGGAAACAGAGTATTGGAAGGCCTGGGTCATGGCCGTGATCATGTCTACCTGTGCCTGGGCTTTGGCGGCCTCCCTCAGCGTCTCACGTGCAGCTTCGCCGGCCGTTTCCTCAACCAGAGCCCAGTCTCGCCATCGATTCTGCCAGGCCTCGATCCATTGTTCGGTCACCTTGTCACCGACTCTAATTGTGCCGAGCCATACTTTGTTGATCTGAGCACCTAATTCGGCAGCAGATTTTTTCAGCGCTGTTTCCAATTCCTCCTGGATAACTCTACGCGGGTGATCTGCACCGGGTCTGGAAGTGCCCTCCAAACCAACTAGTTGATTGAGTTGGTAGCGTGCCAAGATGTTGCGTAGGGTGCCTTCTGTCTCACCGATGATCACACGCCTGGCCCAGTCAAAGTATTGGTCTTCCTCATCTGCCTCAGGATGGCGCACCGCGCGGCAGACCGATGCTTTGAAGACAGCAATGTCGGACACAGGATAGGGCGTGTTTTCTGTTGCTTCACGGCCATCTGTGTTGACCTGGAAGACAACGTCAACGGACAGTGTGACTGGGATGCCCTCTTTGCTTAGCGCGCGTACCTGGTATTCCCAGCGCATCGGGCGCACGTCAACAGCATCTCGCACCTTTTCGAAACGTGTTAGTGAGCCGGAGCCAATCTTGCCAGGTCCCATTACACGGGTTAGACGCCCACCCTGTTGTAGAACTGCTGCACTATCGCTATGGGTCACAATACTCCCTGGGCCACCGACACGCATTAGCATGTGATCGTCAGTTGCCTTGACGTTACCCCCTGACACGACTACAAAGGGAGCAAAGGAGGGTTGACCGAATATGCAGCGCCAGATATGCTCAGCCCCCTCACGCCAGTTCCTCAGCCTGTACAGCGCTACGATGAAGTTCGATGCCAGGAAGAACGCTGCACCAGCCGCAACTATACCGGGCAACATGTCACGGAGCAGGCCCCAATAAACCCCCGGCGCAGCGAAGGGTTGGGTGAGATCGGCCAGTGGTATGCGCTCTTTATAGAGCTCCGCTGGGATCGCTAGCCCAAGTAACAAGCCTAGAAATGCCACTGTGGCCAGCAAGATCCGTCCAAAGTATAGCAGTGAGCGTTTGGGGTCAAACACACTAACCTCCCAGTCTATCACCAATGATATGCGGTAGTCTATCCACCGTCCTAGCCACACCTGGGGGCAGATGGTCCTTGACATGTGGTTGTGCAATCATCTGATTAAGTGACTGGATGAAGCGTAGGGAGACTGTGTTGACGAGGCTCTCTCTGTCATCAGTTGCGACTGCTGCAAGGGCTTCACTGATATATTGGATCATGTCGGCCTGGACTTGGGCACGGGCCTGCCCAATGAGACGTTCGGCCTCTGCTTCGGCTGCGCCGAGCTGCTTCAACACCTTGCGTTGCCACTGGGCCTGCCAGTTCATAATCCGGCGTTCAAGTACAGGGTCTCGGTCGGCTGGCAACAGGTCGCTGAGGCCTCCTCCAAGGGCTCTGATGCCGTATTCAGGCAATCTCTCCCTCATTTCCTCCTGGTACTCCTTGATGATATCTTTCCGAGGATCTTTGTCCAGCTCGAGAGGCTCGCAGAGCTTGTCAAACTCATACCGGGCGATGATATCCTGTACCACATGGGTACCAATTATCTCATATAGTTCATCCCACCTGCACTGTTTGCGTTCCTCGATCACTTCCCCAGCGTGCGTACCGCGTCTAATGTCCACAACCTGTGTGCGAAATGCCTTAAAGACGGCCTCGGCACGAAACGGGAAAGGTCTGCCCAGTTCGGGCTGTCGCCTCCCCGCATCGAGCTGAAACATTCCGAATGCCCTGACCTTGACCCGGATGCCATCCTTAGCGATGGCTTCCACATCGTACGCCCGTTGTTGGGGGCGTAAGTCTATGGGTTCCTGAATCACCTCCCATTGTTTGGTGAAGACTACCCCAGGGCCACGCACACCCGTGAACTTGAGGTTATTCGACAATGCCACGACGTGGTCGGGACCGGTCAGAACAATCCCAGGGCCAGAAAAGAACATGCCAGTTTGATTGCCTGGCACACATTCAACCTTTTCACGGTTCTCAATGGCGTAATAGGGATAGTTGGTGCCTGCTGAAAAGGTCAACAAGCAACGAAGCGCTGTCGAGACTGCTTGATCTTCATCAAGTGGGAGGATGAAATGTACTAGGTAATAGAGAGCCAGCCAGAATATCGTCATTGCAGGAAGCGCAATAGTGAGCAGGCCAACCCAGCTACCAGCCTTGTGGCCAATCCAACTGGCAAAGCAGAATCCAACCCACAGTCCGACAACAAAGACAGTGCCCCGTTTCTTGCCTGGCTCACTGCCACCCAAATTCCTGCCGAAATGGGCTCCCAGGCCACCCACGATGATTATGGCGATCACTAGGCCGGCTGCTGCCCATCCCCTTGCCCTGGAAATGGAGGGGGTGGCGAAGGAGAAATATCCTATCCGTGCAAACCCGATGTAGCCTCCCAGACAGATAAGCGTGGCGATCAGGGATCGTAGCGCTAGAGAGAACGCACCGAAACCCTTGTCCGAGAGATAGCCCAAGGCTGCTGCTGCTACGATGGCCAGTCCACCTAGCGCAGTGATCTCTAATGCTGTGGGTGTAAGCGGCGCAAGCTCACCAGGCATGGCTTACCTACCAAACCAGCGCTGAAGTACAAACGCTAAAACGCCTATCTCGACCTGACAACCAGGTGTGCTACTTCTTCTTGTCTTCACTGTCCCTCTTGATCGTGGTGATCCGCCCCCACAGATTGGCGCGCACAATGTAACGCACCTGAGGAAGAGCCAGTTGACTGGATTCATCGGCTGGTTTGGGCAGTTGGTACATCTCCTGCCGGGCGACCTTCATTTCAACGCCGCCGTCATCGGTGCGCATCAGTTCGTCCCACACCCAGTGTCCGGCGCGGACACGTAGGTCAACCTGAGGTGGCAATGGGGTTCCCGCTGCGATGGGCATGTTCACGTTAGGAGGGAGTAGGAGCTGATGGAGAGCAATCTGCCCCTGCACTTGTACATAGGTCGTGACATTCACATTCGTGCTCACTGGATCGAGCCGGCCCAACTCGACCTCGGCCTCCCGGCGTACAATCTGCGTCAGTTTCTCGTCCTGCAAGAAAACTGGATGTGGTAGAAAACAGTTCAGCCGGTTGATATAGTTCTGGGCTAGTATCAGCGAGGATGAGGCGGTGAAGCCAATTGCCAGCAGTACATATCCAACCATCGAGACGAAAGGCAACACTGCCAGAACTCTGTCCGGTAGGTTGTCTCCTGGCTCCGGCGCATAGACTAGAGCTAGCCACTTGGTAAATTCCCAGAGAGTCTCGATTCTGACTAAGGCATAGATTAGAATCAGAACAATGCCCACAGCGGCAATAGGCAGCACAATTGCGAGCGTCTGTGCACTGATCCCCCTGCGCCATCCGCATCTCACGCGGCGCAGCATCTCGCTCTGACGGATGTGCATGCGTGCCTCGTATACACCATATAACAAGAGCATGCATACGACTGGTGTCAGGAACCAGGCAATTGCCCGAAAGCCTGGCTTGATGTCCAGCCACAAGGTAAAGGTAAACAGACATCCCAGGCAGATGGACGCTGCAGCAATACCAAGCGGCAGCAAGGAATGCGGCTGAGTGAAGGCCAGTACCCCGTGCCACCCTCCCCGTTCGACCGTATTGTGCTGCCGCCAGTTGAGCCACTGCCGGTTATTCGTATCGCATCGGCTACACCAGGCTCCTGTGCTGGAGCTGGCGTCAAAATACGCATTGCATACGATGCACGTAGCCATTTTGTCCACCCGTCGTGTCTGTTAATATTACAGCGCAAAGTTAGACCGAGCCGCAAGTCGCTTCAGCTACGACTTTATGAGACTTTGCCTGGTATGACTTTATGGGGCTCAATACCTAGCATTATGTTGAGAGCCGCTCGTCGGTTACCCCCCCGACAGAAGACGAGTACCTCGGCGCAGGCTATCGCTGAAACAAGAGAGATGCCCAGGCTGGTACCTGCAAACAGGATGCCTCGGAGGACGTTGAACGAGGATGATGGAGAACCCGCGGATCCGGCCAGGAAGAAGGAGAGGAACCCTAGCAGGGCCAGGAGAAACGGAATGGAGCGATAGAACTCATAGAAGCGAATCAGAACAAGGGCGGTGAGGATGGCAGCAATGAGGACCAGTGGCCATAAGCCGAAAAGTGCGGCGCCTGCCATCAGCAAGACACCGACAACCAAGACCGCGAGCCGCATACCTGACCTCCTGCCCCCGCCCTGTTTGAGGGCTGTCAGCCCCAGGTATTTGCCTCAAGCCATTGAGTCTTCGTACGATATGGCGCCACAAAGCGGGGTTCTGAGGAGATGATTGCTGCTATGCCCGAAGTCCGCCAGTCTGTTCATAAGGATACCACAACTTTGCTTTAAGTGCAAGTGCTGTTGGCTCTTGTACCAATGGTTACATCGATGCCGGCTTCAGTAGAGCAACGACGTACCCCCGATGAGCCAGTAGACTTGCTCCTAACGCTTCCCCAGCAATTCGGCCTTGATGATCTGATCAGTCCTTTCCAGCCGGGTGTATCGTCCCCCGATTACCTTGTCCACGTCTTCAAGCGCTCGTTCAATGCCTTGAATGATTCGCCCGTAAAGCAACACCTTCCCACTTCTGGCGGTTTTCTTTGACTCAGCTTCAAGCTCCCGGCAGAGAGCAAGCACCTGCTGATATTCCAGGCTTGCCTGCTCCAGGTTTTCCGATGCTCGCTCGAGGCGGGCCAACAGCAGGTGGGCCACCATACTGTTATGCTTATCGCCTGACAACTGAAAGCGCGTTTTCACTCGCTTGACTATCTCAATGGCTTTCTCGTGATCGTCACTCTGTTCTTGCATGGCAACCTGGCAGAGTTGGGCAAGGGCAGCGGCTGTGCGGTCGTGGGTCTGATCAGCACATTGCCCGGCTGCATCGCAGAGCCGCAGAGCCTCCTCACGATTGGCTTGAGCCCAGGCGTCTATAGCCTTTTTTACGAGAGCCTGTGCAGGCTGGTCGAGGTCAATGTCTGCCCGCGGTAAGGGGTTGTCAATGTACGAGTCTATCTCAGCCTGGAACGACGACAGCCTGGCCTCTAGTTCCTCGCTCTCCTTTTTCAGTCTCTGTTCCTCGGCCAGGCATCGCCGCTTGATATCCGCCCGCAGAACGTGTTCCGCCATGCATTCACGGATGAGCTGCAGGTTATCCTCCACCTCAGCCAGGCGACGTTTTAGTGACCTGGTTTCACCTTCGATCCCATTTGACACGTTCACTCCTGTTTGTCCTTCAGCAGGGGGTAGTTGGGGCCGAGAAGTTGCCGCAGGTCCTGCTGCAAATCCCGCCACATTTTGAACACTTCGGAGGACACGAACGGCCCTTCAGGGAGGGACCAGGTATGGCGCAGCGCTTCTATGAAGCGTAGGATGATGAGCTCAGCAGGTAAGGCTACATTGAGTTTGATGGCATCTTGGAACTCCCGTGTGAGGGCCAGGATGATCTCCATTTGGGCATAAGCGCGGGCCAGACCGTCCTGCCGGATTGCCTCTGCCTTTCCTTTTGCCCTCTCTCTCTGCGCCTCGCTTTTCCAGGCTGCCTGCCAACTGATAATCCGTTCCTCTTTGACCTTTTCCAGCACTGGGAATTTGTCCAGCGCTGGCTCTAGTGCACCCATACGCACTTCCAGGACCTGCGCACCAAAGTTACGGGCACCCGCATCCATTTCGCGATGGAGGCGTTGGCTGATCTCGCGGCGAGGATCTCGTTCAGGCTCATAGGGTTCGAGCAGCTCATCGAGTTTGTAGCCTGCGATGAGGGCGCGCATAGCGCCGCCTATGCCACTGGTCCGAGCGGGCCAGCGGTCTATGCTTTCCTTGCCATTGTCCAGGTTAACCACCCGGTTGTGACATTGCCCCGCCTGGATCAATGCCCACTTATAGACTGGGTAGGGGACGTCAGGTATCGTAGCGACCACGCTGGCAGGTGGACGCACCAGTTGAAAGCGCACCTGGACTTCAGTTTTGACGGGGATGCCGTCCTTCGTCAGCCCACCTCCCTCCTGAGTGCGTTCCTGCGGACGCAGGTCCAATACCTCGTGGATGCGCTCGAAGCGTTGCAAGAAAATCCGCCCCGGTCCGGCGACGCGGGTGAAACGTCCAAACCGCTCGAGGAAGACCGCGCTGTCGTTATAAACGATCGCGTTGCCCGGCCCACCTAAACGGGCTAACAGCGTGTTCTCGTACTTCTCGTCAATTTTGCCCTGCTGCACGGTTGCGAAGGGATAGGGCATGATGTCCGGAAATATCGGGTCGAGGAACGAGAGCGGAGCGCGGCCGAAGAAAAGCAGCCAGGTATACCCAAACGCGGCGCGCCAGTTAGGGATGCCGTAGACGTCTCGTACAAAGGCGGTGGATATGCCTAATATAGCAGCCAGTCCCAACAATCCTGGCAACATACCTCCCACGACGCGCCACTCACTCATGGTCGTCCCGCCCGTGCGGACGTACTCGAGTGCCAGGCTGAGCATGAATACGACGGCCAATACAACTACGAACAGCCAAAAGCGCAATTGCGTGCGCAGAATGTGGTGTCTCATTAGCGTGCGCTGGTCCGCTCGTTCCTGCACCGACTCGGCAGCCCAGTACTCTATGTCGTAGGGAAGGTGATCGGACTTTTCGCTCACTTCAACCCCTTCGATACTTGCGCGGTCTGGTCGCCAGCGCCAGTGGCAGATTGTTTCATCAGGAAGCGTAGTTGCGCCGGCAACTCCTGTGCACTCTCCGGTAGCAATGCCTGCACAGGCGGCGATGCGGCTGCCTCCTCCAGAACGTCAATGAAACGTAGTGCGATCACGTGGGCGGGCACGGGGGTCCCCGCATCTGCCAGTTGCTGGAAGGCCTCGGTGATGGCCACGATCATCTGGCGCTGTGCGTCGGCGCGGGCCCCCTCGATGAGGCGGACAGCTTCGGCGCCTCCCTGCGCTTCTGTCTCCAAGCGCCGTCGCTCCCAGGTCACTCGCCAGTTCTCCACGCGCTGCCTGAGCACATCTTCGTCTTCGACTTCAATGTTGCCCAGGCCGACGCCCAGGACCTCGATCCCGTGTGGTTCCATCATCTGCGCCAGGGCTTGCTTTATACCTGCGCGTAGCGTCTCACGCGGGGGTTTTGTGCCCCCTTCGTCGTTTTCCAGCAGCCGATCCAGCAACGTGCGGGTGATGGCATCCCGCAACAGGTCCGTCCCCCGCTCAGCGACGATCTGATCCCATCCGAGTTTTTCCTGTTCCTCTTCTCGTTCAGGGCCGATCCCATGCGCGTGTACAGCGGCGAACACAGCATGTGCGTCGAAGGGATACAGCCCGTCCTCCTCAGCCCGCTGGCGGTTAATCTGAAAAACCGCGGCGATCATGACCTTGACCGGGATGCCGTCGCGGGTGAGGGTGTGGACAGTCTTGATGCGGGTCTGGAGCCGCAGGTCAACCAGTGCGTGGGGCCGCTCCCTGTGGCCGGTAAAGACCACCCCATGTCCACCGACTCTCGTATCGCGTGTCCCGACCGTGAGCGGGATCGCATAGTGGCTGGAGGCCAGCACGAGACCCGGGCCTCCTTCGCCCAACAGCGTGCCGTACAGCGGAATGCGAGTGCCTACTACTTCCTGCAGTGCCCCGTCCTCCTCGCGGTAAAAGGGGTAGTTCAGGCCCCAGGTGTACGCGCGCAATGTGCGCCCGGCCTGCCTGCGTTGTTCGCGGTCTGTAGGCACCACCGGGAGCAGCAACGTGGCGCAGAATTTGAGGCCGAAGCGGAACAGAAGCCAGGCGGGCAGGAATAGCAGGAGCACGCCCAGGAGGCCCCACATTACCGTGTACAACGACCAGAACGGCGTGCCCTCACTCGCCGCCAGGTGCCCGGCGGTCACCCCTAGCATCAGTGCCCAGTCGAACGCAGCCAGGTAGACGGCAGCAACTTGCACACCGCGCCGCCGTCCACTGATGGCCCCGTAGGCCAGAACGAGAACGTGTATGGCCAGAAGGGCAATAGAACTCCATAGCCGGATGGCATCAGGAGGTAATAGCTCGTTCACTTCAATGCCTTGCCCATCATCTGCGCTAGTATTGCGGCGTGCTTGTACCGCGGGTAATCTTGATGATGCGCCCCCACGGATCGGCTTCTACCGTGTAGCTCACGGACTGTGGATATTCTGTCCTGTGACCCGCTATGCTTTCTTCAATCCGCGAGTCCTCTCCTTTCCCCCGAGCTACGAATCTGATCCCGCCGTCATCGGTGCGCTCCATGTCTTCCCAGGTCCACTCTCCACTTTTCTGCGCCGCTTCCTGTCTTACGCTGTGCTCTGCTTTAAGGGGTTTGCCACTCTTGCCTGGCGATTTTCGTATCGTAGAGGGAGGCACTGCTCGGGAGAGATGCCGTTGTGCTTCCTGCTGGACGATTCTGGCCAGAAGGTCCCCTTGTAAAAAGATCGGCGGTGGAAGCACCCCGCTCGCCTTTTCGGCGTACTGGTGGGCCAACATCTTGGCGGAAGAATAAACCAACGCCAGGAAGATGCCGGCGTAAGCGAGCAGAAAAAACAGGGGCAAGGCGCTCGCGATTCTCTGGCGGATGTCTGCTGGTAAGGGAGGGATAGGTGTTCTGTCTGTAGGTTCAAGGAGCAGCCAGGCCACTATTTTCCACAGGTCCTCGGATCGTATGAATGCCCAGCCCAGGAGCAAAATGATCCCTACGACGGCCACCCACGTCAATATCACCTTCAACTGCACGCTGAAGCGTATCCTGGATCCTTTTTTGGAACGCGCCGTCTTCACGTGGGCCAACATGTAATCTTCGCGCAGTTTATGCCGTCCCGTGTACGCTCCCTGGATAATGACCAGGCACCCTACCACGGTGATGGCGACTGCCAATAGGCGCACGGCCATGTTGACACCCTCCCACATGCCCGCGATGCCCATCAGGCCGAGGGCCAGGGCGATGGCAGTGAGGAAGAACGGCGCGTGGAGGTGCGGTTCGGTGAAGTGGAGCAGGCCCTCAAGTCCTCCTTTCTCCACCGGTTCAGACTTTTGCCACTCGTTCCACGGCTCATTGTCTGAACCACAACGTGGGCACGTGGTACCTGAGGTGTAGTATCCCTTGCAGACGATGCATTCAGGCATGGTTCATTGCTCCTGGTGTTAATCTGATTGCCTCAATGGAACCCGATCCACTCCAAAGAATATCACAGATTTATCCCAAGCGCAAGTGCTGTTGCCCTGGAGTCAGAGCAGCTCGTTCCCATACGCAAACACCCCCGCCGTCCCGCCAGTGTGCCAGAACAGCACGCGCTCCTCGGGCTGGAATGTGCCCCGGCGGACCAGGTCCAGCAGCCCCCCAAACGCCCGCCCGGTATAGACGGGATCGAGCAGGATCCCCTCCATGCGCGCCAGCGTGCGGAGCGTCTCCCGCTCCAGGTCCCCCACCACGCCGTACCCGCCGCCCAGGTACCCGTCGTCCACGGCGAAATCCTCCGGCGTGAAGGTGAGCCCCAACCCCAGGTGCGCCGCTGTCGCCGTCGCCAGGTCAGCCAGTTTCCGGCGGAGTGCACCGGCCGGCTCGTCCACGCTGATGCCCAGGACCCGCCCTTCATACCCCAGCGCCCGGGCTCCCACCGCCAACCCGGCCTGCGTGCCACCGCTGGAGGAAGCCAGCACGACGTGGTCGAAATGCAAATTGCGTTCCACGCCCTGTGCCAGCAACTCCTCCATCGCCACCACGTAACCGCAGGCCCCGCTGGGGTTACTCCCACCATAGGGAATGGCGTAAGGACGGTGGCCTGCCGCCCGTACTTTTTCGGCCACCTGGGCCATCACCCCGGCCAGCGGCTGCTCTCTTGCCCACACCACCTCTGCGCCCAACAGCCGGTCCAGCAGCAGGTTGCCCTGCACCTGCGGTGGCTGTGTGCCGCGCAAGACCAGCGTGCAGGCCAGCCCGAACTTGGCCGCCGCCGCCGCCGTCTGACGGGCGTGGTTGGATTGCGCCGCCCCGCCGGTGATGAGCGTATCGGCCCCTTGTGCCAGCGCGTCGGCTACCAGGAACTCCAGCTTGCGGGCCTTGTTGCCGCCCGTCGCCAGCCCGGTCTGATCGTCTCGCTTGATCCACAACTCTGGCCCGCCCAGTTGCACCGTGAGGCGGGGCAACGCTTCCAGC
>Ga0172362_10004385_pt1 | contig 12232 bp, 10 predicted proteins | sample LakKivs1_kivu2a2_FD_114534 | JGI IMG/M metagenome (GOLD analysis project Ga0172362, IMG submission 114534) | Sediment microbial communities from Lake Kivu, Rwanda - Sediment s1_kivu2a2 | ecosystem: Environmental > Aquatic > Freshwater > Lake > Sediment | place: Rwanda: Western Province, Lake...
CCCAATCCTTTTTATGGGACAACGGAAATCACCTATACCTTACATCAACCCGGCCGGGTGCAGATCATCATCTATGATTTGACCGGAAAACAGGTGGAGGAACTACACAATGCAAATGAATTACAAGGTAGCCATTCGGTTAAATGGGATGCCGAAAAGTATGGTCCGGGAATTTATGTCTATCGCATGAAGGCTGATAATCACATCGAAACAGGGAAAATGATCCGGATGGAGTAAATCGTGACCTCAGCGTTAAGCTATGTTTTGCTGTTAGTGTTGATTTTGAAATCAGTGTTGGAAAAAGAGTGATGCCTGCATCTGGGCGACGAGAGGGTGGGAGGGATCCTCATTGAGAATGGTCAGATAACAACCCAGCACGGAAAGCCTCCAGGCATGAATAATGACATCGTCATGGGCAATGAACACATGCCTGAAATGACGGGTATAGGGTATTTTCAGGGATATGCAGGCCTCAACGGCCCTTTGAATAGCATGATTTACCTCATGCTCATCACCGAAGCCGAAATGATGCAGCAGATCGGTCGAAAGGAAGTGCAGGTCCCTGCCGTCGTATGCATCGAGAAAATCCTGCAGGGAGGCGGGGAGAGGCTCATATTCATACCGTATGATCATAGGCTTTTATTTTTGACGTAACGCCGACAGTTTTTTGAACAGGCCTATCTCTTCCTCCGTGAGTTTCTTAGGCAGGTCGACGATGATCCTGATATACAAATCGCCATAAGTGTCCTTTGCGCTGAACACCGGCATACCCTGGCCTTTCAGGCGCAGTGTCTTGCCGTTTTGTGTCTCGGGCGGTATCCTGATGGAGAAGGTGCCCCTGAAGGTGGTGAGGGTGGCTTCACCGCCCAGCAGGGCCAGATACAGAGGAATATGCAGGTCGCTATAAAGATCATCGCCTTTTCGCTCAAAACGGTCGTCATGGCTCACAGCCACCTGGATGTAGAGATGACCGCTGGCACCGCCCTTGCGGCCCTGACCTCCCTTGCCCTTCACACGTAATACCTGGCCGTCGGCGACACCGGCAGGGATCGTCAGGCGTATCTGCGTGCCATTAAGAGCAATGGTTTTCCGGGTGCCACGATAGGCTTCCTCCAAGGTGATGCTCAAACGGGCTTCATAATCTCTCCCGTTAATGGGGATGTCCTCCCTGAAAGCGTGTCTGCTACCCGTAAAACCACCGCCGAAGAAAGCATTGAAAAAGTCGGAGAAATTAAACCCCTCAAAGTCCTCCGGTGAATAGCTGCGATAGAAAGTCCTGCCGCCACCCTGACGGGCCCACTGTGAGAAATCGGCCCCGCCACGGCCTGCCGCCGTGCGCTCATATTCACGCCAGTCGGCACCAAGGGCATCATATTTTTTTCTTTTATGGGCATCACCCAGCACTTCGTAAGCTTCGTTGATCTCCTTGAATTTCTCTTCGGCTTGCTTATCGCCATGGGTCTTATCAGGGTGATATTTTATGGCCAGCTTCCGGTACTGTTTCTTGATCTCCTCCGGTTTGGCATCACGGCTCACTCCCAATATTTTATAATAATCCTTGTACTCCATGGTCATAAAAATCTGCCCGAACGATCAACTTTCACAGATTGTATCTACTTAACAAACATCATTAAAAATAGTTCCGGTAAATCCGGAACCCTTCAGCATGCCGTTACTTATTTCCGGGCTGTCCGGCTTACTGTTTCGGTTTGGGTTTCTGAGCCTCCATGGTCAGGGCGGTGATGCCGGCGATGCTGCCCAGTTGCATGGTATCCACGGCGCTGCTGGGAACGATGACGATGGTGGAATTGGTCTTTAAACCTTCATAGAGCATGTTCATCGCCCGCAGATGAAAGGCGGTGGGATTGTTGGCGTATGTGTTGGCAGCTTCGAGAAATTTGTCGGCCACCTGGCGTTCCGAGTCACCGAGGATGACACGCGCCTGGCGCTCCCGCTCGGCCTGTGCCTGCATCGACATGGCATCTTCCAGCGACTGCGGGATGAGGACATCTTTTACTTCCACCGCTATGACGGTGATGCCCCAGGGCTCCGTCCGCTCATCGATGATGGCTCGAAGGATGTGGCTTATTTTCTCCCTGCCTTCCAGCATATCCGAGAGCATCGTCTTGCCGATGACATCGCGCAGGGCCGTCTGCGAGGCCCAGTTGATGGCGCTGCGGTACTCCTCCACGTCCAGCGCCGCCTTCTTGGGATCGATGACCTTCCAGAAAAGCACCGCATTGACGTCAACGGGCACCGTATCCTTGGTCAGTGTCTTTTCGGCCGTGAAAGCCGTAGTGATGACACGCGTGTCGATCCAGTAAGGGATGGTGTCGATGACCGGGATGATGAAAAACAACCCCGGACCGCGCAGCGACTGAAAACGCCCCAGGCGCAGAACCACGGCACGCTCCCACTGGTCCGCTATTTTTATCGCTGCAGAAACAATGAGAGCGATGATAAAGATGATGATGCCCGTCCAGATTCCTTGGGCACGGGCTCCCATGTCGTAAATGAAATACGCAACAATGAAGCCGATGACCATGATGACGAAAAAAATCAATCCTGCAAAAGAACTTTTTGTTTTCATGGGATACTTTTTTATAGGTGATTAATATTATGAAGTTTATATCCTGACTGAAAAATTTAAACGATGGTTTGTTTTGAATTTTGCCAGGATATTTTGTCTTTTTTCAGACCAGAAAGATAAGAAAAAAATATTAATTTTAATATTCCGGCCGGCTTGATACGGAGAACGGTTATGGATAGGTTTTTTATCTTTACCGGGAAATCCTTAAAGTGTAACAGGATGGTCAGGAGAAAGCCGGTCATGCCCATGCTCATTTTACTGGGAGCGGTTTTGGGCATTTTCACGGGATTATTCATCGGGGAGTATACCACGGCGCTGCGTTTCATAGGCGAAGCCTATGTCCAGCTACTTTTAATGTGTGTGTACCCGTACCTCATTGCTTCCCTGTTGCACGGCCTGGGTAATATGGATCCGGCGACGGCCCGCAAGGTCTTCCGCAAGAGTTGGTATTTTTACGTGTACGCCTGGGGTATCATTCTGGCCACCATGATGTTTCTGGGGATGATGTTTCCCGCTCCGGGAGCACCCAAGGTGATTGTGCCCGCCGAATACTCGCCACACTTTGACATCGTTAAACTGTTGATACCGGGTAATCTCTTTCAAAGCCTGTCGGGGAATTATGTTCCTGCCGTGGTCGTCTTTTCGGTCTTCTTCGGTCTTGCCGTTCAGCATATCAGGAACAGGAAAGCTTTCATTGAGATCACCGGTCAGATCAAGACGGCCAGTGTCACCATCTGGAAATGGATCGTCTATGTCGCCCCCATAGGGGTCTTCGCTCTCTTCGCCAATGTTGCAGGTACACTCAGTGCCCGGGATATGCGTGAGATATTGGTTTATATCGCCATTGTTTACATCAGCGCCGCCGTGCTGGTATTCCTGGTGATCCCCTCTTTTATACGTTCATTTACCGGATTGCGGAACAGTGTCATATTGAAAGAAATACAAAGCGGTCTGTTGCTGGCCATCGTCACGAACCTGTCGGTGGCCGCCCTGCCTGCCCTCAACGACCTGATCCTCAAGATGTCTAAAGAAAAAGGCGTGGATGATCCCGGGCTGCCGGAAATCACCGGCACCGAGATCGCCATTGCCTATCCTTTTGCCCAGCTGGGTAATTTGTTTGTCGCCTTTTTTATCCTGTTCAGCGGTTATTTTTTTCAGTTACCGTTAAGCTTTGCACACCGCTTATTGCTGCCGTTCTCCACGTTGTTGTCGACATTCGGGTCGCCGAGCAGCGCGGTAAATGCCGTCAGCTTCATGTCCGGTCTCTTCCGGTCGCCTCCGGGTGTCGTCGACCTCTTCGTCACCAGCAACGTCCTGACGCGTTATGCCATGATCTCCGTCTCCGTCATGGGTTTTACCCTGGTGGGACTGCTCTCCACCCTGGCTTTTTATGGCAAGCTGAACTTCAGTCTCTCACGGCTGTTGCGTCCTGTCATTATCTGGATTTTGTTTCTGGCGGTCATTATTATAGGTTCGCATAACCTGTTGCCCAATTTCTGGAGGACTCACATCATCCCATATGAGCAAATGAGGCTGGAGCCGGCTCTGGTTTCCAGGGTGCACGCCACTGTCTTCACCACCCTCGACACGCTGTCACCGGGCCTCCCCGAAAACAGGCCCACTCTGCAGCATATACATAAGCTGGGCGTCCTTCGCATAGGGTACAACGACGGTTTCATGCCTTTCTGTTACCGTAACCAGTGGGGTGAGCTGGTGGGTTATGATGTCGCATTCATGTATCAGCTCGCCGCCGATATCAATGTCGACCTCGAGTTTTACCCATACACCATCAACCGTCTGCCTCTTGAACTCGAGAACCAGCGTTTCGACATCGCCATCGGAGGCCTCACCGTCACTCCCGAGCGCCTGCAGAAAGGTAATTTCTCCAATCCTTACATACAGAGCCCCTATGCCATTCTAGCCCGCTCGGAACTGGCCACAAGCCTGCTGTCAGGTCCCGAAGTGCTGAAACAGACCGACCTGGTCATAGGTGCTTACAACAACAACGTCCTTCATGATTTTATCCGGAACAACTTCCCTAAAAATCCGGTGGTGGGAATCGCCGGTTATCAGGATATCCCGGATCATCCGGAGATCGATATCGCCTTCTGGTCGCTCGCCAAGGCCCAGGCGTTTGCCTATACACACCAGGGCTTCACAGCCGTGGCGCCGGTCAATTTCTCTCCTCCTTTTCTATATGCCTACTATATGGCTACCGGTGCCGACCAGCTGACCAACTACCTGAATTACTGGATCGATCTCCAGCGCAACAGTGGTTTCACAGAACGTGAGAAAGAGCTCTGGGTCGACGGCAAAATGCCGGCCAACAACCCCAGCCGGTGGTGCATCATAAGGAATGTACTGCATTGGGTGAAATGACCTCACCTCCTGTACGGTGTGTCAGAAGGACAGTTCAGTCGTCAGTCAGCAGTCGTCAGTCGTCAGTCGTCAGTCGTCAGTCAGCAGGTATAAGTCCATTCTCTTTTAGAGGCTGTGCAAAATTCAATTTTTACCACAAAGGCATCTGCTGGCAACAGAGAATATTTAGAAATAAAAAAATTATTTTTAATACTTTGCGTTCTCAGCGCCTTCTTTGCGAACTTTGCGGTTAAAATAAAACATTAATTTTTACACGACCTCTTTAGGATAAGGGGCTGGGGGATGAGGTCATTTAACGATCCTTGTCGTTGCCATCCGGTCACCCTTATATTCAATTTACAGCCGGGCCCATCAATCCGCGGTCGAACCAATAGAGTACTGAATACCTCTCAGGCTGTCATTGATAATTTGGAGTGACAGACGCTAAGCGTGTGACCTGAAATAATTTCCTTGCAATGAGGATGATCCATATCTCCAGTGGCAGAAGCGAAGCCAATGAGAAGATCATGCCTGCCAGGCCGGCCGTAGGAGGCAATAGTGAAGGGATGCCAAGTAGTAATCCCACAATAGCTACTGCCTTGCCAAAGATTGAGCTTCGCAGCATGGCGATGGCGATCAATAGCAGGGCAATGCCGGCGAGAACATATCCGACATCGAATGCAGTCCCCTGCCAATTGGCCATAACCATGTGGCCGGCGGCAAGCAGGACAGTCTGCTGGTCGGCAGCCGTGGCAGATCTGTATTGATTGCTTAAAGATAGCATTTCAAAGGCCCCCGTTGAGGCAAAGTACGCGGCGGTACCCACAAGTGTGAGCACCAGTCCAAGTGTCATCAGCGATGGTTGCCTGCGCCTCACGGCGAGATAAAGAGCCAGGATGATGAGACCCAACAGGATCTGGTCGACAATTAGCAATAGATCCATATCGAGAAGACCGATAAGGCTGTTCTCCCGAAAAAGTGCATACCATCCCTCCACACTGTCGGGTGGCGGTTTTAAAATGTATATGATGATTTGAAGAGGAATGAAGACGGCCATGATGATGGCAGCAACCGCCCCCACACGGTACATTGGCCCCCAGATGCTATTATCGGGGTGAGTAACAGTGTTTTGAATAGTCATTTCATTGTGGTTTTAAATATGAAAAAAATTTTGAAGGTGACCCGCTTTTTCGACGGATGCTTTGCATGTACCAGGCAAATATATAAATCATAAAAAGAATTTCCAATATCATATTCGATATTTATTAAGTCTTAGTATGAATGGAGTTGAGGACAGTATCCAAAAACAAATTGCCAGGTAAACTGTTTTTACTGCAAATTATTGAAAATCATGAAAGCACTCGTTATAACCGATTTTGGCGGTCCCGATCTCTTTGAGATACGTGACCTTCCGGTGCCGGAGCCCGGCCCGAGGGATATCCTCGTAAAGGTCATGGCCACGGCCCTTAACCCTGTCGATTATAAGATCAGGCGCTCAGGGCGCTGGGCCGGTCTGACCTTCCCTGCCGTCCTTGGATACGATGTAGCGGGCATCGTGGAAAAGACCGGCGTGGGGGTGAAGAGGTTCAAGCCGGGTGACAGGGTTTTTTACACGCCGGTCATCCATGGTTCTCATGGCACCTATGCGGAGTACCACGTCGTGGATGAGTCGATAGTGGCCTTCATGCCGGGCAACCTGACTTTCGAGGAGGCCGCCGGCCTGCCGCTGGCGGGCTGCACGGCGTGGGAATGCATCACCTTCATGAACATCATCCCCGGCCAGACCGTGCTCATCCATGCGGCGGCAGGCGGCGTCGGCTCCCTCGCCGTGCAGATGGCAAAGGCCTTCGGCGCCACGGTGATAGGGACATGCAGCGGTAAGAACACGGACTTCGTGAAGAGCCTCGGCGCCGACCATGTCATCGATTACCGGAAGGAAGACTTCGCTGAAAGGACGCTGGCACTGACCGGCGACAATGGCGCCGACAGCATCCTCGACACCGTCGGCGGAGAGACGCTCGAGCAAAGCTTCCGCGCGCTGAAACCATACGGACACCTGGCCAACACCGTGAACCCCACCGGCAATTTCAGGGCCGCCTATCACCGCAACCCCATCGTGTACTTCTGTTATATGCAGCGTTCCTTCGAGAAAATAGAACAGATACGTGTCATGGCCGAAAAGGGCCTCCTCCGTCCTATCATCGACTCGGTCATCACCCTCGACGAGGTGCCAGCGGCACACACACGACTGGAGGCCGGCGGCGTACGAGGCAAGATAATCGTCAGGGTGAGCGATTGAATAATAAATATCCAATACAGATCACAGAACCCGAATCATGAATGATTAATGAGAATGAGAACATCAATAACGAACACTTCGACGTTCTCATTCTTATTCACAGTTCAATATTCTTGTTCTGTGCTCATTATTCATTATTCGATATTCAAACGGATTTACTATATTTACCGCATCAACAACCAAAATCCCATCACCATGTCCAAACGCTGTCTCTTGTCCCCGGTCATTTTTCTCCTGACCGTCCCCGTTATGCTTCTGTTCAACGGTTGCAAAACAACCTCGCTGTCCCTGGATGTTCTCGTTCCGGCGCAGATAAGCGTCCCGCAGGACATACAGAACGTCGGCCTCGTCAACCGCTCTTTGCCGCAGGACAAAAGCCGTTGGGCGAACATCCTCGAGGGCTTTTTCTCCGGTGAGGAGATATACGGTGACCGTGAGGGCTCCGAGAAGTGCCTCGGCGGCCTGGCGGGCACACTTAACAACTCACCGCGTTTCAGGGCATCTGTCCTGACGGGTCTCGACCTGCGTGGCACCGGCACGCGCCAGTTCCCGCCGCCGTTAGACTGGGACCAGGTGCAGAAGATATGTAACGACTTCAGGGTCGACGCTCTCATCGCCCTGGAAACCTTCGACAGCGACGTCGGCATCGACAGAGGACAGCATGAGGTGGAACGTAAGGTCGACGACAAGAAAGTCAAGGTGACGGTTTACACCGCCGACCTGCGCATCAACGTCAACACGGGCTGGCGCATCTACGATCCTATCCATAAGACCTTCGCCGACATGAACATCTACACCTTCAGGCGCCGCTGGAATGGCGACGGCGATACGCCCGAAAAGGCGCTATACGAGCTGCCGCACAAGAGAGACGCCATCGACCAGGCCGGCGTCTATGCCGGCGAGCAATACGGCCTGCGGATATCACCCACCTGGACCAGGGTGACTCGCAGCTACTACTCCAGGAAAAACCCCGACCTGGAGCTCGCCCACCGCTATGTTAAAACCAATGAGTGGGACAAGGCCATAGAGGTGTGGAAGAAGCTCGTCAACACCGGCGACAGGGATGTGGCCGGCCAGGCGGCCTATAACATGGCCCTCGCCTGCGAGATGAAAGGCCAGCTCGAGATAGCCTACACCTGGGCCAAGAAAGCGTATGAAGAATACGGGGTGAAAAGAGCTTACAGTTACATGATCGTTCTCAACAGACGGTTAGAGGATCAGAAGGCGTTGAAGGAGCAGATGGGCCAATGACCTCATCCCCCGGCCCCTTCTCCTTCAAGGGAAGGAGAAGGGGTGACCTTTCCTCCTTATAATTTGTAAATATGCATATATTAAAACCCCTCTCCTTTTAAGGAGAGGGGTTGGGGTGAGGTCATTAAAGCCCCTCTCCTTTTAAGGAGAGGGGCTGGGGTGAGGTCATCCTTTTAAGGAGAGGGGTTGGGGTGAGGTTTTCTAAATCCCCAATACCTCGTATCATTCTTTGTTGTCCACTGGTTCCAGTACGGCATCGTCACGGGACCGCCATCCTTTCTCTTGAGGCTCATCTCGTAGACCGCTATCACCGGATTGAAAACCAGGTCGGTGACACCGAGGGTATAGGTCACAGGTGTCTCTTCCGTCTCCCGTTTATCTTCCTGCACCTGCACTTCAAAGCCGTTGAACTCGAGGATGTCTTTCAGGAAGGCCAGCCGCTCTGCGGTGAGGCCTTTCTCCAACACCGTGCAGCGTATGCCGTTGATCTCCTCGACGATGTGTTTACCTTTATCCAGTGTCATGACCTTAAGTATGATGTTAAAAGACGCCTATGCTCAGGCGCTGTATGGCTTCATAAATGGCGCTGTAGAAGCCTATGATGACGATGCCCGCAGTGCACAGAATCAGGGCGATGCGCGTGGGCAGGTCGCTTTTTATCTTTTCGATGGGGTTGTCGTTCTTGTTGATGAACATGGCCTTAACCACCATCAGGTAATAGTATAGGGAGATGGTGGCGTTGATGACGGCTATGAAGACGAGCCAGTAGTATCCTGCCGACGCCGCCGACGTGAAGAGGAAGAACTTGCCGAAGAAGCCCGCCACCGGCGGTATGCCGGCCAGCGAGAACAGCGACAGCATCATCAGCAGGCTCAGCTTCGGATTGGTGCGGTACAGGCCGTCGTAGTCGGGGATGGTCTCCCGGCCCGTCACCGACGAGATCGCCGACACGACGCCGAAGGCGCCCAGGTTGGAGAAGATGTATACCAGCACGAAGTAGATGACCGACGTCATGCCCATCTTCGAGCCGGCGACGACACCGAGCAGGATGAAACCGGCCTGGGCTATAGACGAGAAGGCCAGGAAACGCTTGAGGTTCTTCTGACGAAGTGCGAACAGGTTACCGATGCTCATCGTCAGCACGGCGATGAAGTAGACGATATCTCTCCATATCGGCACGATGGCGGTGAAGACGGTGTACAGGACGATGATGAGGATGAACACCGTGGCGCCTTTCGATACCACCGACAAGTAGGAGGTCACGTTGACGGGAGCGCCTTCGTAGACGTCGGCGGTCCACAGGTGGAAGGGCACGAGCGATATCTTGAAGGCCATGCCGGCGAAGAAGAAGATGAATCCCAGCACCTGCAGCGGCGCCTTGGTGAAGGCCGCCGCCACCCCGGTGAAATACATCGACCCGGTGGTGCCATAGATCATCGACAAACCGAAGAGGAGTATGCCCGACGACAGTGCTGACGACAGGATCAGCTTGATGCCCGCCTCGGCGGAGCGGCCCACGCCATGGATATACGCCGCCAGCGCTGCGATGGGTATGGTGGCCAGCTCCAGACCCAGGTACAGCATCAGGAAGTGCCCTGATGAGATCATGAAGTTCATCCCTATCAGCGTCGCCAGCAGCAGCAGGAAGAACTCGCTCACCTTCTCCCTGATCACAGGGCGCCGCAGCCATGTCACCGACTGCAGCATGACGATGAACAGCCCTATGTTAAGCACGTTCTTCATCAGGATGGTCAGCGCCGTGGTCTTGTACATGCCGCCGAAGAGAACGCCTGTGGGCGCCGGCAGGAAGCCCGCGACGACGTTGACGAAGAACAGGGCCAGCGCCACCGGGATGACGGCGGTCTTCCTGTCGCGTTTCAGGTTGAGATCGACGATCAGCACGATCACTGCGATGACGGTCAGCAGCAGCTCATGGCGCATGATCAGAAAATCGTTCAGATGCATATCTCTATCGTTTCAAATCAACCCGTTGCCCTTCATTGGTGCGGACGACGGTGAATATTATCTAAAACAGCCCTGCCACCGGCAGTGCTGTGAGCTTCTCTATGACGGGACCGAGGCTGAAGCCTATCATGCGCGACAGCCACAGCGGCGCCAAGCCTATGGCCGTGATGCCGAAGATGAGCGTCACCGTCGACAGGCGCTCGTACCAGTGTGCCTCACCCAGGTGCTGGTAATGTTCGTTCTTTATGGGCCCCAGCAGCAGGATACCGACGACACGGAGGATGTACACTGCCGTGATGACGATGGAGGTCGTGGCGATAATGGTGACGATCCTGTGGAACGTGTCGGTATGCCTGAAGGCGCCGACGAAAACGGTCATCTCGGCCACGAAGCCGCTGAAGCCCGGCAGGCCCAGCGACGCCAACCCGGCGATGACATAAGCCGCAGACAGGAATGGTATCACTTTCATCAGGCCGCCCATCTCATCGATGATACGGGTGTGCGTGCGTGAGTATATCATGCCGATGAGGGCAAAGAAAAGAGCCGTCATCAGGCCATGCGACACCATCTGGATGATGGCGCCCGTCATGGCCGTCTGGTTGAACATGAGCAGGGCGAAGAGGACGATGCCGCAGTGGCTCACCGATGAATAAGCGTTGATGTATTTAAGGTCTTTCTGCATGAGGGCGCCGAAGGCACCGTAGACGATGCTGATGGTCGTCAGGATGATGAATATCCATGCCATCTGCTGCGCCGCCTCAGGCATGAGAAAGATGGCTATGCGGAAACAGCCGTAGCCTCCCAGCTTCATCAGCACGCCGGCGTGAAGCATCGACACGGCCGTGGGCGCCGAGGAATGGCCGTCGGGTGACCAGGTATGCAACGGGAACAGGGCCCCCAGCACACCGAAACCGATGAAAGTGAAGGGGAAAAAGAAACGCTGTACCTGTACCGGCAGGTGTATCTTGGCGATCTCGGTGAAGTTGAAGGTCGGCGGACCCCCGCCGGCGGTGGAATTGAAATAAAGCCCCAGCAGGCCCACGAGCAGCAGCGCCGAGCCGCCCATCAGCATAATGGTCAGCTTCATGGCCGAGTATTCCTTGGGACCCGAGCCCCAGATGCCGATAAGCAGGTACATGGGTATCACCGCCAGCTCGTAGAAGAGGAACATGGTGAACATGTCGAGCGAGATGAAGAAACCGAAGACCCCCGACGACAATAATATCAATGAAGTAAAGAATTCTTTGGGTAACGAATCAACTTCCCAGGAGGCGAAGATACCGGCGAAGATGACCATGGCCGTGAGGGCCACCATGGCCACGGAGATACCGTCGACGCCGACGGCATAATGGATGTTCAGGCTTTTAAACCACAGATGATCGGCGGTGAAGAGCCACTGCTCCGTGTTGCCGCCGTGGCGCTCTAAGAGGTAACGTATCACCAGCACGGCGGCGAGGGTGAGCTGCACGCCCATACCCACGGCGCTGACACGCCGCACCATCTGGCCCTCTTTGGTGAGCAGTATCCCGACGATGGTGAGCAGCGGGACCAGAACGAATAAACTCAGAAAATCCATTATGCTTCAGATATATTGTTGTTACCAGAAATACACGAATATCAGTACGAGCAGCACGGCGCCTGAGACGAAGACGTAGCCATACTGCTGCAGCTGTCCCGACTGGAATCCCTTGATCTCCACCGACATGAACTGCGTGGCCCTGGCGATGGCGTTCATGACGCCGTCGACGACATGCCTGTCGAACCAGGCC
>Ga0172362_10004387_pt1 | contig 12227 bp, 10 predicted proteins | sample LakKivs1_kivu2a2_FD_114534 | JGI IMG/M metagenome (GOLD analysis project Ga0172362, IMG submission 114534) | Sediment microbial communities from Lake Kivu, Rwanda - Sediment s1_kivu2a2 | ecosystem: Environmental > Aquatic > Freshwater > Lake > Sediment | place: Rwanda: Western Province, Lake...
CCTTCCGAGCCTCCGGAGGGCTGAAAACGGGGCCCCTGCGGTCTGAGCCGCGAGAGCTGGGGCGTCCGTCGATGCCGCCGCCGGGCGAAATCGGCTGCAACGCAAATGGCTCCCCTCTACTCAGGGATTGACAACGGCCAGTTCTTGCTGTATAATGTTGTACGGACGGGCAACGGCAAAGCGTCTCTTGTGCTCTGCCGCAACCTCGTCCTGCCGGTGGCGTTCTCTCTTGGGTATGAGGGCGGGGTACCCGCCGGCATCTCACCATGGCCACCCACCTCAAATGGAGACATGCCATGATTTGCAGGATCACAGGCGCGGTAGTTGCGGTCTGGCTGGCCGCCGGTTGCGCTCTCGGGGACGTTCCCCAGTTGCTGAACTACCAGGGAGAGCTGACGGACAAGACCGGCAAGCCGGTCGACGCCGTGAAAGCGATGGCCTTCCGCTTCTATGACGCGGAGGCGGGTGGAAACTTGCTCGGCGGCTTCGCCGAGACACAGAATGTCGCCGTCACGAAGGGCGTGCTCAACGTGCTGATCGGCTCCGCCACCACCGGTGGCGTGCCTAACAGCATCTTTACTGGCGGCACGAGTGTCTACCTTGAAATCTCGGTCGCGGGCGAGTTGCTGGTCCCGCGGCAGCGCATTGTGGCGGTCGGCTATGCCGTGAAGGCAGCGAACGCAGACCATGCCGGCAGCGCAACCTTCGCAACGTCGGCCGGCACGGCCAGCCAGGCCTCCAATGCGGATACCGTTGACGGCGTTCACGCGGCGGCGCTGGAGGAGTCGGGCGAGATCACGGCCGCCGTGGGGGCGCACGCGGCCTCGGCAGACCACGATTGGCGCTATTTCACGGAGGCAGAAGCCGATGGGCGGTTTGTGAACGTCGGAGAGGCCAACTCGGTGAGCAGCGCAATGGTCGTGGACGGCACGATCGCCGGCGCGGATATCAATGCCACGTACAAACCCGCGCAGGCCGCGAATGCTGATTATGCGGTGCAGGCCGGCAACGCCGACAGCGTCGACGGCGTCCACGCGGCGGAGTTGGAGGAATCGGCCGAGATAACTTCGGCCGTCACGGCCCACGCGGCATCGGGTGCGCACGATTCTCGCTACTTCACTGAAAGTGAGAGCGACGCACGCTACGCGCTGAGATCGGAACCACTGGCCCTGCCTCTTGACGGCACCGCCAGCAGCACGCAACCGGCATTCTCGATCACGAACAACGACAGGGGAATGGCAATACGCGGCATAGGAAACTCCACGGGCGTCGGTATCAACTACGGCGGCTATTTCGAGGCGTACAGGGACGAAGCGCGTGCGGTGGCAGGAGCTGTGTCGGGCAACAAGGCGCGCGGCGTGCACGGCTTCGCTACTGGAAGCAGTGCCACAGGCGTCCATGGCGAGTCATCAGGAGCCTCCGGCTACGGCGTCTATGGCAAGGGCGCCACGGGCGTCGTTGGCGAAAGCGCGACCGGCTGGGGGGTGCGGGGCACCACCACGAGCACCAATGCGTGGGCGCCCGCCGTTTACGGCGAATGCCAGGGCGCGGGTGACGGCACGTATGGCCTGAGCCTCAACCGCCACGGGGCTGTGGGCGTCTCACAGAGCGCTGATGCAAACGCCGCAGGCGTGTGGGCGCTGAACACTGGCGCCGGGCCTGGTATCCTCGCCGAGGCGGGCTCCGGCGGCTGGGCTGCGATCCTCAAGGGCAACCTCCAGATCCGCAGCAAGGGCACGGGCCTGTCGGTGGTCGAACTTGGCGAGGGGCTGGACTACGCCGAGGGGTTCAATGTGTCCGATGCGGAGCGGATCACGCCGGGTACGGTGGTGGTGATCGACCCTGCCAGCCCGGGCGAGCTAGCCGCGAGCACGCAGGCGTATGACCGCAAGGTGGCGGGCATCGTGGCCGGTGCCAATGGCCTTGGATCGGGCGTGAAGCTTGGTTCGGGCAAGTTCGACCGCGATGTGGCTCTTGCGGGGCGCGTCTACTGCAACGTCGACGCCACCGAAGCCGCCGTCTAGCCCGGCGATCTGCTCACAACGTCATCCACGCCCGGCCACGCAATGGCCGTCGGCGATTTCAGCAAGGCCCAGGGCGCCGTCATCGGCAAGGCGATGCAGGCCCTGCCGAAGGGCGCCATGGGCCAGATCCTTGTTCTCGTGGCACTGCAGTGAGCAAAGGGAGGATGAGAAATGAAATCCCGAACAACAGCCTTGTCGGTTGTGTTCCTGCTGTTGGCCGCCCTCCCGGCGGCCTGCGAGGACAGGCTTCTGATCATGGCGCCCAACGAGTTCCTCGACGCCCTCGCCCCACTGAGGAAGTTCAAGGAGGCGAGCCTCCGGCGGACGTGGCTGCTGGGCCTGGACCAAGTTTACGCGAGCTTCCCCGCCGTGGATGCAGCCGAGAGCGTCAAAAGGTGCATCCTGTGGCATCACGAAATGGACGGCGTGACGCACGTGATGATGGTCGGCGACATCGCGCACTTTCCGGCGCGCTACCGCTTCTGGGGCAGGTACATGCCCAACGACGGCTACTTCCGCGGCACGTGGTACGTTGGCCGCGGCCAATACCATCAATCCAACGAAACAGACGCCAAACCGTTCTGCTCGTGGGTGAGCGTGGGCGCCTCGGAATACAGCATCGACGTCGATTGCGAGACCTTTTCGGGAGATGCTGCCGCCCGACAGGTCCGCCTGTACTATGCCGACGCGGAAGTGGCCGGTTCGGCGTTCCGCATCGAGTTCCGGCCCACCGAGGTATGTCTGGTTGCCTGCGGCACCACGGTAGTCGCGCCGTACAACTGGATGCTGAACACCACCTACCACGTCACGGCCGCAGTGCAGCCCAACCGCGTGGTGGTCTCGGTAAACGGTTCGCAAGTGATCGACCAGACCTTGGCCAATGCGGTTCCCACCTCCGGCCAGATCGGCCTGGGGACGTGGCTGTCGCATTCCGTCTTCGACAACTTCCGCGTCCGCAGCGGTGAAACCACGCTGCTGCGGGAGGATTTCAACGACGGCGTGGCGAACGGCTTCACCGATGCCCCCACGATGGAGGAACGCGGCTGGGCCGTCAGCGACCTCTACTATGCCAATCTCTACCGTTCGGTCCCCGACTGGCCCTACTACGAGTTCGACACGTGGGACGGCAACAGCAATGGCCTGTACGGCGAGATTGAGTGGAATCCGGATCCCAACAACTGCTCGCCCAACTGCAAGGCCCTGAATAACGATCAGATCGGCTACTTGGCGCACGTTGCCGTTGGCCGCGTGCCCGCGTCTTCCGTGCAAGAAGTGCAGCGCTACGTCAACAAGGTGTTGCTCTACGAGATGGGCGCCCGGGCGGACGCCCCCTGGTTCAAGAAGGCTTCGCTGTACGAAGGCACCACGGGCGGCGGAGGCTCAAACGACAACATCGCAACCTATCTCGCATCGCAAGGCTTCGCGGTCTCCAACCTCCGCTGGAGCTACCTGCAAAACCAGCCAAACCGGTCGGCCATCGTGGCCAGCGACATCAACGCCGGCGTGGGCATGATAAACTACACCGGGCACGGCAACAAGACGGAGTGGTCGTGCATGGGGTTCCTGTCCGCTGACGTGAATTCGCTGACCAACGGGAACCAGCGGTGGCAGTTGCCGGTGGTGCTTGCGGCGGCGTGCTTCACCGGGCAGTTTGCACCGTTGCCCCCCTCGGACGGCTGGACGGACGGGAACCAGCAGCCGCACGGCGGAACGTCCGTGTGCGAACGGCTGCCCGTCGACCCATCCGGCATCGCTCCATCCTGCTTGCAGCCCGGCCGGACGGTGTCCTGCATGGGGAACGCGTTCCTGTTCGACGGCGGCCCCGACGGCGCGGGCGGAGCCATCGCCTACCTCGGCGAGCGCAGCGCCGGGCGGGCCTGGTGCGATAGCTTGGCGCAGCTGTTCTACGGGGCCTACACCCCGGACGTATCCGTGGGCCAGATGTGGGAAACCATGATCGAAGGCTACTACGATGCAAACAACCTCAGCCAGAGCGGCTACTGGATCTACGGCGAGAACAAGTGGGAAGAAGGCCACATGTTCGACGAGCCGCAGAAGCTCATCCTGTTCGGCGATCCCTCCGTGCTCGTCGGAGGTGCGTTCAACAACTACCGCGGCGGAGCTATGTGGGACACATATGAACCGTGGAATGGCCCCTTCTGGGGAGGCACTCGCTACCGGATTGTTGAGAATACTGTGGTGCCCCCCGGATATCTGCTGAGGGCCTTCGAGGGCACTTCCCTATTCTTCGAGCCCGGCAAGAGCATCGTTGGCTGGGGGCCGCTCGGTTTTCTCGCGGCGGCATCGCACGGCTCACCCACATGGTTCCTTTCGCTCGGTCCCGAGCCGCAGCGCGAGCGGGTCATCCACGGGATGAAGATCGGCGGACAGTTCAGGCTGCTGAACGGCGGCCAGGTCAAGCTCTACTGATGTCCTGGCCGTCGTCGACGACACACGGCCCAAGCCTCAGCCAGAAGACGGGTGACGTCGCCCGTCTTCTGGCGCGCCAAGGTCCCCACTATCAGCTCTGGTTTGTCACATACCCTCATCCATCACTTCGAACTCCCTCGGGGTAGGTAGACAAATAGAGAGACCGTTGCATCCCGCCAGACGGCGCGCCAGAAGCAAAGCCGAGGTCGTCGTGGGCACACACACTGAGGAGTGTCTGCCATGTACCCCGACGACAACCTGTCGCCCGACGAGCGGTTCCGCCAAGTCGCAGCCATCCTTGCCGCTGGCCTTCTGCGACTGAAGTCACGCCGCAATGCCGCTGCGGAATCGAATGCTCCCGCCAGCAGAGAAGCTCACGATTCAGCCCGGAAACCCCTTGAGTATCCCGCCGAAAAACGGCTCCATGTGCACACGGGTTAGCTATCCGCGAGAGCGGAGAAAGGAGCACAGCATGAGCCTGAACATTGGCAAAGAAGTCGCCGCCATGAAGAAGATGACGGTGCCCGAACTGCGGCGCACGTACGCCGCGACCTTCGGCGAGGTGACCACCAGCCGCAACAAGGAGCACCTGATCCGCCGCATCGCCTGGCGCCTCCACGCGAACGAGGAAGGCGGCCTTTCCGAACGCGCCCGTCGCCGGGCAGCGGAGCTCGCGGCACACGCGGATGTGCGGCTGACGGCACCGCGAATGAAGGCCGTCGATGCACCCGAGCGCACTGCCGTGGCCCCCATTCGCATCTCTCAGAACGACCGCCTGCCCCTGCCCGGGGCGTGCATTACACGCCGGTACAAGGGGCGGCTGGTCGAGGTGCGCGTACTGCCCAACGGCTTCGAGTACGAGGGCGAGATCTACCGCAGCTTGAGCGCCGTGGCCAAGGCCGCCACCGGCACGCATTGGAATGGCTACCACTTCTTCCGAATCCCCAGCAAGGAGCCAAACAGAGATGACGCGAAGTAACGAGGCCGGCAAGGCCATCCGCTGCGCGATCTACACGCGCAAGAGCACCGATGAAGGGCTGGAGCAGGAGTTCAACTCGCTGGACGCCCAGCGCGAGTCCGCCGAGGCGTATATCGCCAGCCAGCGGCACGAAGGTTGGGCCTGCCTGCCGGATCGCTATGACGACGGCGGCTTCACCGGCGGCAATATGGAGCGCCCCGCGCTCAAGCGCCTCCTGGCCGACATCGAGGCGGGGCGCATCGACTGTATCGTGGTCTACAAGGTGGACCGCCTCAGCCGATCGCTGCTCGACTTCGCGAGGATCATGGAAACGTTGGAGAAGCACAGCATCTCGTTCGTCTCCGTCACCCAGCAGTTCAACACCACCAGTTCGATGGGGCGGCTCACGCTGAACATCCTGCTGTCCTTCGCACAGTTTGAGCGGGAAATCATCTCGGAACGCACCCGCGACAAGATGAGAGCCGCACGCCGCAAGGGCAAGTGGACGGGCGGCCGTCCCGTGCTTGGCTACGATGTCGACCCGAAGGGCGGCAAGCTCATCGTGAACAAAGACGAGGCCGCGCGGGTGCGAGCGATCTTTGGCCTGTACCTGGAGCACCAGGCCCTGATGGCCGTGGTGAAGGAACTGGATATCCGAGGTTGGCACAACAAGCTGTGGACAACGCGGGAAGGCCAAGAGGCCGGCGGGGGCCCCTTCACCAAGTCAAGCCTGTTCAAACTGCTCACCAACATCCTCTACATTGGAAAGCTGACCTGTAACCGTGAGTGCTATGACGGTGAGCATGCGGCGATTGTGGGCGCGGAAGTGTTCCAGCGCGTGCAGGCGCTCCTCCGGCGCAACGGGCGCTCTGGCGGTAGCTACGTTCGCAATCGCTTCGGTGCCCTGCTCAAGGGCATTTTCCGGTGTGCCCCGTGTGGCTGCGCGATGACTCATAGCTTCACGAATAAGGGCAACAGGCGCTACCGTTACTACGTGTGCCTGACCGCCCAGAAGCGCGGCTGGCACGTGTGCCCGACGAAGTCCGTCCCCGCATTGGAGATCGAGAAGTTCGTAGTGGACCAGATCCGGGCACTCGGCCGTGATGAGGCCCTGGTGGCCGAGACGATCCGGCAGGCCCGCGAACAAGGCCAGAAGCGTATCGGGGAGCTTGAGGCTGAACGGGAAGCTCTTGAGCGGCAACTGGCGCGCGACAACGCCGCCCTCCGCAAGGTTGCGAGCGAGGCTCCCCGCAGCGGCCACGCTCCCGAGCGGATGGCCGACCTCCAGGACCGCATCCGCACGGCCGAACAGCAAGCCACGCGGGTCCGAGAAGAGCTGATAGCGTTGAAGGGCGAACTCGTACATGAGGCCGAAGCGGTCCGGGCGCTTGCTCAGTTCGATCCCATCTGGGATACGCTATCCCCTCGCGAGCAGGCACGGATCATCCATCTCTTGGTTGAACAGGTAAGTTACGATGGCGAGAAGGGCACGGTGTCGGTGACCTTCCACCGTTCGGGAATCAAGACCCTCACTCAGGAATTCGCGGAGACAAACGCATGACAAAGAACCTGACGATCACGCGGCACGTCCACTTCCGGCACGGGCGCGACGGCCGGAAAATGCTGCAGCAAGGCGAAACGCCCAAGCCTGCGACAGCACCCGCCGTGCCACGCATCTCGCGCGTCATGGCCTTGGCCATCCACATGCAAAAGCTTGTCGACCGCGGCGAGGTTGCCGGCTACAGCGACCTCGGTCGCCTTGGATACGTCACCCGGTCGCGCATCACGCAAATCATGAGACTGCTCCACCTTGCCCCCGATATCCAGGAGGAGCTTCTCTTCCTGCCCCGCCCGGGCGCCGGAGACGCTGCGGTCTACGAGAGAACGGTACGCCCTATCGCCGCCATCCACGACTGGCGCAAGCAGAGGAAGATGTGGGATGATATGAAGAAGAGAGCGAAATCGGGACCGGGATGTTGAGCGATTCCTACGGATGGTTCGGATCTCATACAGCTCGCCATCGGCGATGTCGGCGTACCCATGGGCTTCGTCCGTGAGGTTCACCTGCACCTGGCAGACGCCAGAAGCGTACGCTTGGCCGATCTCGCCCGTCTTGATCGGTTCGGCAGTGATGACGAACCGTCCATCGTGCGTGCCGGCAACCGGCGCCACGCCGTACAGGACGAGATGATTCTGGAAGCCCTCCAGCGAGACGCTCGGCAGGATGCCGGGGCTGTCGATCCCGAGCACGCGGAAGCGGCCAACGCCGGCACCTGAGTCGTTGCGGACAGCGACCGCAGTGCTTCGCGACGATCCACGTAGTGGCGTCCCGCCCACATTCTGTTGCCGCTGTTGATAGCCGAGCGCAGCATCAACGAACGCGTTGTAAGCAGCTGCCGAGATCTTCAGCGGCGGGGGCCGGGCTGGACCTTTAGGCCTCAAGGACGTTGGCCTTGGCACGGATTTCGAGACTCACCCCTTCTGGCACGTCACACCGCAAGGCGCCGTCGGCCTCCCAGCGGACGGTCACGGGGCCCCGCGGAGTGTCGAACCGTCCCTCCGCCAAGGAGAGACGGCAGACCGGCGGACGCCACACCAGGCGCCCGCAGCCGGGCTCAACAGGCCGCAGGCCCACCACTTCCTCAATTATGGTCGCGGCGAGGGTTTCGCCCCAGCCCTGACTCTTGCAGGCCGCCTCATCCGCCGGAGTCGCCCAGCATTCGCTGAAGGTGCCGCCGTTCTCGTCGAGCATCTGGCCGTAGTGGCGGCGGATGTAGTCGATGCCGTCGTCGGCCGTCTGCTGCGCGAAGATCGCGCGGGCGCAGAGGTCGCTCAGGCCGGGAGAGCCGGCCACGACCGGCAGACGCGGATCGTGGCGGATCCGTTCGCCGATGGCGCCGCGCGACAGCAGCATGCCGCACACCAGCGGCAGGTCCGGCGGGGCGTGCTGCCCCGCGAAGGCCGCGGCGTTCAGCCATGGCCAGACAATGCGGGCGCGAGCCTCCGCATTGGCCGCCGTCGTCGGCTCGGCAGCCAGTGAAGCCTTCAGCTCCTCCACCTGTTGTCGAAGTTTGAGGTTGAGATAGCCAGTCGTCATTCCGCATCAGTTCCTTGCCTGACTCTCTTGTAGTGAACGATCATGGCCTGTGGGATCTCCCGCATGGTGATCGTCAACCCCGTCTCCATCAGTTCGCGGCCGCCCATGACCGTAGGTGCGGCCAACTGGTCGAGATCGACGACTTCGTACACAGCCTCCGGTTCCAGTCCGCGCAGGCGGAAGCGCCCGGTCTCAAACGGGCTGTCCGTGCGGCGGAAAACTTGAAGCATCCCTTCTTCCAGGTCAGGGCGGTGGAACTGCCAGGCAATCCATTCCGCCTCCGACGGCCCGCCCTGGGTCAACGGATAGTAGTCGCCGTAAAGATAGTGAATCAGCCGTTGTCGCTCGTCGATCAGGCGGCGGAGCAGGTCGTAGTCGAGGTCCTCACGGCGGACGTCAAAGGCGATGCTGGTGCCCAGCGACCAGGCACTGCGGAAGACGTAGGGGTCGACCTTGTCGAAGGGCAGCACATTGGTGCCCGAGAAGGGCAGCCAGGCGGACAGGCCGTGGGTCATGCTTTGCTTGGCGGCCTGGTCGGCGTAGTTGAGGTCGGTCCGGTGCAGCGGCACGGCGCGGCGCATGCACTCCAGGTCGTTGCGCCGTCCGCCGGCGGCGCACTCGTCAATCAGCAGATGCGGATGGCGGCGGCGCAGCTCGTCCCAAAATGCCAGCAACCCTTCCACGTAGTGCATCTCGGTGATCCCCTGGCGCTCGGGCGCGTCATTTCCGCGCCAGAAGTCGAGCGGCGGAAAATTGAAGTCCTGGCGGTAGACGTCAATCCCCTCGTCGGCGATCATCCGGTCGACGCGCTCAATGAGCCAGGCGCGAGCCTCCGGGTTGCCGAGATCGAACGCCCGCCACTCCGATGCGTCGCTGCGCAAGAGCCACTCCGGCTTGTTCTCGGCCAGCCAGGAGCCGGCGGCGACGCGCTCGGGTTCGAACCAGAGGATGGTCTTGATCCTCCGGGCGCGGGCGTGGTCGCTGATGGCGCGGATGCCCTCGGGGAACCGTTTGCGATCCACTTCCAGGGTGCCGGTTCCCTCCCATAGACGGTAGGTGCGCTCCTGGCGATACCACCCCGCATCCATCCACCAGTGGTCGATCGGCAGTCGCCGCTGTTCGCAGAGGTCTAAAAACTGTTTCTGTTGCGCCGTGGTGGCATCCACCATGCAATCCGTGAACGGCCAGCTGCTGCCGGAGAGCATCGGAGCGGGCAGTTGGCCGCCAGGGCGCGGCAGGTTGCGGGCCAGCATCCAGCGGCGCCAGAGGTTCTGCGCCCGCATGGTGTCGTTGCCCCGCCAAAAGAGCAGCGCCGAGAGCGGCGCGCGCACCTCCTCGCCAGGGCGCAGGCGGAAGCGCGTGAGCTGTTGCCCGGCGGTGAGGCGGAAGGTCTCCGTGTCGCGGCTGGCGTGCGCCTGCCACTGTCCCGGCCAGCCGACCGCCGCGAAGACGCCGCCGCCGGTGGAGGAGAACTCGACACGGAAATAGGGCCAGGCGGCGTCGGTCGAGCGGCCGCCGACCGGGGCGAAAGCGTATTCGTCAAAAACCGCCTCGCGCTGACCGTAGAAATGCGAACCGATGGCGTGGCGGCACGGACTGTAGGAGTCCCAGCGCGCCGGGTCGCCGCGTGTGGTGTTGATGAAGATGTAGCCGAGGTCGGCCGGCTGGATGAATTGGAACGAACGCACGTCCGCGATGAGCGGGGAATCCGCCGCGCCGGTGTTGCGGAGGCGCAATATCCATTCTACCGCCGGGAATGCCTCGTCCACCGCGAGTTCCAGGATGAGCGCGAGGCCGGTGGCGGGATCGGTGCGCGTGATCCGCCGACGTGCGATGCCGCGTTCGGCCGGCAGCGTCTCTTCGGCGAGCGTCCACGTGTGCAGGAGTTCGCGGCAGGGCCGGCCGTCATAGGCGAAGTCGAAACAGGCACCCTGACGCCGCGGCTCGCCGAGGATGCAGACCCTGCCGTCCTCAAGCTCCACCCGCACGTCCACCCAGTCCACGTGTTGCTCCGGCCCTTCCGCCTTCAGGATAAGAACGCGCCCTCCGGTGAGCGTGATCTCGACAGCCGCTGGTTCGTCGCCGGCCAACAGCGGCCTGCTGTTCCACAAGGATTGACCGTCCTCGGTCTCGACATGGAACCGCGCCGGCTTGCCGTTGGCCGGAGCGTTGCTGTCCTGCACGCCGACGCGGCAGGTGAAGCGCCGACCCGGCGCGGGCAGTTCGACCCGCAGCGCCGTGCCAGTCGCCATCCCGATGCCGGTGGGGTAGACGGTGCCCTTGAGCCGCAACGGTTGCCCGTTGCGGGCAAGCCCCCGGTAGTACGCGCCGTCGAACCCACGCTGGCAAAGGCGCCGCAGCGTCGCCTGTGGCGAGGGCGCGGCGGTGGCCCGGATCGCGGCCAGGGTTTGATCAAGCCAGGCGCGCATGGCCTCGCGCTCCTCCGGCAGGATGATGTCGGCGTAGTCGGGCATATAGAGAGGCGTCCATGCGGTGTTGACGAGGGGCTTGCTCTTCTGTCGAGTAGACATCCCTTCTTCTCCTATCCGGTCAGTCATCTTGCTGTCGGGCATTGTTGCCCCATCGTTTCCAGTTGCTTATCAAAATCCGCCGGCAGATCGGCCAGAGGCTTCTCGATGTCGCGCGCCGCATGGTTCAGCATGTTCCGCAACAGGCGCTCGGCGGCGGGATGCGTGCCGAGATTCGGCAGGATGTTCAAGGTGTTCAGGATGAAGCGCCCGGCTCCCAGTTCGTAAACCGCGACCGACAGGCCGGAGGCGTACAAGCTGCTGGTCTTGGTGGCACCGCAGACGACTTCACTGAGCCGCGGCCCGGTGGGCGCCGGTTTGGCGAGGTCATCAACCACGGGAATCTCATAGAGGGAAATCAGGCCGCCATAAAAGTCATAGTCCATCATCCCGCCGGCCGGGAGGCCCTGGAAAATCGCATGTGACTTATTCCACCAGTCCCACCGATAGTAGCCCTCAGCGCCACTCTGGAACCTGAGTGCCTTACCCGCCAGGGGCAGCCGATTGCCAAACACGCCGCGGTCAAAAAACACCACCGCCGACCCGCGCGCGATCTGAGAGAACAGTTCTGCGAAGGCCTCCGCTCGTTTCGGTGCCGGCGGTCTGGCGCCGACGGCGATGATTTGGCGTTTCGCAGCCAACGGGTCGAAGGGAATCGTCTTGACGCCATGGCTGGTCAGCCAACCGCTCAACGCCGCGTCTTCGCCCCAGAGCGTTACGTCCGGAGGCATGGCCGGCATCGTGCCCGGGTCATCCACATGGAAGGCCAGGCGATCTCCCGGAATCTCTCTGCCGTCGGACATGGTGACAACGAGTTCATACGCCCCGGCGGGACCATCCACGACGATCTCTTCACTGAAGCACGCCGTGGCGAATGCCCGCTCACGGTAGCGGGTCGAATTTCCCAACCGGATGCGAATTTCCCGGGTCGCGATCGGGCGGCGATCCGGTCCGAGAATCTCGACACGGGCAGGGTACTCGCCAGCCGGCAACGTATCCTCATCGGCCAACACCACCTCGAAGCGGACACGGCTGCCGCGGTAGATGTTGTCCGGCGCGGCAAACACGCACCAGCGCAAGGGCGCGTTGGCCAGTCTGGCACCCTCCATGAGCGCCGGATCCTTCGGCTCGCGGAAAAGCGTGGTCAGGCCTTGTCCCGCAAAAGTGCTATCCGCCGCCGTGTGGGTCGA